>Ga0210040_10010429_pt1 | contig 10653 bp, 11 predicted proteins | sample CryGeyCG12114_NA_FD_185462 | JGI IMG/M metagenome (GOLD analysis project Ga0210040, IMG submission 185462) | Groundwater microbial communities from aquifer - Crystal Geyser CG19_WC_8/21/14_NA (SPAdes) (version 2) | ecosystem: Environmental > Aquatic > Deep subsurface > Groundwater | place: USA...
ATCCCTTCACTAATTGATACTGGCTCAATTTTTGAGTCAATAACCTACTTTTGAACCATTCGGTGCTTTTGTCTTTGTGCCTCATGTGTCTAAAAAAAGAGGACAGGATTTGTAATGTATGAGTTTTAGTAGTAAGGCTCAAAAAATGTAAAGGATTAAAATTTTCAAAAGAACCACACAAAGGTGAATTTCAAGTTGTCCAGACAGGTGCTATAAAAGCAACCCACATGTTTTTAAGTTGTCCTTTTTTTGTCAGATTTTTAGGTTATTTTGGTGTTTTAAGTTTGTTGGCCCTCTCAATTTTTATCCCGACTTACCTGCTAAAAAATCTTGCATATATTTTCTAATACAATAAAGATCATCTAAATACTTATCCTGAAGTAACCAATTACACGCCATTTCAGCCTGGTTGAATACTCGAAATTTGTTTGGATAACCAACCTAACAACTCGCCGAATGTGTGCAAGGATGGATAAATAGTTTGAGGTTCTAATATGTTATGGAGATTGAAAGTTCTTGACGAGGGGATTCTAAATATGTAACTTTTATTTGGAGCAAGTCCCTAGTCTCCCCCATCCTCTCCTTAAAAATAATAAATTAATATAATGCTCAGCTCAAACTGTTCAAATGCTCTAATATAAACGTACGAAACAAATTTTACATTATTTACAAAGTGATTTCACTCAACGGAATATAAACGGCAAAGAAACGTAAAAATAAATACTATGAACACATCCACAATGACATAAGGAGGTTATAGTGCGTATTAAATGTTGTGATAATGATAAGTATTTGGAGGCAAGGGCATTTAAAGTGATAATGCTAATTCTGGTTCCAATAACTCTCAAGAAGGAATTTATACCTAAATTAATACGTAAAAGCCCAAATTCTTTGTCTTCATACAAGAATTTGTACCCCTGTAGTGTGAAGTTATTATTATCGCCATGTTAGACAATTTTACGTTAGCTAAAACTAAAGCCAACTTTGAAAACAACAAGTGTTTCACTATTGGTGAAAAGAATGTAGTACGACAAAAGCGCGGGAACCGAGGAATTTATAATTCTTACTTTTATCAAGCCTTTAATTTTATAACAGATAGAATAGAAAGAACAGAAGTAGGTTTACGTTAAATTAATGTAGTTACATTAGTTTATATTATCCTGTTAATGTATATTTTTCAGTTAGTGTATCATAATTTGTAGTGCGTATGAAAATCATTCGAAATGAAACGAATGAGTACTGGAGGGACCAGAAGACGGGTTAGTTCTGAAGCTGCCAACCTAATTCCTAGTCTTCGTAAATCGTACGCCTTTCCACAATCAGCAATCCGTGCTGCAAAAGTTACTGCCACGGAGCTAATTGCACCTTCTGTGGTTGGTTCAAGTACATCAAATACTACTGGAACAAACATTGACTGGAAGAAAAGGGTCCGGTCTGAATATTTAAGAATACTCCATCAAAAACGTGCCCGGAGAAATGAAGTAGCCAAAGCTGCGTGGATTCAAAATAATGACGAAGTCAAAAGTAAGTTCAAAAATTTAGATTTCATTCGGTCAAGTTATGAAGTTTTTTAACTCGTTCTGATTTTTTATAGCAAGCTGTGACGGAGAACGACAAAACTGGTTGGAAACCAGTACTTGTCGCTGGATTTGCAAGGATGACGAACCAGCTCACTCCAGTGTTATGAAAAAAGCTTCAGTAACTCGCAATGGCAAAAAATTGCAGACTGTTCCTGTTAACACAGTTGAGAGTGTGTCCCAAATGCCCACAATGTACATGTGGTCGTCAATTAGACAGAATGTGATGGTTGATGATGAGATTACTCTTCATAATATTCCATATTTGGGAGATGAAGTCTTGGATGGATCTTTTATAGACGAGTTGATTAAAAATTATGATGGAAAAGTCCATGGGGATGATGACAATCGATTCATTGACGATGAAGTTTTCATGGACCTTATTAAGAGTTTGACGGCTGCGGATGAAGCTGACAAGAAGGAAAAGGAGAAGTTGAGAGATTTGAAAAGACAATCAAAAGATTCTGTAGAAATCTTAGTGGACGAAAAGGAAAAGAATTCGACAGATTCGCCGGTAGCTGCTCAGGTATCTTCATCTCCTTCCAAAGAAGATGATAAAGACGGTAAAAACAAACCCGGTGAAGATGATAAATGTTGTCAAGAATCTGAAGAGTCTGGAAATTCCAAATTGAAAATACCTCCATTTGTCATTTTCAAATCTGTTTCGGAGGTTTTTCCAGCAAAAGGAACTGCTAGTGAGTTGAAGGAAAAGTAGGTTTTCAGTTTTCACAGATTGCATAAGCTTTAGTTAGTTTTTTTTTTTTGCTTGCTCTATTTATTCCGTTGATTCTTTTTTCTTTTAAAACTTTTTTAGATTCATTGAGCTGAGCGAAAAAAGCGAGCCTAATATCTTGCCTGCAGAATGTACTCCAAGCATTGATGGACCAAATGCTGAATCAGTCCCAAGGGAAAGAACCATGCATTCCTTCCATAATTTATTCTGTCGCCGATGTTTCAAATATGACTGTTTTTTGCACCGTATGTTTTTTGCTAGGCATTTTGGTATATTTTTTTGCAAGAGCTAAAAATGATAACGTAGTTTATTTATTTATTTTTAATGCGATTTTAAGGCTTGAAAGCATTTCATCCGGGAACCAGTAATATTAAAAGAAAACAGCCAGAGATGAAGGCCACAAATTCTTGCAGTGATGAATGCTTTTTAAATCTGGTAATTAGCCATTAATTTATTTTGGTACTAATCGTTTCGCGAGCTTAAACATGATAAAAAGAGTTTTTATTTTTAAAAAGATGTAATATTGCCAAAGGGAACATATTGCATGCGGATTAGATCAAAGAGTGAATGTCAAATTTAGTCTCACACTAATGATCTCAATTTATAGGAAGAAGTGAAACATAAACAGGCTAGCTCAACTATTCCATCTTTGATCGAAAAAGATGGCACAGAGAGTGGGAATGGAAAGAAGCTAAAAAAGACAAAAACAATGGATGAAACAGGCATTGATGGCCACTCTGACGAAAGTAGCAGCAACGATAGCAGTAAAAGTATAACTATGAAATTTTATTAACCAACAAATTCCCACTAATTATTAAATAAATATTAGCTAATTTTTATTTTTAATATTTTTTTCAGCTACTGAAAACTCTCAATTAAGCTCAAATATTCCAGAACCGGACTCCGAAGTTGTGAAAAATACGGAAAAACCTGAAAGCTCTCCTGCTCTTGGTTACAGCCCATCGCCAACATTTCTGAAGATTTTTCAAACATCGAAAGAGTGGAGTGCTCCAGAACAGAGTTTATTCAGAGCTGTCCAAAAAGTCTTTCAAAATAATTACTGTTCCATTTCCAGAGTGCTAATGAGTAAAAGTTGTCAAGATGTGAGTACAAAACAATCTTTAGATTCAAAGTTCTACTAGATTTCATATTTATATTTTCTGTACATGAATTTGTATGCCTAGGTTTATTACTTCGCAAAAAAGGAAGCAGCAGATTTCCAAGCTATGGAAGAGTCTCAAAAGGAAGTAAAAACCCCCAAAAAGAAAGCAAAGAAAAATAGTAAAAGCAAACTGTGGTCTGCGCATTGTCGTAAAAATCATCAACGACAGGATGTAAACTCGTCTCGGGTCTACAACCATTTGCCTTGCAACCATCCGGGCTTTGAATGCGATCAGAATTGTCCTTGTATTGAAGAGAACAATTTTTGTGAAAAGTTTTGCATCTGTAGTTCAGAATGTACTTTTTTAAATGAAATGTTTACAAAATTAAACTAATTCAACAAAGGTAATATACTTACTGTATTCAGATACTTCTGGGTTTTTTAGGTAAAAATCGATTTCCCGGTTGCCGCTGTAAAGCTCAATGCAATACAAAGCAGTGTCCATGCTATTTAGCTGTTCGTGAATGTGATCCGGATTTATGCCAAGCATGTGGAGCTGATCAATTAGATGTTTCGAAAATCAATTGCAGAAACGTTAGTTGCCAACGAGGACTCTGTAAGTAAAGTGCTTGGAGCAATAATGTTGGTTTTTTTAAGTTTTTTCCTAAGTTTTGCCTAATGGAAACTTGTTTTCAATCTAAAGACAAACATTTGCTGCTTGCACCTTCTGATGTTGCTGGATGGGGAATATTCCTTAAAGACTCGGCGCACAAAAATGAATTTATATCGGAATACTGTGGTGAAGTGATTACTCAGGAAGAAGCCGACAGACGTGGCAAAGTGTATGATAAGTACATGTGCAGCTTTCTCTTCAATTTGAATCATGGTGAGCTTTCTAAAAGATTAAATGCATGCATTGCAGTAAGTCTTTAAAAATTTAACTACGTTTTGTCTTCTATAGAGTTTGTTGTAGATGCCACTAGAAAAGGAAACAAAATTCGGTTTGCTAATCATTCTGTGAATCCGAATTGTTATGCTAAAGTTATGATGGTGAATGGTGATCATAGAATCGGAATTTTTGCTAAACGAGCTATTCAACCTGGAGAAGAGCTATTCTTTGATTATCGGTATCGTCTATTAGATATTTTTATGATCAGTCATATATTTTATTGTTATCATCGCTTGTTTGTAACATATTTAAATATTTTTTGCAGATATGGTCCAACGGAACAATTAAAATTTGTTGGCATAGAACGAGAGATGGAAACGTCATAATTTCATTCCATTTGCTACTGCTACTACTGCAGCATTTCATTTCATTCTGAACAAACCAATGGTGCTGGTTTAATGAATTTATACGCTTTAATATTGAACTACTCGGTGCAAGATTAATTAGTTGGGTTTAACTGGTGATGGTGACCAAAGAAAAACTGCAAAGAAATATGGAAATTTTAATATTTGACCATCAACTGGATCAAAATAGTATGAATACGTCTCAAGTTTTTTTATGATAAAACAAAGAGTTTACTTATACTCAATTTATAAACCTTGGTGATAGCCTAAATCTTGTCATAAAAGTTAATGTTCATGTGATTATGAATTTAAATATATAATATGAGTGGATGAGCTATTAATACTATAAGGGCCAAAGTGCTGGTACACATATTGAATAATAAATTGGAAAGTCAAAAATTTTAATTCCAACTTTCATTTTCCTTCCACTTATCGAACACCTGCGGTACAAATTGCTTCGTTTCAAACCACCCATGCATGTCATTTTCACTCAAGTGCCAAGGTTTTGTACTCAGCCCATACAAAGCGGTCCTGAAATCTTCATTTTCAGCATCAAAACTCATGATAAAAACGTCATCACTGCAGATCCATTGTATACACAATGAAAAACTATTCGTTACCAATCCAATTCCACAGCAAAGCATACTAACTTTGGTGCTTACATGTCAAATATTGGGTGTGTGTTTATAAGAATCTCTCTTACCTTATCAATTCTGCAATCCGTGGATCCACTTGCTCTTCTATTTCACCAGATTCTGTTTTCTCACTACTCCGACTTTCCTCTGATTCCTGTCGCTTCAGTAATTGCACTGCTGCTTTCTCCTCCAACTTGAGAATAGCTGATCCAAATAAGGACAGGTCCTTTTCCATCTATACATACAAATAATTCTCACCTCATTCATCTTCATTCCCTTCCCATTTATAAATACGGTGAAGACAGGCGGCAGCATATAATGACTTGACCCTTGTATAGTGTACTGCGTACTTGTGGGAGACTCATGATCTCTTCTTGTAGAGAGGCAGGAAAAATTGCTAATACACATTTGGGCACTGATTGAGCTGTCATTAGCACCTGAGTTACAAACCGAGGGAAATAGTTCAGGAGCACGTAGCGTTTCTCATCTTCGGTGGTGGGTGACCAAACTCCTTGCTCATACGTGTCTTTTCCATACAACGTACGCAATCTTTAGAAAAAAACGTTGCATTCATGTGATTTATGTTATCATTAGTGTGTTAATTATATGGCATACTGCATGCTTTTAAAGCTAACAATTTTGTTAGAGTATAAACAATCTATGCTGCAAACTAAAAAAAATGTAGAATAATATTTTCATAGATTTGAGAAATATGAGAACCATAAAACAATAAGAAACAATGGAAGCCAAAGTATAACTGCAGAAAAATCAATATTTTTAATTAACTACGTTTTGGGATGCAACTCTTTTAGCTCCCAAGAATTGGGAATCCCAATTAGTCGCTGAATAACGACATCTGCGCCCTCAATCTCACAACTTTTTTCTTCCGCACAATTCTTATGTTTCAGTAAGAACAATAAAGTGCTCCCGGTGACGCCTGTAAAAAGTAAACAAAAAATTAAAGGAATAAAAAATGTTTGCTTCACTCGTATGCTTTATGCGTGCACCATATGTACCTTCAGGCAAATGGATTGGAATCATTGGACGCTCCCGAACAATTTCAGATTTTCCAGTCATAGTTTCATGCTCTTTGGTATGCTCCTCAGCACTGCTTTCTGTTTCAATATGATCTCCAGTTGTTGCTCCTATCTGTCTCTCCACAGACCGCTCTTTAGAGCTTTTGGAATGATGATCCAATGGCTCTTGCCCTTCAATGTCGGATACTTGATCACAAGTTTCGTCGGGATCATCATCCCTACTAGGTGAGGGTTCAACCCAATCTGGATCGGGGATTTCATGCGGAATGTCAAATAATTTTCGAGCTCCTTGTTCAGAGAGTGGAATAATTCTTTCTTGCTCTATTATAAAGTCTAGTTGGATAGCATCTTTGATTTCTGCCACTGCACCAGTTTCCAAAAGGAAGCTTTGGACTGCAACCACTGTGTATTGCTTCATAGCTCTGACTAGTTTGATAGTCAAGCGCTCTTCAATGTATTTTTGTGGCAGTGCGTTTTTATCCACGACGGTAATAGTTGTTGACTCTTCTATAAATAGGTATTTGCATATGGAATTGAGAATATTATGTCGGAAAATGCGTTTAATTATTAAAATCCATGCATAGCGGAACCTTGGTTGTTTTCACCATTTTCTATGGTTTTCAGCATTTTAAGTAGAAGCATCACTTCTTCCTCAGCTTTTATTTTTTGAGTCACTTCCTGGGTCACATTTACCTAAATTTATGCGTTTTAATGACCATAATTTTATACTTTAGGCAAACTAATGCTATTTATATGAGTGTCTTAATCCAAATGACAAACCAAGTTCCGTTTGCCCTTTCCTTCCATACATTCCAGTTCATGTTTTAATTCTGCAACTATTGTTTGAGCCTTTGAAATAATTTTAAATATTAGCACAAGATTCTTATTTCCTCTCGGATTGTCTAAAATTTTCCAGATAACGTAGTGAAACATATTTTTCTTACCAGCTTGGGTGCATTGGCACCCCATAAGATTTGCACAGGTTGTCCCTGTCATCCAAACCAAGAGTTTGAAAGATTTTATTCAATAAATATCCTATAATAAACTGTTACACGTCTTTCACATTACCCCTGCCATGAACAGCCATGTCGGTTCACTTTGTTTTCGAAATGGAGCTAGCTCCTCAATAGAATCGGATTTAGCTGTGGCCAGTATTAATTTCGTATCATCTACAAGTCCACCTTTGACTCGTTTTAAAACACTAATCATGCTGACACATGGACCTGCCCAGCCAGCGTACACATCAATGACTGTGTTGTAAACAATCCGGTTTAAAATTTATTACGGGGCAATATGATACGTAAGCGCAATGGTATGCATGGTTAAATTATTACGTCATTTTACCAATCAATCCTGGTTTTTGCAACAGACTGCTCCATTGAGAGTCATTTTCAATTTCAATCTGAAAAGAAATGTTTTCGCCTCCTTTCTTTCTTGCCATCTTTGACAGTGCATTGGCTGCCACTTTCTGTTGGAAAAAAATGTTTTAAAGTACTTTTAAAATATAACCGTGTACCATGTTTGTTTTTGACTTTTCGAGATTTAGTTTACCGACAATCTAGCAGATTCTTCCACCCTTTTTACTAATCGATGCATTGCGCGCGTGAATTAGTTTGTTAACAATCGAATAAGATTTAAAAACAATTATAAATGAGCTGTTGATTATCCGTTGTTTTGCTATCGCTATCTCTATGATCTTACAACTGCTAACTGCTATTCAAGTTTGTTAGCAACTGACCGCGACTGTTCATTTTAATCCAATTTGTATTTCTAGTTCCGGAACGAACCGGAAGAATGACAAGGGTTTTAACAAAACAAGTGCGCGATAAAAGGATATCAAATAACTCATTCCTCATGAGAGAAGGAAACGGGAAGTTATACATGCTTTATGTGTGTGGCTTCATTCGTCATGATTTTGCCCTGGCAGTAGGATGCAATCAACGAATACCAATAAGGCAATAAAATTCGTCTACTTTCATGGCAAAGAATTGTAAGAGTATATCCAGCACTTGTGTACGAACAAAATAGTGGTCAATATATACTAACATCAAATTAGGGAATCCATATGGTTCACGCACTACAAGCCAGAATTTTTGCTCATTTATTTGGAACCATGATTAAGTTTTACGGAATTACTTTACATACATTTATTTACATTTATTTTAAATCTTTCCTTGAACTTAAATTATTTGAAAATAAATAATCCCTTGTTTCATTGGCCAGTTATGTATAGATATAGCTAATGAGGTTCCTAAATATACTAGCATACAAATTTTTGTTTTCTGTCCAGATTATGGGGGCTCGTTTGCCGCACCCTTTGTTTACTTAATTAAAATGGTCTGCAATGAATTTTCTCTAGCAATGAGGGTCTCATCTAATAGTTTATCCGTATGCAAATGCAAACATTCAACAAAGTCGTACAATCTTACCTGATGAAGTAGAAGTTTTTTTATTAATAATCCTCTTCGTATAATTTGCTCACAAAAGGGCCTAATAACAATAAAATAGCTCTGGTTACGCTGCTAATAGCTTCTTTTCCTATATTGTTACCAGTGTATCAATCAATGTTACTTTTGCGCTTTTCTTAGCATCTACAACTTCCCCCTGTTTCCGTACCAAGCACAAAGTTGTACCAACATGCTTTAAAAGCTGAATGATTAGCCAGCTATGGCACTTGAGTGAACAAAAGTGCATGGAAAAATATGTGTTCATGTCAAGTCTGAATAAAAAAATGATTGTCATCATTTTCTAGCAATTCCATATCAAATAAACAACAAATTCTGTCATTCTTTGAATTTCTGTACTTTTCACATTGTACATTGCAAACAGTCTGCTGCAATCATATGCACCACCAAGGCTAGTATTATTTATTTTTCGTTTTGGACAACGTTCATACGCATGAGATATGATACAGTCATTGATTTAACAGCAATTTATCATTCTTGTTGCAAAGAGATACTCACTTTTGCACGCCAAATACTATGTGGTATTTGATGCTTTCAAATTCAACACTAATAAGGAAAAATTCATGTTTTAAAGCTTAAAATGACTAAAAAATATATGCAATTTTGAAATGCAACCAATATTATATTAGTTTAAAAATTCCTTCTCAAAATTGAGCAACAAGCTACCCAAAATGTTATGCTAACAATGTATGTCCGTAATGTGTTCATGAGCAATTATCTTGAAAATATACATAAAGTCTTCCTAATACCCTCTAGTATAGAGAGATAAAACTATTTATTCAGTCAACTGCCACACATTGGAGGTAGCCCATAGGACTCAGTAAAGGTTATATAAATTGTCACTTCTAAATGCGGTTTTGATCTTTCCTAATTACCTTCAAAATATTGCAATCTGATGCGGTCGGTGAGCTTCACATTTCGAATTCAAACACAACAAACACAACTCACACTTCAAATTTCGTTAAAAAAATTGAAGATGGAGTAAAATTGGTGTGGGAGAAAAAATGTAGTTAGGGTGCCCTGTCTTCACTAAATTTACATGTTTATTTTCCGTATGAATAATCGAAAAATGGATCTCAATTCTTGGCCTAACTTTTTCAGATTTTTTGTTCGCTTATTTACTCACGAATGATTGAACATCGGATCGGAATATTTTAGGTGCATATTACTAGAGGATATGTAAGGAAGACTTTCAAAGTATTTTCAAAAATATTGCTGACGAACACATTGCGGACATTCATAGTAAGAGTAATATCATTTACTGATAGCACTATCTTGCCTAATGATTGATAACGCGTTTGGGATTTAATTTTGAGCTGAGTTATCGATCAGATGTGTACAAGTGTACATAATATTGAGTGATTTTGAGTGCATTTGATTCAATTTCAAGTCCACCATATTTCAGAATATTTATTCCTGACTAATTAATCACAATGTTGGTCGAATTAGCTCTTTTTGCCTTATTGGTGCTTTTAATATTTCAGTTCCTTGGGGAAAAACAAAAAATTCCAAGTGGAATGAAAAGGATTCCTGGTGAGTTTCAAGTGAAATATTTTTGCCTATGCACAAATTAACTTTTTGTGTGTTTAGGTCCTTCCTTTAAAATTCCATGGATTGGACATACCATTCAGCTACTCATGATGTCAGACAAGACAAAACTACCTTTCACAATATTCGACCGGATAGGCGAGAAATGGGGTCCCGTCGCAGGCGCAAAGTTTGGAAAATTTCACCAAGGTGAAAAAATTTCACCGAAGTTAAAAAAATTTGCCATGCACAATTCCCCATGTACTATAAACTTCTTATCTCTT
>Ga0210040_10010430_pt1 | contig 10653 bp, 8 predicted proteins | sample CryGeyCG12114_NA_FD_185462 | JGI IMG/M metagenome (GOLD analysis project Ga0210040, IMG submission 185462) | Groundwater microbial communities from aquifer - Crystal Geyser CG19_WC_8/21/14_NA (SPAdes) (version 2) | ecosystem: Environmental > Aquatic > Deep subsurface > Groundwater | place: USA...
GAAGAGGAACAGCTCCGGGTCGAGCGTGAGCGAGCGGGCCAGCGAGGTGCGCATCTTCATGCCGCCCGACAGCTCCTTGGGCAGGTTCTTCTCGAAGCCGGTGAGGCCGACGAGGTCGATGGCATCCTTCGCCTTCTTGGCCCGCTCCGCCTTCGGCTGCGAGTTGAGTTCGGCGAGCAGTTCGACGTTGCTCTGCACGTCGCGCCACGGGAGCAGGGTCGCGTCCTGGAAGACGTACCCGATGCGCTTCGTGTTGACCTGCGCGGTGCCCTCGCTCGCCGTTTCGAGACCGGAGGCGATGCGGAGGAGGGTGCTCTTGCCGCAGCCGGACGGGCCGACCACGGTGACGAACTCGCCCCGCTTCACGGTGAGGTCGACGCCGGACAGTGCCACGGTGCCGTTCTTGAACTGCATCGCGACGTCCCGGAAATCGAGGAGCGTCGCCATCGAACCCGAAGTGGGTGCGGTGGTCGGGGCGGAGAGAGTCACAGGCTCACCTTCCGGAGGTGGTGGACGGGATGGAGGAGAACGCGTCGGCGAGGACGCGCGGTGCGGCGGTGGCCGAGTTGACGCTCGTGCGGCTCACGAGGCGACCGCGGGCGATCACGTACCGGTCGGGCGAAGCGAACGCGATCGCCTCACCCAGGTTCGCGGCGCGGATGGCCAGGAGGTCCGCCTGGCGCCCGGCCACCGGGCCCGCGGCGGGCAGTCCCATGACGTCGCGTGCGCCATCGGTCACCGCGGTGATCGCCTCCTCGAAGTCGAGGTGCCCTGCGGTGACGAGGAGCGAGGCGGTCTCGAGGGCGTCGCACCGCCCCACCGGGTTGAAGGGGTCGCGGATGTTGTCCGCTCCGGCAGCGACGCGGACGCCGGCATCGAGCAGGGCGCGCAGCGCCGTCAGACCACGAGGAGTGGCGACGGGGTGCTCCCACCCCTGCAGATACAGGTTGGTGATCGGGAGCGAGATGATGCCGATGTCGCTCGCCAGCACCTCGCTGATGACCTCGCCGAGCTCCGCGCCGTCGAGCATGCCGAGACGGACGCAGTGGCCGGCGCTCGTGACGACAGGCCAGCCGCGCACGATGCGGGCGTACTCGGCGAGCGTGTCGGCCCCGGTGAGGCTCTCGTCCGCGTGCAGGTCGACCCCGACGCCGCGGCGCTTCGCGATGGCAAGGAGGCGACGGAGATCGGTGAGCGGCTCGGGCGAGAGGTGCGGAGCCCCGCCGATGAGGTCGACGCCCGCGTCGAGCGCCGCCTCGATGTCGGCGTCCGGTGCCTGCCACCCGGCGAGGGCGACGAGCTCGAGGTCGACCAGTCCGCGGAGTTCCTCGCGCACCTGGACGAGTGCGTGCACACCGCGGAGCGGATCGCCGCTCGTCAGGATGTCGACGTGGCAGCGGACCGCCGTGGTGCCGTTCGCGAGCAAGCGGAGGGCCGCCTCGCGGGCCCGGTCCGCGATGCTCTCCGTCGTCATCGTGGCGGCGTAGGCCTTCCACGACTCGATGGCGAGCCCGAGGTCGCCCTGCGGCGGGTGGATCGAGTCGTAGGACAGGGCCTTGTCGAAGTGCGCGTGCGGTTCTGCCGGAGCAGTGATCAGCAGGTAGCCGTCGAGGTCCAGCGTCTCGTCGTCGGCGGCCGCGGCACCGGAACCGGCGGGGACGACGGTGGTCACCATCGAGTCGGCGAGCTCCACATCGACCGTGCTGCCGTCCGCGAGCGTGGCTCCGCGCAACAGGCGGAGTTCGCAGGGGAGCGCGGTGGACACGGGCGGGGCCTCCAAGAAAAGACGGGACGCCTGCCGCGCCGTTGTGACAGGGATGTTGAGTGGATCAACATCCAGAACGCTACGGATCCCGCGTTTCCGCCGTGTAACGGCCGCATGTCGGCCTATTAATTACCCCCGGGAGGGGCACATGCCCCCTCCTCCACCGTGGTTGCATGGACGCCCGGCCCGAGTGCACGAGGCCGCGTTCCCACCCGCCCAGCCCCGGAGGTCCCCCCTGTCCACCGTTCCGGTACGGCTCTCGGTGACCGGCAACGGAACGGTGACCGGCGAGCTGGTGCCCGTCGCCGGTGCCGACGCCGCGGCCGTCCGGCTCGGCCGTCGGGTCCGGTCCCTCCGCCGCGCACGGAACCTCACCCTGGTGCAGCTCGCCGAGGCAGCCGGTCTCTCGCACTCCTTCCTCAGCCAGCTCGAGCGAGGTCTCGCGCGGCCGAGCATCGGCAGCCTTCAGCGCATCGCGCGCGCTCTCGAGACCAGCGAGCTCGAGCTCTTCGCGGCGGCCGAGGAGCCGCGGGCGACCGTGCGATCCGACGCGCCGTCGCTCGTCCGGTCCGGTGACGGCACCGAGGGCCCCTATGCCGAGGGGCGGGCGCGCATGCTCGTCCGCGGCCCGCGACAGTTCCAGCCGATGGAGTTCGTCGGCAGCAACGTCGACGCCGGCGCGTTCTTCGAGCACGACGAGGACGAGTTCCTGACGGTGCTCGAAGGACGGGTGCTCGTGGAGCTCCACGGCGAGGGGCAGTGGATTCTCGCGCCGGGCGATTCGCTCTACTGGCACTCGCGCACACCGCACCGGTGGAGTTCGCCGACCGGCGACCGGTACCGCATGCTGGTCGTCAAGGACCGTTTCGGCGGTGGAGACGAGCGGGAGGACGAGGCGTGAGCGGCGGCGGAGACTTCGAGGTGCTGGTGCGGTCGAGGACGCTCGCCACCGACGATGTGGTTCTCCTCGATCTGGTGTCGCCGACCGGGGCCGCGCTTCCCGGCTGGAGTCCGGGAGCCCACATCGATGTCGTGCTGCCGGACGGCCGCGAGCGGCAGTACTCCCTCTGCGCGGATCCGAACGACCGCAGCAACTACCGCATCGGAGTGCTCCGTGAGCGGGACGTCTCGGCGTACCTGCACGACGAGGTCCGCGAGGGGGACACCCTCCGAATCCGCGGCCCGCGGAACCACTTCTCGTTCGCGCCGTTCCCCGGCCGGCGCTACCTGTTCATCGCGGGAGGCATCGGTATCACGCCCATCTATTCCATGATGGCGTCCGCCCGAGCAGCGGGGAACGAGTTCCGGCTGGTCTACTCGGGTCGCTCCCGGTCGGCGATGGCCTTCGCCGAGGAGCTGGCCGCGGATTACGTGGATCAGGCCGAGTTCTTCGCCACCGACGAGGGCGCTCGGGCGGACATCGCCGAGCTCCTCGCTGAGCCGCAGCCGGGCACGATCATCTACTGCTGCGGGCCGCGCCGGCTGCTCGAGGCAGTGGAGTCGGCCGCCGTCGGCTGGCCGCGCGGTGCCCTCCACCTCGAGCGCTTCGAAGCGAGGACTCTCGGGGAGCCCCTCTGGTCGGAGCCGTTCGATGTCGAGCTGCAACTCTCGGGCCTGACGGTCACGGTGCCGCCCGAGAAGTCCATCCTCGAGGTGGTCGAGGAGCACGGCGTACTGGTCCCCTCCAGCTGCCGGGTCGGTACCTGCGGCACCTGCGAGGTGCCGGTCCTCGACGGCGAAGTGGAGCACCGCGACTCGGTGCTCTCGCCCGAGGAGCAGGAGGACAACTACGCGATGATGATCTGCGTCTCGCGGGCGGCGTGCCCGCGCCTCACCCTCGAGCTCTAGCGCCTGGCGCTCCTCCGCTCGCCGAGCAGCACACCGAGTTCCCGCACGATGGTCGCCTCGTCGGTGGCGACCAGCCGCCCGTCGTGCACGACTTGGCGTCCGGCGACCAGCACGTGCGTCGGGTGCCGACCGGGGGAGGCCCACAGCAGTCCGGCGACCGGATCGGCGACGCCCGCGTCGGCCACGCCGGACACGTCCCACACCGCGAGGTCCGCCGCGGCGCCCGCTTCGATACGTCCGAGCTCCGCGCGTCCGAGACCGTCGGCGGACCCTCGGGTGGCGAGGAGGAGCGACTCGCGGGCGCTGAGTCCGCGACCCGCGAGCGGCGACACCTGCATCGCGAGTCGGGCGTCGGCCAGCAGATGACCCGCGTCGTTGGAGCCGCCGCCGCTCGTGCCGAGCCCCACCGGGATCCCCGCGTCGAGCAGCTTCCCGACCGGCGAGACGCCCCATCCCATCGGCAGGTCGCAGCCGGGAGCGTGGGTGGCGGTGACACCGGCGGCTGCGAGCCGATCGATCTCCGCGTCGGTGACGCCGCAGAGGTGCGCGAGCGTGACGTCGTCGGCCAGCCAGCCCCACTCCTCGAGGAGGTCGAGCGGGCGCCGACCGTAGCGCTCGACGGCGATGTCGACGTCCACCTGTTCGTTGGCCTGGGTCCTCCGGCGCAGACCGTGCCGCCGCGCGACCTCACCGAGCAGTGCGAAGGTCTCCGGGCTGTCGCTGTGGACGCCGGCCGGACCGACGGCGACCTGCAGCAGGCCGTCGTCGCTCACCCCGCCGGGACGACCGGGAACGAGAGCGCCGACGATCGCCTCCGCGCTGGCTGCGGCCTCCTCCGGGTCGTCGCGCGCCGATCCGCGGACGAAGACGAGCCGAGCGCCGAGCTCGCGCGCGGCTGTCGCGGTGGCCGTCGCGACCGCCACCGTATCGGTGCCCTTCGGCCAGGTGAGGTGGTGGTCGGCGACGGTCGTCACGCCGGCGAGGAGGGCTTCGGCCACGCCCACGCGCGCCGCGGCTCGCGCCGACTCGGCGTCGACCCCGATCTCGGCATAGGCGGCGGCCATGGTGGGCAGCCACTCGCGCATGGGCACTCCCCGCGTGCCGGGAAGAGTGCGGAAGGCGCTCTGGAAGAGGTGGTGATGCGCGTTCACGAGTCCAGGGGTCACCACGCACCCGGCGGCCGAGAGCCGCTCGACCGGACCCGGGTAGCCCCGCTCCTCGATCACCGCGGACCCTCCACCCGGCGGCGTGATCGCCAGCACCTCGCCGTCGTGCAGAACCAGGTCGGCGGGGCCTTCCGAGCCGTCCGCGAGGAGGACGGCGACAGCATCGTGCAGGATGAGCATGACCCGTTCCTAGCATCCGCATGTTTCGCGCGATCGACCGCGGGCCGCCCGATCAGAGGAGACCTGAGTGCTCGAGATCGCCGATCGGCTCCTCGCCGCGCAGGAGGCCGGCCTGCCGCTCGCCGTCGTGACGGTGACCGGCGTGCTCGGCAGCGCCCCGCGCACCCTCGGCACGTCGATGGGGTTGGCGGGCGACGCGGTGCTCGGCAGCATCTCCGGCGGCTGCGTCGAATCGGCGGCCGTCGAGGCCTGCGAGCGGGTGCTCGAGACGGGCCGTGCCGAGGCCGCGCGCTTCGGCTTCGACGACGACGATGCCTTCGCCGTCGGGCTCAGCTGCGGCGGCGAGCTCGATGTGCTGACCAGCATTCCTCGCGGAGCATATGTAGCTGCGGAGCTGCGAGCGGCGGCTGCTGGGCGAGCGGCGGCACTGGCCACCATCGTGAGTGGACCCGGCGAACTGGCCGGGCGCGGCCTCGGCTGGGGCGAGGGTCGGGATGCGGATGGGCAGCTCAGCGAGCAGGACCTGCATGCGGCGGGCATCCGCTCGGTCACCCTCACCCGGCTGCGTGCCGAGGTGGATGGCCAGGTGGAGGCCGGCCGCCCCGGCCTTCTCGAGCTGGACTGCGAGGGCGAGGTGCTCCGGGTCTTCGTCGAGTCCAGTCTCCCCGCGCCGCGCCTCCTGCTGTTCGGCGCGGTCGAGTTCGCGACCGCGCTCGCCGCGGCCGGGTCGGCGCTCGGCTACCGCGTCACGGTGTGCGATGCGCGGCCCGCCTTCACCACCCCGGAACGGTTCCCCGCGGCATCGGAGGTGGTGGTGGAGTGGCCGCACCTCTTCCTCGACGCGGCAGAGGTCGACCACCGCACGGTGGTCTGCGTCCTGAGCCACGACGACCGCTTCGACCTTCCTCTGCTGACGCGGGCCCTCCGGCTGCCGATCGCCTTCGTCGGTGCCCTCGGATCGCGTCGGACCCACGAGCGGCGGCTGGCGGGGCTTCGGGAGGCCGGGCTCAGCGAGGACGAGCTCGAGCGGCTGCACTCGCCGATCGGTCTCGACATCGGGGCCAGCACGCCGGAGGAGACCGCGGTGTCGATCCTCGCCGAGGTCCTCGCCAGCCGCGCGCATGCGTCGGCCCGCCCGCTCCGCGATCTGGACGGCCCGATCCACCGCGCGGGTGTATCGACCGCCGCCCGCTAGCGGGTGTCGGCGGCTCCATCTAGCGTTGCGGCCAGCAGCGCCAGCAACCGGAGGAGAACAGTGGACCAGCGCATCGAAGTCGTCTTTCTCGGCGTCACCGACATCGATCGGGCACGGGACTTCTACGTGGACAAGGCGGGTTTCGTCCTCGACTACGACCAGCGCGTGAGCGACGAGCTTCGCTTCGTGCAGCTCACCCCGCCCGGCTCGGCGTGTTCCGTGACCTTCGGTGAGGGCCTGACGGAGGTGCCGCCCGGGATGCAGCACGTCCTGATCGTGGTGCCGGACGCTGACGCCGCACGCGAGGAGCTCCTCGGTCGCGGCCTCCAGGTGGCCCCCGTCGAGGATCTCGCGTGGGGTCGGTTCGTCTATTACGCCGACCCGGATGGCAACCGCTGGTCGTTGCAGGAGCTGCCAAAGCGCGGTTAGTGTCGGCAGCCGTGCCAGCACAACCGATCAGTGCTGGGCACGCTCCACTCCGACGAACCCATCGCGCAACCACACGGTCTCGTCCGGGTTCCAGCCGGCGAGCACGGATGCCAGGTCGTCCGTCACCTGGACTGCCCGGCCGGCGGTCGTCAGGTAGCCCAGGAGCCCCACGTGGACGGCGTCGAAGTCGGCTGCGACGCGGAACCAGTCCGGCAGCACCCAGCGTCCCTCGGCGCCCGTGGCGCGGAACCAGTCGTGCTTCCGCGAGTGCGTGACCTCGAGCGGATAGCGCCGGCACAACTCCGCCCAGGCGGCGGGCCGGTCCACCTCGTAGACGTTCGGGTCGCCGTACACCGTCGCTGGGGTCCCGAGTCCCGCGGAATCACTGAAGCGGTCCTCGATGAGGTGGACGCCGATCGGGCCGAGGCCAGCCCAGCGACCGGTGGTACGCCGGAGGAAGTGAGGCGGGACGGACCACCAATCGCCGCTGTAGTCGACGCGCACGTCCGCAGGTCGCGTGCGCCGCGCCCGCTCCTCATCCGCAACGATGGCGGCGCGCCACCGGGCCAGCTCGGCGGTCGAGGTGACGCCGTCAGGTCTCGCGGGCCGAGGAAGCTCCGGGAACTCCACGGCCCACTGATCGGTCCGAGCCATCGGGGTGGCCCACCATCCCGTCAGCGGGGAGGAGGCGATCGCGGACGCGACCCTGACGAGAGCGTCCCGTACTTCCGGCAGCGCAGCGAGGACGTCCTCGCCGTCCGGTGGCTGCCAATACATCGCGCGGTCGACGGAGGCGCGAACGGCCTCGAGCAGGTCGACATCGGTCGGCTCCCGATAGGAGAGGGAGCCCAGGAGGGAGGCCACCTCGGCCGGAGACGGCGGTCGCGGGGCGGTCTCGACCGGCTCCTCACCCTCACTCCGCATCGCGGTCAGCATCACGCGGCTGGTGCCTTTCCCGGGATCCAACTCGAAAGCTGCGGAGTGGATGGCCGATCCCAAGACCGAACGGACTGCCTCGTCCTCGACCAGCGTCGGCGCCGATTCGAGGCAAACGCGTCGGCCTCGAGGTCCCGAGAGCAAGGAGAGCGCGTCAAGAGGCACGACCCCACGCTAGGACTGCGGGGGGTCAGGCGTCGCGCTTCTGCACCAGCCGCCAGATGCGATCCCGCGACATCGGCAGCTCCCGAGGTCGCGCTCCGAGCGCGTCCCGGATCGCGTTCGCGAGCGCCGGAGCCACCGGGTTGTACGGGGCTTCACTCATCGACTTCGCACCGAACGGACCGAGTTCGTCGTGGGTCGTCGCGAAGACGACGTCGGTGCGCGGCACGTCCGCGAGCTGAGGGACGTGGTAGTCGCGGAACCAGCGGGTCGTGATGCGGCCCGCTCCGTCCGTCCGCACCTCCTCGTAGAGCGCCGTGCCGATGGCCTGGGCGGTGCCGCCCTCGACCTGTCCGCGAAGCTGCTCCGGATTGAGGACCGTTCCCGCGTCGACGGCCTGCACCGACTTCAGGATGCGGACCTCTCCGGTCCCCTCGTCGACGGCGACGCGGAATGCGTGCACGTTGAACGCGAGACCACGGGGCGTGCCGTCCGCCGATCCGGTGGCCTGCAGCGGCTCGCGGACCTGGGAGGCGAGGTACGGAAGGGTCAGGATCTCGGCGCCCGCCGTCACGCCGTCCGCGCCGAGTCGGAGCTCCGAGATGGGCATCCCCACGAGCCCGGCAGCCGCGCCGAGGATGAGTGACCGCAGCTGCGTCGCGGCGGAGTGCACCGCTTTGCCCGCCACGACGGTGCCCGCCGACCCGAACGCGCCGCTGTCGTACTTCGCGCCGTCCGTGTCCGAGGAGTGGAGGCGGACCCGTTCCGGCGGAAGGGACAGTGCCTCGGCGACGAGTTGCGTGTGCACCGTCGAGGTCCCGTTCCCGAACTCGGCCGTGCCCACCTTCACCGTGACCGTGCCGTCCGGCTCGAGCCGGAGCAGCACCTCGGAGAAGTGCCCGCGGGGCGGCATGGTGGCGATCATCGACAGCGCCATCCCGGTGCCGGTGCTCCAACCCGCGGGAGCCGGCTCGCCGTCGCCCGCGATGGCCCGCTCGGCGAGGTCGAGGCACTGGTCGAGGCCGTAGCCCGTGAGCTGGAGGTCCGACTCCTCGTCCGGGTCGGTGACGAGGATCGGGTCGCCGGGAACGATGACGTTGCGTCGACGCAGCTCGAACGGGTCGAGTCCGAGCTCCAGCGCGAGGTCGTCCATCGCCGACTCGACCGCGAACATGACTTGGCCGAGACCGTAGCCGCGGAAGGCGCCGGAGGGCGGATTGTTCGTGTAGACGGCTTCAGCGTCGACGCGGCGGTTCGGAACGCGGTACACGCTGAGCGACTCGTGACTGCCGTGGAACATCACGCCCGGCCCGTGATTGCCGTAGGCGCCGGTGTCGCTCAGCACATCGACGGCCATCGCCGTGAGGACGCCGTCCGCCGTGGCGCCGAGGGTCACCGACACCCGCTGCGGATGCCGCAACGTGGTGGCGGTGAACTCGTCCTCGCGGGAGAACTCCCACTGCACCGGTCGGCCGGTTCGCAGTACCGCGAGGGTCACCAGGTCCTCGGTGAGGAGTTCCTGCTTGCCGCCGAAACCGCCGCCCACGCGCGCGGTGAAGACGCGGACCCGGTCCTGCGGCAACTCGAAGATGCGGCACAGCTCGTCGCGGACCAGGAACGGCACCTGCGAACTGGTGCGGAGCACGAGGCGCCCGGCGGAATCGAGCCACCCTCGAGTCGTGTGGGTCTCGAGCTGCGCGTGCGAGACGCGGCTCGTCTGCCAGGTGCCGCGCACGACGGCGTCGGCGGCGGCGAGGGCCGCATCGACGTCGCCCATCTCGCCGTGCTTCTGAGCGACCACGTTGCGTTCCGGCGCCGCGATTCGGCTGTCGAACGCGTCCTTCTCGCCGTGCAGCAGGGGAGCGCCGGGGAAGCGTGCGAGCTCGGGATCGAAGACGGCCGGCAACTCCTCCCACTCGATGCGGATGAGCCGGCACGCCGCTTCCGCGATCCCGACGCTGTCAGCCACCACCGCGGCCACGCGCTGGCCGCGGAAGCGGACGACAGTGTCGAGGACGAGGGTGTCGTCCGGGTCCTCGAGCCGGTTCTGGTGGCGACCGGTCGAGAAGAGGATGGCCGGGGAGTCGTCGGGTGTCAGTACCGCGTGAACGCCGGGAAGCGCCTCCGCCGCGGCGGTGTCGATGGCGAGGATGCGGGCGGCGGCGTGCGGGCTGCGGACCACGGACAGGTGCAGGAGGTCGGTCGTGGTGAAGTCGAGCGTGAAAGGCTCCTGGCCGCTCACCACCCGCTCCGCCGCGGGCGCCCGCACCGAGCGGCCGATGCCGCCCTCGGCGCCGCGTTCCTCCGTGGTCGAGACCCCGTCGAGCGCATCGCAGATGCTCCGGTAGCCGGTGCAGCGGCAGAGGTTGCCCTTGAAGAGGCGCGCGCGGTCTTCGGGGGCGGCATCCCGAACCGCGTCGCTCGAGGCGGTGACCACCATGCCGGAGGTGCAGTAGCCGCACTGGAAGGCGGCCGCGTCGACGAGCGACTGCTGGACGGGGGAGAGGTGGTCGGGCGTGCCGAGGCCGGCGACCGTCGTGACAGCGCGTCCCTCGAGGCGGTGACCGGGGTAGATGCAGGAGTGGACCGGCTCGCCATCGACGAAGACGCCGCAGGCGCCGCAGTCACCGGTGTCGCAGCCCTTCTTGACCTCGTAGTGCTCGAGTCCGCGAAGGACTGTGCGGAGGCTCTGGCCGGGGAAGGGGGTCGCCTCGACGGGGGCGCCGTTCACGTCGAACCTCATGCGAACTCCTCCCGGATCTCCTCGGCGTACCGCCGGGTCATGGCCTCGCGCCAGTCGGGGCTGCCGTGCGGGTCCTCGTACCAGCTGTCGATCGCTGCGATCCGGTCGCTCAGCTCGGCGGCGCTCGGCGGAGCCGCGAAGCGCAGGACCTCCGGGCGCCACGTGCCGCCGGTGATGCTCAGGATCAGTCCGCTCCGCGGTCCCCGGCGTCCGATCACCAGCGTGCCGG
>Ga0210040_10010431_pt1 | contig 10651 bp, 10 predicted proteins | sample CryGeyCG12114_NA_FD_185462 | JGI IMG/M metagenome (GOLD analysis project Ga0210040, IMG submission 185462) | Groundwater microbial communities from aquifer - Crystal Geyser CG19_WC_8/21/14_NA (SPAdes) (version 2) | ecosystem: Environmental > Aquatic > Deep subsurface > Groundwater | place: USA...
TACGGCCAGGCGATCATCATCCTCGTTTACGCGCCGTTGCTCACCTTCACCGGCGTCGAAGGCAAGATGTTCGAGCCGATGGCGCTCACCGTCATCATCGCGCTCGTGTTCGCCTTCATCCTGTCGTTGACCTTCGTGCCCGCGGCGATCGCCATCTGGCTCAGCAAGCGGGTAGAGGAGAAGGAAAGCCGGGCGGTGACGTTCCTCCGGCAGCGCTACGAACCGGGGCTCGACGCCGCCATGCGTCGGCCGACGCTCACCGTCGGCGTCGCGATCGGCGCGCTGGCGCTTGCCGGCGCCGCCTTCACTACCCTGGGCCAGGAATTTTTGCCCCAGCTCGATGAGGGTAACATCCTCGTGCAGGCCGTGCGTATCCCCGGCACGTCGGTCGACCAGAGCCAGGCCATGCAGTTCCAGGTGGAGAAGGCCTTGGCGAAGGCGCCGGAGGTCCGGTTCGCATTCTCGCGCACAGGAACCTCCGAGATCGCGTCGGACCCGATGCCGCCGAACGCCACAGACACCTTCGTCATTCTGAAGCCGAAAGCGGAGTGGCCGGACCCCGGTCTCTCCAAGGAAGAGCTGGTGGAGCGCCTGGAGAAACGACTCTCCACCCTCCCTGGCAACGCCTACGAGATCACCCAGCCCATCCAGATGCGCTTCAACGAGCTGATCGCGGGCGTCCGCGGCGACATCGCGATCAAGGTGTTCGGCGACGACTTCGGCGAGATGAATGCGACCGCCGATCGGATCGCCGGCATTCTGCGCCGGACGCAAGGTGCTGCAGACGTGCGGGTCGAGCAGACCGAAGGCCTACCGATGCTCGACATCCGGCCGAACCGCACCGCCATGTCGCGGGTCGGAGTAACCGCCGGCGATGTGCAGGACACGGTCGCCGCAGCAATCGGCGGCCGACAGGCCGGCGTGATCTTTGAGGGGGACCGCCGCTTCCCGGTCGTGATCCGGATGGCGGAAAGCACAAGGTCGGACCTGACGGCCGTCGCCCAGGTGCCGGTGCCGACCGCGGGCGGCGGTTTCGTACCGCTGTCGACCGTCGCCGAGATCTCCGTTGTCGACGGGCCCAACCAGATCAGCCGGGAGAACGGGAAGCGGCGTGTGGTGGTGCAGGCCAACGTCCGTGACCGCGATGTTGCCGGCGTGGTGGCCGATGCTCGGGCAGCCATTGATGCTCAAGTGAAGCTACCAGCAGGGACGTACCTTGAGTGGGGCGGTCAGTTCGAGAACCTTGCATCTGCCCGTGACCGGCTCAGCGTCGTTGTCCCCATCTGCTTCATCGTCATCATGTTCCTGCTCTACGGTGCGCTCGGCTCCGTCAGGGACGCGCTGATCGTGTTCACCGGCGTTCCGCTTGCCCTGGTGGGCGGCATTCTCGCGCTGGTGCTGAGAGGCATGCCGTTCTCCATTTCCGCGGCTGTCGGCTTCATTGCGCTGTCCGGCATCGCGGTCCTCAACGGGTTGGTCATGGTGACATCCATCCATGATCTGATGCGGGAAGGTATGGATCGGGCGCTTGCGGCTCACCGGGGCGCGCTGGTTCGGCTCAGGCCAGTCGCGATGACCGCACTCGTGGCATCGCTCGGTTTCGTGCCGATGGCGCTGGGGCATGGTGCGGGAGCGGAGGTGCAAAAGCCGCTGGCGACCGTCGTCATCGGGGGCCTGATCTCCGCGACGCTGCTCACCTTGTTCGTGCTGCCGACACTTTATGCCCGCTTCGGCAGTCGTGAGCTGCCGCCAGCGGGCAATCGGCAGACAGCGCCCGTCGCGGAGGTGCCGGCATGAGTGAAGAGAGCTTCGATCTCGACACGGCCGAAAAGCGCCGGACGCTCTGGATAGTTCTGCTGCTCAATCTTGGGCTGGCGGCAGGCTTCGGCGTGTCCGGCGTGGTGGCGGATTCGAGCGCTCTGATCGCAAACGGCCTCGACAACGCCTCCGATGGGATCGTCTATATCATCAGCTTGCTCGCGCTCTCGCGTTCACAGGTCTGGAAACGAGGGGCGGCACTGACATCGGGCGTGTTGCTGCTGCTCTTTGCCGCCGGTGTGCTGCTCGATGCCGGGCGGCGCTACTTCTCCGGGAGCGAACCGCTCGGCCCCACCATGATCGGGATGGCGATCGTCGCGGCGTTCGTGAACGGTCTCTGCTTGTGGCTGCTGAAGCGGTTGCGCGAGCCCGATGTGAACATGCGGGCGGCAACGACCTTCAGCCTCAACGACTTCGTATCCAATGGCGGAATTATCTTGGCCGGCCTGATCGTGTTGTGGACTGGTCAGAACTGGCCCGACCTCGTCGTCGGCGTTGCTGTCGCCGCGATCGCGGTGAAAGGCGGCCTCGAAATCCTGCGTGATGCCCGCTCCGATGCGGACACAGAAGGAACAGATCAATGAGCGCAGGCCATGACCACGGCGGACACGCCCACGACCACACTGCTGGGGCGAACGCCAAGATGCTGAGCTGGGCGCTGGCGCTCACAACCGCCTACTTGTTCGCCGAGGTTGTCGGTGCCTTCGTCTTCAACAGCCTCGCCCTTCTATCCGACGCAGCGCACATGCTCACCGATGTGGCCGCGCTCATGATCGCGCTGCTCGCGATCCGGTTCGGGCAGAAGCCCGCCGACGACAAGCGGACGTTCGGCTACAAGCGGTTCGAGATCCTGGCCGCAGCCTTCAACGCCCTGCTGCTGTTCGGCGTGGCGATCTACGTGCTGGTCGAGGCGGTGCAGCGCTTCCGCCAGCCTGAGGCGGTCCAGTCGACGGGGATGATGATCGTCGCGGCGATCGGCCTCGTGGTGAACCTCATATCGATGAAGTTGCTCACGTCCGGCAAGGACACCAGCATGAACGTCAAGGGCGCTTACCTTGAGGTCTGGGCCGATATGATCGGCTCCGTCGGCGTGATCGCAGGAGCGCTGGCGATCCGGTTCACCGGGTGGACGTGGGTCGATCCGATCGTAGCGGTCGGGATCGGGTTATGGGTGCTGCCCCGGACATGGGTGCTGCTCCGGGACACGACCAACGTGTTGTTGGAGGGCGTCCCCGGAGGGATCAAGTTGCCCGAGTTGCGTGCCGGCATCGCCGAATTGCCCGGAGTTGCCGGGGTCCACGACCTCCATGTCTGGTCGATGGCATCCGACGACATCAACTGCACCGCACACGTCACGCTTGCTGATGGCACCGATGCCGATGCGGTCAGGAAGAGGGTCGCGGACCTGCTCGATAGCCGGTTCGGAATCGAGCATTGTACGATCCAGACTGAGGCAGCAGCCGAGCCTTGCGAGGATACCGGGCACCTGCACCCGTGAGCCCGATGTGACGACAAGGAAGCGATGGCGATGGACGGAGGAAGCCGACGCAGAGCTTCGCCATCGGATTGTCACGAAACAGCCCTTGGCGACGATCGCCAGGGAGATGGGCAGAACCATGGACGGCGTTCGCGGCAGGGCGGCATCGCTACGGGTCGCTCTTCCGTCTCCTGCGCGGCCTTGGCGTGAAACAGTGAAGCGTGGTCCTAAACCGAAGCCGGTGAAAACCCTGCCGACCGGCGAAGAATGAGGCCACGTAGCTGAGGGCCAAACCGGCATGCCGCGTATTGTTCTACGGGCGGGGGGCTTAGCGGAGACGACCGATGCACCACCAGATGAGCGCCGAAATGCAGGCCTGCATGGATGCCTGCCACCACTGCCACATCACCTGCCTGTCGATGACGACCCAGCATTGCCTTCAGGTAGGCGGCGCGCACGCCGCGCCCGACCACATCAAGATCATGCTCGATTGCGCACAGGTTTGCGCCACCTCGCTCGACTTCATGGCCCGCGGCTCCGACCAGCATAAGCTCGTGTGCGGCATCTGTGCCCAAATTTGCCGGGCCTGCGCGGCGAGCTGCAAAGAGCTGGACGGCATGGAGGAATGCGTCGCTGCGTGCGAGCGGTGCGCGGAGGAATGCGAGAAAATGGCCGCGTGAGCGGCAAGGCGGGCGGCGTTCGGCCGCCCGCCCCTCACATCGCCGAAGCGGGTGGTTCGAGTGTTCCCAGCCATGCAACGAGCGCCAGGATCGCCCCTGCGCAGCTCGCCTCGACCGCAAGGCTGCGCCGCAGGGCGCAAAGCGCGCCGTGATGATCGGCCGCGGCGATCGCGCGCTCGAACGCCGGCGTAAGTCTAAAGCGGTTGAACGACGCGAGCGCGAGCATTGCGCCGAAGAGCGCGAGCTTGGCGATCAGAAGCTGGCCGTAGCGCGTAGTCGTGAGGTCCGGCAGATTGGCGAGGCCGACCAGCAGCCACGCGTTGACGACACCCGTGACGACGATCGTGCCGACCAGGATCGTGCCGACCAGCCCGAATCCATGCAGTGCGCGGTGCGTCAGGGTCAGATGGGCGGCGTCGACGCGGCCAACCGGCCGGGCGACGAGAAGCACGAACCCGAGCAGCGCTCCGGCCCAGGCCCCGCCGGCAAGCAGGTGGAGAATGTCGGCGCCCAGATGCACCCAGCCAGTAGCGCCCTCGTCCATCGCGCCGTGTCCCGTCCAGGCAAGTGTTGCGAGCGCCACGGCCGCAGCGAACGCCACCAGGCCGAGCAGAGCCGCGCGACCGGATGCCACGAGGGCCGCGATCAACGCCACCACGAGCGCAGCCATGCGCGCTTCCCACGCGGCGCCCGTCGCGGACCCGGAGAGGAGCATCCCGATCGCCTCCCAATCGATCGGCCAACCCGGCGCCCCGGCCATCGCCGCCGCCAGCAGCGCGAGGGCGATCCCGGAGAACAGGAGGCTGAGCAGGCCGCTTCCGACAAGCCAGGGGCGCAAGGCGAGTGCGTCGGCGCGCTCGCCTGCTTTGAGGCCGTAGAGACTGAAGGCCGACAGGCCGAACAATCCGCTCAGCGTTGCATAGAGCGCGAAGCGAACCGCGATCAGCGGCCAGTCAGTCTCCACCCTTACTTGACCGCGAAGGCGAAGTTTCCGGCTACCCGGTGAGTGTCGACCGAGACCACGTGCCACGCGACGCTGTAGCGCCCCGCGGCGAGCGGCGCCTTGGGCGTGACGATGAGCGTGCGGCCATCATCGGCGACCCCGGCCGCAGCCGCGACCTTCATGGGCGGGTGCGCGGCGCCGCCATGCGCTGTCATCATCAGGTCCGCGCCCGAAAACTTCGGCATCAGCTTTTCGCTGAACCGAAGCGCGAGACGCGCTGGCTTGGCGACAGTCGCGTTCGGCGCCGGTGAGGCGGACAGCAACTTAGGGTGAGCCTGAGCGGCGCTGGCGAGCCCGAGGATGGCAAGGGCGGCAGGGACTAGGGCGCGACGCATGAGGTTACTCCGTGATGTTCTGTCCATTCTACGCGGCACAGTCGCGCACCCCTCACGCGACCGATGAGGGATGATGGGCAGCGCTGCGTAACCAGTGTTAGAGGGGCGGAGTGGAAAACATGGATGATCTGGACAGAGCGTTGGCGAGATTGGCGGGAGCACCTGTTCCGGCCGCGCTGGACGACGTCGAAGCACGTGTTCTCGCCCGCATCGGCACCCGGCCGGTCGTGCGACAGGCCGGGCTCGGCATCGGTGTGGTGACGGTCGCGGCATTGGCGATCGGCATGATCGGCGCCGAGTTGCCGGCGACCGCGAGCCCCGCGGTGTCGCTCGCACCGCTCGGTGGGGCTTCGCCGCTCGCACCCTCGACTTTGCTGATAGGCGAGCCGTGACCTCGACCAAGCGCGTCGTTCTGTGTGTCGTCCTCGCCTTTGTTGCGGCGATCGGAGGCGTGTTCGTCGGACGTGCGCTGTTGCCCCATCCCAAGCAGCCGGGCACCGCGCTGCACGAGGTATTGCACCACAAGCTCGCGCTCGATGCCGATCAGCAGGCAAAGCTGAAGGTTCTGGAGGACCGGTTCGCAGTGCAACGGCGCGCTCTCGAGCTGGAGTTGCGCGCGACCAATGCCCGGCTCGCCGAGGCGATCGAGGCCGAGCACGGCAACGGTCCGCGGGTCACGGCCGCGGTCGATCAGAGCCATGCCGCGATGGGCGAGCTGCAGAAGGCCACGTTGGCGCATATCTTCGCCATGCGGCAGCTTCTGCGGACCGATCAGACCTCCCAGTTCGACGACGCGGTGGTGAAGGCGCTCACCGACGGCCAGGGGTGAGCCTCGATTGGACCACGCTGTCCGATGGCGAGCTGGCGACGCTCAGCATCGCGGGTCGGCAGGCCGCTTTCGCCGAAATCGTGCGACGCTACCAACAGCCGGTGTTCCGGCTCGCGCGGGCATGCGTCGGCGAACCCGACGAAGCGCTCGATCTGGTGCAGGAGACGTTCGTGGCCGCACACCAGGCCCTCCCGCGCTACGACGGGCAGCGCGCCATGAGAGCGTGGCTTTCGACGATCGCGATCAACAAATGTCGTGACTGGGCGCGAAAGCGCACGGTGCGCCGGTTCTTCTCCTTCGCGGCCCCCATCGATCATCGGGCTGAAGCTGTGGTGGACGATCAGGTGGCGATCGACGACGGCGCAGCCGACCGCCAGGAGCTGGACCGGGTAACAAAAGCCATTTCCGCTCTGCCCATGAATCTAAAAGAGGCTCTGGTGCTGCGCACCATCGAGGGTTTGAGCCAAGCCGAAACCGCCGACGTGCTGGGGATCAGCCAGAAGGCTGTCGAAACCCGCCTCTACCGTGCCCGCTCGCGCCTCCTCGAAAAGTTGAACACCGAACAAGGGATCGGCGTGCGGGACGCGTAGAAGGAGTGAAACGGGCCGGTAGCGGCCCACCTTGGAGGAGCTTTCATGTCGCGCGTTCTCGACCGCCGCCAAGTGCTGCGCGGTGCCACCCTAGCCGGAAGCGGCCTTGCTCTGTCGGCCTATATGCCGGCGTGGGCGCAGCCGGTGTCCGCGGGCATCGCCAAGCCGTTGCCGACAGTTTCGGGCGACGACATTACGCTAAAGATCGCTCACCAGATGATGATGATCGACGGGCGGCAGAGCCACGCGATCGGCATCAACGGCACCGTGCCCGCTCCGCTCATCCGCTTGCGCGAGGGGCAGAACGTGCGCCTCCACGTCGTTAACGATCTGGATGAGGAAACCTCTATTCATTGGCACGGGCTGCTGGTGCCCTTTCAGATGGACGGCGTGCCCGGCATTGCCTTTCCAGGCATCCCGGCAAGATCGACCTTCACCTACGAGTTCCCGATCATCCAGAGCGGCACCTACTGGTATCACAGCCACTCGGGGCTCCAGGAGCAGGAGGGGCACTACGGGCCGATCCTGATCGACCCCAAGGACCCCGACCCGGTGCAGTTCGATCGCGAGCACGTCATCGTGCTGTCCGATCACAGCTTCCAGCACCCGCACTACCTGTTCGACCGCCTCAAGAAGGAGTCGGGCTACTTCAACCGCCAGCGCCAGACCTTAAGCGGGCTGCTGGCGGGCAAGGATCAGCCGCTCAAAGAGCGGCTGATGTGGGGCAAGATGCGGATGGACCCCGCCGACGTCGCCGACGTGACCGCCTCGACCTACACCTATCTGGTCAACGGCCATGGTCCCAAGGACAATTGGACAGCGCTGTTCCGGCCGGGCGAGCGGGTCCGGCTTCGCTTCATCAACGCGTCGTCCATGACCACCTTCAACGTCCGCATCCCCGGCCTGCCGATGACGATCGTCGCGGCCGATGGATTGAACGTGCGCCCCGTTCAGATCGACGAGTTCCAGTTCGGCCCGGCCGAAACCTATGATGCGATCGTCACGCCGCCTGACATGCGCGCCTACACGCTGGTGGGCGAGAGCGTCGATCGCTCCGGCATGGCGCGCGCGACGCTCGCACCCCGCGAGGGCATGGCTGCCGAAGTCCCGCTGCTCCGCAAGCGGCCGCTCGCGACCATGAAGGACATGGGCATGGGCGGTCATGACATGAGTACCATGGATCACGGCTCCATGCAGGGCATGGAGAGCGGTGCGACTGGCGCGCAGGCCGGATCGATGGCGGGCATGGACCACAGCACGATGGACCATGGTGCGGGTGCCGGTTCGATGCAGGGCATGGACCATAGCCAGATGAACCATGGCGAGGCCGGCGCTGCTGCTGGCGCCATGGCCGGGATGACCGCGCCGCAGGCTCAGAGTGGCGCGATGGTCGGGATGGATCACGGATCGGGTGCGATGTCGATGGCGGGCATGGACATGGGCAGCATGAACATGCGCGATTTTTCGAAGGCCCCGGGCGTAAAGAAGGGTCCGGGTGTCCAGACCATTTCGGCCATGCCAGTCGATCGCACCGGCGAGCCAGGTCAGGGACTGGAGAACGTCGGGCACCGCGTGCTGACCTATCGCGATCTTGTTGCCCTAGACCGCAATCCCGACACGCGGGCACCCGAGCGCGAGATCAAGCTCCACCTGACCGGTAACATGGAACGGTACATGTGGGGCTTCGATGGCGAGAAGCTTTCGGAGAACCCAGATCCGATCACCCTGCTGCACGGCGAACGGGTGCGTGTCACCCTCATCAATGACACCATGATGGGCCATCCCATTCACATCCACGGTCACTTCTTCGACCTGGTGACGGGGAAAGGCGCTTACGCGCCCCGAAAACATACCGTGCTCGTCCAGCCAGGTGGCACGGTGAGCTGGGACGTGACAGGCGAGGAAGGCGATTGGGCGTTCCACTGCCACATGCTCTACCACATGCACGCAGGGATGATGCGCGTCGTCCAGGTCCGCAAGGCCGGGGAGGCGGCAGCGTGAACCGGTCGCTCCTTCTCGCCGGCCTCGCCTCGGCAGTCGTCGCCAGCCCAGTGGTCGGGCAAAGCATGGATCATTCCATGCACAACATGCCGGGAATGACCATGCCGGCTAAGCCCGCAGCCAAAGCGCCCCCCAAGCCCGCGCGCAAAGCAGCCGCGAAACCCGCGGCCAAGCGGAAGGCCCCTGTTCGACGTGCGGCCCCCCGTCATGCGCCGACCGCGCCGGCCCGGGCGGCCGATCCGCACGCCGGTCATGACATGAGCGGGATGCAGAGGATGAACATGGGGGGGCAGCAGCCCGCGCCCGCGCAAGATCCGCACGCCGGGCACGACATGTCCGCCATGCCCGGCATGAGTTCCCCGGCAGCAGCCGGGCAGGACCCGCACGCCGGGCATGACATGAGCGCGATGCCCGGTATGGCGATGCAGGGTAGCCAGGCAGGCGCCAAGGTCGGGACCGACCTTCCTCCCGGCAACAAGCCCGCTCCCGCGCCGTCCGACGATCATCTCGCCGATCGCTTCTGGGGTGCGAATGCCATGGCCAGCTCGCGCGAGAACGATCTGCGGCGCGAGCATGGCGGGATGACCTACTATCAGGTGCTCTTCAATCTCGCGGAGTATCAGGCCCGCAAGGGAAGCGATGGCTACCGCTGGGATGGCGAGGCTTGGATCGGAGGCGACATCAACCGGCTCTGGCTGAAGTCGGAGGGTGAAGGCAGCTTCGGTAAGTCACTAGAAAGCGCCGAGGTGCAGGCGCTCTACAGCCACGCCCTCGATCCCTACTGGAACCTTCAGGCCGGCGTCCGCTACGATTTCAAGCCGAACCCGTCGCGCACCTATGCGACGATCGGGATCGAAGGCTTGGCCCCCTACCAGTTCGAAGTGGAGGGTGCGCTGTTCCTCTCCGACAAGGGGGACGTGCTCGCCCGCGCCGAGGGCTATTACGACCAGCGCATCACCAACTACTTCGTTCTCCAGCCCAGGTTGGAGGTCAACTTTGCCGCCCAGGACGTGCGCGAAACCGGGATCGGCTCCGGCCTTACGGACCTGGAAGCCGGTTTGCGGCTTCGCTACGAGGGCCGCCGTGAGTTCGCGCCGTATATCGGCGTATCGTGGGAGCGGCAGTTCGGCGACACCGCCCGCTTCTCGCGGGCACGGGGCGACGACACCGGCGGCTTCAGTTTCGTCGCCGGCGTGAGGACCTGGTTCTGAGTCCCCGCCTTCGCCTCCATCTCGGAGCGAGCAAGATCCACCGCTGGCTTGCTCTCCTGATCGGCGCGCAGGCGATCGTCTGGTTCACCAGCGGGCTTGTGATGAGCCTGCTCTCGATCGACACGGTGCACGGCGATCACCGGATCGAACGGAACGCCGAGCCGGCGCTGTCGAGCACCCAAGGCTTCGCACCGTTACCTGCCTTGCTCGCGTCGGCAGGAGCGCCGGTCCGCCAGCTTCAGCACCGCATGCTGCTCGGGCGGCCGATCGTTGAGGCACAGCTTGTGGATGGTCGCATCCATCTGCTGGACGCTCGCACGGCTGCGCCGATCCCACCATTGGATGCCAGGGTGGCCGGGACGATCGCTCAGAAAGCGTATCGAGGGAGTGGTGTACCCGCGCCTACCATCGAACGGGTCGAACGAGCCAGCACCGAGTATCGCGGGGCGTTGCCGGCCTGGCGGGCCACGTTCGCCGACGATGACGCCACCCGCATCTATGTAGCAGCCGACACGGGACGTCTCACGTCGGTCAGGACAGGAACGTGGCGGCTGTACGACTTCTTCTGGGGCCTTCACATCATGGATTGGACCGAGCACGAGCGGTTCAACACGCCGTGGCTCAACGCCTTTGCCGCAGGCGGTCTCGTCTTCGCGGTGTCGGGCGCGATCCTTCTTTTCATGCGCTGGCCGAGACGGCCGCGCCGC
>Ga0210040_10010432_pt1 | contig 10651 bp, 6 predicted proteins | sample CryGeyCG12114_NA_FD_185462 | JGI IMG/M metagenome (GOLD analysis project Ga0210040, IMG submission 185462) | Groundwater microbial communities from aquifer - Crystal Geyser CG19_WC_8/21/14_NA (SPAdes) (version 2) | ecosystem: Environmental > Aquatic > Deep subsurface > Groundwater | place: USA...
GATCAAAAGTCAGGGCGTCGAGCGCGGAACCACGACAATCGAGGACGACTGTTGGATCGGCAGTGGTGCGACCGTGACCTCGGGTGTCCGAATCGGTGCTGGCTCGGTGGTCGCTGCAGGCAGTGTCGTCACCCGTGACGTGCCGCCCATGTCGATCGTCGCCGGCGTTCCCGCCCGGGTGCTGCGCACCCGAACCGATATGTCAGCCGTTGCGGAGGGTGTCAATTGAGAATCTCGATGATCGGTACACGCGGAGTTCCGGCTGCATACGGCGGGTTCGAGACCGCAATCGAAGAGGTCGGCTCCCGGCTCGCGGAGCGCGGTCACGAGGTCATCGTCTATTGCCGCAACGCAGCCGATCCGGTGCCGGAGTACAAGGGCATGCAGCTCGTGCACCTGCCCGCGCTCCGGTCGAAGGCGATCGAAACCCTCTCGCACACGGCGCTTTCCGCCGTGCACTCACTACTGCACCGTCCGGTCGACGCCGCTTTCGTCTTCAACGCGGCGAACGCTCCCTTCCTGCCTCTGCTGAGGCGGCGGCGGGTCCCGGTCGTCGTGCACGTCGACGGCCTCGAATGGAAACGCGGCAAGTGGGGGCCGAACGGCCGCCGCTACTATCGGGCCGCCGAGCAGCTCTCGGTCCGATGGGCCGATGCCCTCATCGCCGACGCCCGCGGAATCGCCCAGTACTACCAGGACGAGTTCGCGGTACCGACGGAGCTCATCGCATACGGTGCTCCGATCAACACCGTTCCGGCGACGAATCGCCTCGCGGAACTCGGGGTGAGCGCGCACGGATTCCATGTGCTCGTCGCCCGATTCGAGCCAGAGAACCACGTCGCTGAGATCGTCGAGGGCTATTCGGCGAGCGCTGCGCGATTGCCGCTGCTCGTGGTCGGCTCGGCGCCTTACTCCGCCGGGTACACCGAACGGGTCAAAGCAGCGGCCGAGCGAGATCCGCGCATCACCTTGCTGGGCGGCGTCTACGACCAGGAGCTCCTCGACCAGCTCTACGGTGGCGCGCTCACCTACCTGCACGGTCACTCCGTCGGAGGGACGAATCCGTCCCTGCTCCGGGCGATGGGCGCAGGCACTGCGGTGATCGCCTACGACGTCGGGTTCAATCGGGAGGTCGCCGGCGACGACGCCGGCTACTTCTCCGACCCGGGATCGGTGGCGCGCGAACTCGAACGAGCGGAACGTGACAGCGCTGAAACCGTCCGTGCGGGCGCCGCACTGCGAGATCGAGCCGCCCTCCTCTACGACTGGGACGCGGTCGCCGATGGCTACGAGCAGCTCGCGTCCCGGGTCGCCGCCGGGCACAGTACACGAGGTCTCTCGCGCGGCCGGCGGCGAAGCTCTGCCGGAAGCGACCGGGCGGCGATGGTGACGACCGACGACATGTCGAGAACAGAAGGTGCACGATGACCGATTCCGAGCAGGGAGCCGAGAAGCGGGACGCCAGCGGGCGGTGGTGGCCCGGCGTCCTGGGCCTCGTAGTACTCGCGGTGATCGCCATCGTGATCGCGGTCGCCGTCGTCGGCGGGAACACCTCGAGCCCCGACCCGACTCCCACACCGTCGGAGACGTCCGCCGCGGCGACGGAAACCACCACTGCGTCGCCCTCTCCGAGCAGCGCTGAACCCGTCGCTTCGGCGGAGGCCCCGGTGCCCTCCGACGAACCTGTCCCGTTCGATGCCGACGCAGCACTCGGAACGGAACTCGGAGTGCGGCTGATCGGTCTCGAATCAGTGCAGGGCGAAGCGTCCCAGCCGGGCGAAGTCGCCGGGCCGTCCGTGCGCTTCAGCGTCGAAATCTCGAACCCCGGATCCGAGGCGATCTCGCTCGAGTCGGTCGCGGTCAATGCCTACTACGGAGCTGACAGGGTGCCGGCCATCCTGCTGCAGGAGCCGGGGGGATCCCCGTTCCCGCAGACGGTGGGTGCCGGCGGAAGCGTCCAGGGCGTCTACGTCTTCTCCATCCCCGACTCGGAGCGCGACACGGTGACTCTGACGGTCGATCTCGCCTCGCAGCAGGCTCAGACGATCTTCAGCGGAGTCGCTCCGCGATAGCGGCCGTCAGCGGACGAAGACGGGTGAGCGCCGCAGGCGCCCGGCCTCCGTCGCGTGCCCGAGTGTGACGACGGACAGGCCGCGCTCCCGATACGAGGCGATGACCTCGCTGACAAGTGATCCGCGATCGACCGAAGGAGCGGGGCCGTCGTCGACGCCGTCGCGCTCATCGGCGTGAGCATCATGTCCAAGCACGATCGCGCCCGGACCTGCGCCGTTCACTGCGCGGGCGAGCCGTGCCGCGTCGTCAGCCTGACGGGAGTCCCAGAGCGACGGCCCCCACAGGACGGCGTCGAGTCCGATCGCCCGTAGCGCTCGCCAACCACCGAACGTCAACCGACCGTACGGTGGGCGGATCCACCGCACGGCGGCGCCCGTCGCATCCTGCACGGCCGTGCGCGCCTGCGCGCACCGGGTGGCCAACTCTCGTGGAGTGAAGTCGGTGAAGGCGCGATGGTCGAGCCCGTGCAGGGCGATCTCGTGCCCGCCGTCGGCCACGCGATGCAGAATCTCGGGATACAGGCGGACCCTGCTCGCCAGAACGAAGAAGGTCGCGCTCGCCTCGGCAGCCGCGAGCGCATCGAGGACCGCGATCGTGCCATCGGGGTCGGGGCCGTCGTCGAAGGTCAACACGAGCTCGGGACGCTTGGTCTCGACGGCGATGACCGGTCCGATGGGAAGCGCACGTCGGTAGAGTCCGCGCACGACCCGCGCTGGACGGCTCGCTTTCATGAGCGACCGTATTCGTGGAACACCGAGCCGAAGGCGCCCGCGATCATCCCCATGCCGCGGAAAGCGGTGCGTGCACCCCGCGCCTGGTGGGTCAGGTTGCGGGCCAGCAGCCCAAGCACCCACCGTGCCGCGCCGCCGACGACGCGAACCGTGCCCGTCATCGCCGATGAGATTCTGGCCAGCAGACGCGCGCCGGTCGAGCCTGCCGTCATCGTCGCGACGACGCTGCCCGAGTTGCCATGGCTCCACGAGCGTCTAAGCGCCCACCGACGAGTGGTCCGGTCGGCCGGTACATAGTCGGTGGTCTCGGACTCGTCGCACCATACGATCCGGTGACCGGCGGCCCTCAGTTGCACGCTGAAGAGCGTGTCCTCGCCACCGCTCAGTCCGAGCCGGTCGTCGAAGCGCACGCCCGCCGAGTCCACCTGGGTGAGATCCAGCAGCAGGTTCCCGGCGGCGGCCACGTCTATATCAGTGCCCGAGGGCATGCTGCGTCGGATGAAGAAGCGGCCGGCATGCAGCCACGGGTCGATCTCGCCTTCGAAGACGGAGACGACCCGGCCCATGACCGCTGCCGCGCTGGTGTCACGCCACACTTCGACGAGGGGACGCAGCCATGCTTCGCGCGGCTCTTCATCGTCGTCGATGAAGGCGACGAGTGTCGCGCCCTGCGCCTCGGCGAGGGCCCGGTTACGGGCAGCAGAGATGCCGGGCACGGGCTCGTGCGCATATCGCACGCCATCAGCGGCATAACGCAGCGCGGTTTCCCGTGCCGAAGCGGCGGGATCGTTGTCCACCACGAGCACTTCCATGCTGACCCCAAAGGAGGGGTCAGCCTCGAGTACGGCGATGTGCGCTAGAACGGCCCTTATGGCCCGTTCTAGCGCGGAAGGACGCAGAAAAGTGGGGATGGCGACGACGAGCCGGGTCATTGCAACTCCTTGCGGTGTGAAACCGACGCTCTTGCGGTGGCGGCGGGGCCGCAGATACTGTGCGGACTGCCACGGCTTACCCGAAGCCGGACTTTACCCGAAGAGGCACACCCCATGGGCGCTACCCACGCCGTTAACTTCCGCGCGCTCTGCATTGCAGTTGCAGGCGCGGTTATCGCATCGCTGTTCGTCGGCACGTCGCCTGCTCTTGCAGACACCAGGCCCACGGACACCGCCGTCCCGGTGACGGTGTCGAGCGACGCTCTCCCCACCGCGCAGGTCGACGGTGTCGTCTGGTCGCAGGAGATCGTCGGCAACACCGTCTACGTCGGCGGCAACTTCGCGACGGCGCGTCCCGCCGGCGCGGCTGCAGGGCAGGACACGGTCGCACGGACCTACCTGATGTCCTACAACCTTCAGACCGGGGCCCTGATCGCCAACTTCGCTCCCGTCCTCAACGGCCAGGTCCGTGACATCACCGCGTCCCCGGACGGGACACGTGTCTACGTGGTCGGCAACTTCACGACGGTCAACGGTCAGGCCCGTTACCGCGCGGCGGCGTTCAGCACGAGCGACGGATCGTTGCTGGCCTGGTCGCCCGGAGCCAACCAGGAGATCAGCACCGTCTCGGCCACCGCGAGCACGGTGTACCTCGGTGGGCCCTTCACCAGCATGAACAACCAGGAGCGCCTCCGCGTCGCGGCAGTGAGCGCATCCGACGCGACCCTCCTCCCGTGGGCGCCTCGGGTCGCCGACAACTACGTGCGCGGAATCGCCATCTCGCCCGACGAGAGCGAAATCGTCCTCGGCGGAAGCTTCACCAGCGTCAACGGATCGTCCAACCCGGGCTACGGGCTCGCAGCGATCGACGCCTCGACCGCTGAAATCCGCGCCTTCTCGACGAACAGCCTCGTCCGCAACGCGGGAACCGATTCCGCGATCTACAGCCTCTCGTACGACGCTGACGGAATCTACGGAACGGGGTATACCTTCGGCTCCGGCGGAAACCTCGAAGGTGCCTTCAGTGCCCAATGGGGCGGCGGCGAGTTGACCTGGGTCGAGGACTGCCACGGCGATAGCTACTCCATCGCTCCTTATGGAGGGGCCGTGTACGTCGCGGGTCACTCCCACTACTGCTCGACGGTCGGCGGCTTCCCGCAAACCGAACCGTGGACCTTCCAGCGGGCCCTCGCCTTCAGCAAGGCTGCGACCGGGGTGCTCGGGACGAACGAGCACAGCGGCTACTACGACTTCGCAGGCACCGCGGCACCTACGCTGCTCGACTGGTACCCGGACATCAATGCCGGAACCTTCACGGGCGCGAACCAGGGAGCGTGGACAGTCTCGGCCGGAAACGGCTATGTGCTCTACGGCGGAGAGTTCACCAACGTGAACGGCATCGCCCAGCAGGGCATCGTGCGATTCGCCGAGACCGCGATCGCGCCGAACACCGACGGTCCCCGCCTGGGAAACAGCGATTGGCTTCCGACTCTCACCTCACCCGCCTCTGGCACAGTCAGAGTCACTTGGCCGGCCAACTACGACCGTGACAACAGCGAACTCACCTACGATCTGATTCGCGACGGCGATATCAGTAACCCCATCTACACGACGACCGCCAAGTCGCGAATCTGGTTCGACCGCCCGACGATGACGTTCATCGATAGCGGACTCACACCGGGATCGACCGTCAGCTACCGCCTCCGCGCCACCGACGCTTTCGGCAACCGCGCATATGGTGGAACCGTCACAGTGCAGGTCTCCGCAACCGGCAGCCTCAGTGACTATTCGGCCGCAGTCCTCAGCGACGGTGCGACGAGCTACTGGCGCTTGGGCGAGAGCAGCGGCTCGACGATCGCGGATCTCGCTGCCACCGCGCCGGCGACCCGCCAGAGCGGGGTGACTCTCGGAACCGCGGGTGCGATCAGTCGCGACAGCAACACGGCCGCGACCTTCTCGGGATCGAGCAGCGGGCTCGTCTCGACGAGTAGCAAGATCACGGGGCCGAGCACCTTCTCCATCGAAGCCTGGTTCAAGACCACGACGAAGACGGGTGGCAAGATCGTCGGGTTCGGCAGCAGCCGCACCGGAGGCTCGAGCAGCTACGACCGTCACATCTATATGGACGCAACAGGTCGCGTGAACTTCGGGGTCTACCCCGGGGCCGAACGGATCCTCAGTACCGACGCGAGCTACAACGACGGGCAATGGCACCAGGTCGTCGCGACCCTCGGCAAGGAGGGAATGACCCTCTACGTCGACGGTGTGCTGCAGGGAGAACGCGCGGATACTACGACCGCGCAAAGCTACACCGGGTACTGGCGAATCGGCGGGGACAACTCGTGGAGCGGAAACGCCTACTTCGCAGGCAGCATCGACGACGTCGCGATCTACTCCGCACCGCTGTCCGCGGCGACGGTGAGCTCGCACTACGCCGTGGCCACCGGTAAGGCAGCACCTGTCGCGGCCTTCACCAGCACGGCGCAGGATCTGACCGTCGACTTCGACGCGACATCGAGCACCGCCGACGGAACCATCACGGAATACGCGTGGGACTTCGGGGACGGCTCGACCGCCACGGGAGCGACGGTGCAGCATCAGTACGCCGCCGGCGGCACCTATACCGCGACTCTCACGCTGACGGACAGTAACGGGCTTTCGGCCAGTTCGAGCCGCTCGGTGACAGTCGTCGCCCCGAATGTCGCACCTACCGCGGCATTCACCTCGTCGATCGCAGATCTCACCGCGACTCTCGACGCGTCGACTGCCACGGACGGCGACGGATCCATCGCCGCTTATCGCTGGGACTTCGGCGACGGAACTGCGATCGGCACCGGCGAGGAGACGAGCCACGCATACGCCGAGGCTGGCACCTATACGGTCACGTTGACCGTGACCGATGACCGGGGTGCAACCTCCAGCACGAGCAGCGACGTCACCGTCACCGCACCGGTCGACGGCACTATCGTCCGCGACTCGTTCGACCGGACGACGACGACCGGACTGGGGACCACCGACACCGCACAGGCCTGGACAGTCGCCGGGGGCGCCTCGAACTTCACCGTGAGCAACGGGACGGCGAAGTTCACGGCGCCGAGCAAGGGATACAACCTCCTCGCTAGCGTCGACACCGTGTCCTCGACGGATACGGAGGTGCGCGTCGTCGCGTCGCCTCAACAGGTGTCCACCGGTTCGGGCATCTATCTCTCGGTGCTCGCCCGGAAGGTGGGCAACGACGACTACCGTGCACGCGCCATCCTCAACCCGAACGGTTCGGTCAACCTCGAACTGCTGCGGACAGGGTCGCTCCTTCGCAACACCGTGGTCTCCGGTCTCACCTACAAGACCGGCGACAAGCTGAACATCCGGGTGCAGGCCTTCGGTACCTCGCCGACGACGGTCCGAGTAAAGGTCTGGAAGGTCGGCACGACCGAGCCGACCGAGTGGCAGCTCAGTGCGACCGACTCGACAGCGGCACTGCAGCAAGCGGGCGGAGTCGGCCTTGGGCTCTACCTGGGCGGAAGCGCCACGGTGGCTCCCGTCTCGGTGGCATTCGATGACCTGTGGGCGGGATCCACCACGAGTGAGCCCGTTCCGCAGCCAGCACCGAACCAGGCGCCGACCGCGGCCTTCACGGCAGCATCGGATGGCCTGATCGCCTCGTTCGACAGTCGCGGATCCTCTGATCCCGACGGCACCATCCAGTCGTATGCCTGGAGCTACGGAGACGGTCAGACGGGTTCAGGCTCGACTGCCAGCCACACCTACGCCAGCGCGGGGACCTACACGGTGAGCCTCACAGTGACGGACGCCGCGGGGGCGGTGGCCAGTGCGTCGCAGTCGGTGACCGTCATCGCTGCGCCGGTGGTCGAGCCCACGGATCCGGCAGAGCCGACCGAGCCCACGGATCCCGCCGAGCCCACGGACCCCGCCGAGCCGACGGAGCCGACGGAGCCGACCGAGCCGACGGAGCCGACCGAGCCGACGGAGCCGACCGAGCCGACCGAGCCGACGGAGCCGACCGAGCCGACCGACGCCTCTGTCGTGACCGACGCCTTCGACCGTGCCGTCTCGAATGCGCTGGGAAGCGCAGATAAGGGCGGGGCATGGACACTCGCCGGCTCGGCATCATCGTTCTCCGTCGCCGACAGCAGCGCGGTGCTGACCAGCAGAAGCGCTGGCACCAACTTGCTGGCCTACCTCCAGGAGGTGACTTCATCGAATGCGGAAGTGGCCACCGGGATCACCCTTCCGGCCGTTCCCGTCGGCGGAAGCGCCTACGTCTCGGTCATCGCTCGCCAGGCCGGGGGAGACGATTATCGAGCACGGGTGATCGTCGCGCCGAACGGACAGGTCAACATCGAGCTGTTGAGGGGCAACACGCTGCTGCGCAACGCGGTGCTCTCAGGCGTCACCTTCGCTGCGGGCGATGAGCTCAAAATGAAGGTGCAAGCGGTGGGAACGTCGCCGACGACTCTGCGCCTCAAGGTGTGGAAGGCCTCCGCCACCGAACCGACGGCGTGGCAGCTCACCACGACCGACACGACCGCGGCGTTGCAGCAGGCCGGATCATTCGGGCTCGGTAGCTACATCAGCGGCTCGTCGACGGGTATCCCGTTCGTCATCCGTTTCGACGACTACAGCGTCGTTCCCGTCACTGAGTGACATGCTGGGGCGGGGGTCTCACGACCTCCGCCCATTGGGGGAGCAGGATCAGGGGGAGGGCCCGATTTCGGTGAACGCGTCATCAGCGTCTCTCGCACCGCGCGCATCGCGTGGTGCGGCCGTCACGATGGGCGGGCAGGCGGTTCGTCTCGGCATTCAGCTCGCTGGGCTCGTAGTACTCGCTCGGCTGCTCGATCCCACCGACTACGGGCTCATCGCCATGGTCCTCGCCGTCGTCGGTATCGCAGAACTCTTGCGCGACTTCGGGCTCTCGGCCGCCGCTGTCCAGGCTCCCGATCTCAGCACACGACAGCGGGACAACCTGTTCTGGATCTCCGCGGTCGTCGGCGCGGTCCTCGCCGTGGCTGTCGCTTCCGCCTCTCCGCTGCTCGCCGCGCTGTATGCGGAACCTCGGCTCCATGGCCTCACTCTCGCGCTCGCTTCGACCTTCCTCTTCAACGGCATCGCCAGCCAGTACCGCGCCGGCTACGTAAGAGACCTGCGCTTCGGGCGGATCGCCCTCAGCGACACACTCGCTCAAGCTGCGGGTCTCGGCACTGGGGTCGCCATGGCGCTCTCCGGAGCCGGATATTGGGCGCTCGCCGGTCAACAGATCGTGATCGCGCTCGTCGCCCTCGTCAGCCTGACCGTCGCGAGCGGCTGGCGACCCGGTCGATACTCGCGTTCGACACCCATGCGCGCGCTCCTCGGCTTCGGGTCGAACTATTTCGGTGCCCAGCTGCTCGGCTATGCCAGTAAGAACGTCGACTCGGTGGTCCTCGGCGTCACGCTGGGACCGAGTGCGCTCGGACTGTACAATCGGGCTTTCCAACTGTCGATGCTGCCGCTCACGCAGATCAATGCGCCGGCCACGAACGTCGCCCTGGGCGTGTTGTCGCGGCTCAACACCGAAGCCGAACGCTACCGGCGCTACCTCCTCGCCGGGCAGACGGTGCTCCTCACGGTGGTCCTTGCCATCTTCTCGATCGCGATCCCGCTTGCGGTCCCGCTCTTCACCGCGGTTCTCGGCAACGACTGGACGAGCGCCGCGCCCGTGTTCCAGATACTGGCCGTGTCGGCCATCTTCCACACTGCGGGCTACACGACCTACTGGGTTTTCCTGTCGAAAGGGCTGACCCGATCACACCTCTACTTCGAGCTGATCTCACGGCCCCCGTTCATCGCTGCGGTCGTCGTCGGGTCGGCCTGGGGTCTCATGGGAGTGGCCGTCGCCTATTCGAGCGCGACAGCGCTCATGTGGGTGGCCGGCCTGTTCTGGATTCGCGGCGCAGCGGGCGCTCCGAGCGGCGCGATCGCCGCCAACGTGTTGAAGGGGCTCGCAGCATACGGCGTCTGCGGTGTCGCCGCATTCGGTGCATCCGCCCTCGGCGCGACAAGCTCGTGGCTCATGCTGCTGTTCGGAGCGATGGGCTGGCTGATCGTCTGGGCTGCGCTGTTCTCGTTGATTCCCGCATTGCGCTCCGACATTCGCACGATGACGAAGATGATCGGCCACATGCGCGGCGGATCGAAGACGCCCGCGGCGCCGACTAACGTGTCGGTGTGACGCTTCAGGGGACCAGGTCGCCGCTCGGAGCCCGTGCCAGCTCGGGTACCGAACTCTTCGCGGTGCTGCTCCTCGTGCTCGTCGCTGCTCGTACCCGTCTCCCCGAAGGGCTTTCGGTCGGGCTCCTCGCCGGGGTTGCCTTCTCACCCATCTGGGTTCCCGCGCTTCGCCGGTTCCGCGGCGGGGTGTTGCTCTTCGGGCTGGGGGTGGTCGCCGTGCTCTCCGGGCTCTGGCTCACCGGCCTCGCAGCGCTCGACCATTCCGTCAGCAATACCCAGACCTTCAGGAACACGGCCATTCTCCTGGCTGCGATCACCGGGATCGGCGTCGTTCTGTGGGCCAGAACGGTGCTTCCCTCCTCGCGCGTCGTGACATGGCTCGGAGTCGGGACGATCATCGGCATCCAGCCCGAGAACGAGATGTTCGCCTCGAACCCCTGGAAGTTCGGTATCGGCGTGGCCGTGACCGTTCTGCTTCTCGCGCTCGCGCAGCGAACCGGAAGGCGTGGTGTGGAGCTCGTTGCAGTGCTCGCGCTGGCGGCGGTCAACGCCGTGAGCGATGCACGCTCCGCCTTCGGAATGCTGGCGCTCGCGGGGTTGCTCGTCGCCTGGCAGATGCTGCCCCGCGCTCGGAACGCGGTGGGGTCGGGCGCCCGCGTCCTGGTGGCCCTGGTCGTGATCGCG
>Ga0210040_10010433_pt1 | contig 10651 bp, 9 predicted proteins | sample CryGeyCG12114_NA_FD_185462 | JGI IMG/M metagenome (GOLD analysis project Ga0210040, IMG submission 185462) | Groundwater microbial communities from aquifer - Crystal Geyser CG19_WC_8/21/14_NA (SPAdes) (version 2) | ecosystem: Environmental > Aquatic > Deep subsurface > Groundwater | place: USA...
TATGATCTGCTCTTGATGCTCCATGGCTGAGCATAAGAGAATATGTGCAAATGTCATTCGATCTTGCTGCAGAAATGACTGTACGTTAAACATGACCGCAGGCCACCGCGAGACTTCCAGCTCTTCCTGTCTACGACAGCTTCTTTTGTGCATCCTTAGCCACATCCTCCACTTTTCCCTTCGCCTGCTCAGCCAGGCCTTGTGCCTGATCCGCCATCTTGTTTCCTTCGTTCTTCGCGTTCGCTCTCACCTCATCCCACTTCGCCTTTCCGCCCCAGTAGTTGTAGTCGTACCACCTGTAGCCTTGTACTGTTTGCGAGGTGAAATTGACGGCGTGGCATGCGAAGAGGAGGTAGTTCTTGGGCGTCACGGCCATGGAGTATCGCATGAACACGCCCGAGTAGCCGGCGAGGGCGAGTGTGAATTGTGGGGAAATACTGGTAAAGGATGGTAAGTATGCGCTACACTAGGATTTCCAGAACAGCGGTATGCGCTCTACGCATGCTTCGACCACGCTCAGGCCTGCATGCCGGAGGCTGGACTGCGCGAACGCGTGCGTTCAGGTAGCGTGAACTCACATCTCAGGATCCTTCTTCATGTCGGCAATGGCTGCCAGAGGGATACCGAAGTTTGAGGCCGGACCCCAGAAATCTGTTGCACATGGCTGTCAGCTTCTTCATCTCATCGATAGTCCTTCCCTTCCGTGCTTGTGGGGACGTCTGCAACCAGTCCTGGCGTAACAGGCGAGCGTGTTGCTCTGGAGGCCACCTCGTCAATCATCGGTGTATCAGGCCAACATACGTGTTGAGCAGAAGTAATCCAACACCTTGTTGGCGCGAATCTTCGCATTGATGGCCTTGATTGCGGCGGCCATGATGGAGGTGAGACTCTGGGTGGCCGGCGACTAGGAAGGAGCAAAGAGCAAGTGCTAAGAGGTCCCAGGAGTTGAGACTTGCAGCAGTGATATTGCTGACTCCGTATTGAAGCTGTACTGCGGACTTCGGGAACACCCCCAAGCCGCCGACTCGGGTAACGAGCTAAAATAGGTCACGTGAAATATACCTAGGTACAGTACGGCAGAATATTTTACAGCCCACAGTCCTTGGGCATGAGTGTCTATACACCTTCGATGTTGCTGTATCATCGGGACGCGTTCTCTATTCCTACCGCCCGTACTTCGGGAGCTTCTGTTGCTCCCATCTCTGTATAACCCGTAGAGTATTAAATTTAATATCTCTCCAGCTCCGCCGCCAAGATTGCTATCATCAAGCTCGGCCCGGATCACAGTAGAACCTGATTGCCACATCGTGACCATCCGCTCGTTTTGTGGTTTGCTAGAGCTTCCATACATTCGATCTTGACTTTTGTGGCCCGAGAAACGACCTGGATGCTTGATGGAAGTCACTGAGTCCGTCTCTATTATGCTCTGACACAATCGGCACGAGTTCGTCGCGGCTGTTCCTTTCGAACGCTGTGGCCTCTCCATGTCTTTCGTGTTGCTGCCGACCAATCGCTAAGTGTCCTCTATCTCCCACCGAAGCCTGGTGGAGGAGCACCACGACCAAATCCTGGCGGAGGCTGTCCAAACGGAGGAGCTTGACCAGAGAACCCAGCAGGCGGGCCACCAGGAGGCGCAGCTCTGCCAAAACCCGGCGGTGGAGCACCAGCAGGAGGAAAGCCGAACCCTCCTGACGGCGGTCCTCCAACTCCAGCCACTGGTCCTCCGAGCCCAACAGGCAGCCCTCTCCCAGCAGGCCTGCTAATACCCTGACCTGCTTGTAATGCGGCCGGCGCACCACCAGGCGCACTCGTTCCCAGTCTCGCCGACGGATCTGAGGGTGGTGGCCCCTCAACTGAACATGACACAATAGTCGTTCCTCTCAGAATGACCAGACCAAGCGTTCTCTTCTCCTCTTGCTCTACGGTAGCTGCCGCTGCTGAACCTGGTGCGGGAGGTGCGCCTGACTTTGCTTTGCTTCGAATCTTTCTGAACTCTTCAGTGTCGGCCATGACGAGGTTCATGTGTTTGTCGAATGCCAGCATTTGACCTGTCATTTGTCGCCCGTCGTTCATCGTTACTCGCATGCGATAGTTGATGAGATTTTGCTGTAGAATTAAGTCAGTGCTTTCCGACAAGCATGCGACCGTGCTTACCATCTTTCCTTGCTTGTTCGCCATGGTTGTTTGCTTTGCGCCCAAAAGCGACTTTTAGATATGCTCAAAAATATGTGTTCGCAGATGGGCCGCAGCTTCTCTACGCTGCAAGTCAATGACTACAAGATACACCCAAGTACTCTGTAGGCTTGAACGAGCAGTTTATGGATCAACACCGACTGTCGACCTAATCACAATCAGTGTCACCGTCTCCAAGTCGGAAAATCAACCTGTTGCAGCCTCAAGCAGGCATCTACCGCCGCTCTTTCCTTTTTCATCAAGGCGCCTTGGCAAGCACAACTGCACCTGCCAAAATTCCATCTAAATCTCTCCACAAATCACGACCTACCTACAAGTACACCCTCACAACACAACTCTGTCGCACTCGTTAACACCGCACATTACTACCAAGTAGTCAAAATGGCGGAAGGCAACGACAAGAGCTCCAACCCCATGAGGGAACTTCGGATCGACAAGCTCGTCCTGAACATCTCAGTCGGCGAGTCTGGTGATCGATTGACCAGAGCCGCCAAGGTGCTTGAGCAGCTGTCTGGTCAAACACCCGTCTACAGTACGATTGCGAAGACAAACCATTGCTCTGCGCGTGCATACTAATTCTCGGCTCAACAGGCAAGGCCCGCTACACCGTCCGATCCTTCGGCATCCGACGAAACGAAAAGATCGCAGTGCACGTTACAGTCCGAGGTCCCAAGGCCGAGGAGATTCTCGAGAGAGGTCTGAAAGTCAAGGAGTACGAACTGAGAAAGAAAAACTTCTCTGAGACAGGCAACTTTGGTTTTGGTATTTCGGAACACATCGATTTGGGAATCAAGTATGACCCGGCTATTGGTATCTATGGAATGGACTTTTATTGCTGCATGTGAGTATACACCCAAGATCCATACAGTCCCGGGCGCAGAGCAGGATGGAGATGTGGACGTATACATGAAGGAAGAAAGCTGAATTCACATGGAGGTTGGAGCAAGATGCTAACCAACTATTCACAGGATGAGACAAGGTGTACGAGTCTCCCGACGAAGACGATGCAAGACACCCGTTGGCCGGTCACACCAAGTCACCAAGGATGATAGCATCAAATGGTTCAAGACCAGATTCGATGCTATTGTCAGATAAACGACGATCGGCTGGGAAGGCATAGCAATATATCGTTATGTATCGACTACGGCTAAAGGGTTCAACGGATTGAAGCGTTTATAGTGAGAGCAAAGGAAACTCAACAATCTAAACCCAAACACTGTCCTGCTCGGCTGCAAGTGCTGTAACAAGCAACCCAGCTCGACTCAGTGAATCAGAGAAGGAGTGCTGCTTCAAGGGAGAAGTGTCAAACATGTGTATCGTCATCACATGTGTCTGATATCAAGATACCACACGAAATGAATCTATATTCACATTCACATTCCGCAATCCTGGTCTTGTAGCGTCCCCTCAATTGGCCCACCAGGAGTATTCCACGTGCAAACACATATCGTTTCCCGCCCGCCTCTCCTTCCTTTCCACACAGTGTCGTAAGCAGGCCCCTCATCCACCTACCCTACCAAACTTCAACACACCTGCACGAAAGCAGCAGCTCCGCTGTTCGTCGTCCGGTGAAATGCCCACACGACTAGCAATTATGAGACGTCGAAGTCGATGGCCGCTTGGGCCTGGTTCTTATCGGTCACGAGCAGAGCACCTTGGAGTATGTAGGTACATATAAGGCTCAGCTCGTTGGGAAAGGAGCCTCCGTTGGCGATCAATGTTTGTAAGGCAGGACATCGATGGATCGTTGCGTCGACTGCCAGTGCCGCATTTCAACGTGTCTATCATCATCATCACTCGGGGCTCATCCCGCGGCCCAATCGAGACGGTACTCAGTTTCTATGCGACATGCCCCAATATGATTCATGTCAGAGACCATCCCTCTCATACAGGATAGTATGCCCATCCCGGTCATCTTGTAACTCCGGCGCCATGCATATGGGTATTCTATGATATCGGCCCCCAGTCCCTCACGACTCGATAAATTCCACCATCACCGTACCCATTTTCAGACCAGCATCCTCAATAGTCTGCTCTCTTGCATCCATCAGGTTCTTGCCCATGGCCACAAGTTCGAACTCAACGCCTTCTTTTCCGTCCACTGGTGATGCTTTCAGGTATTCGTAGATGCGTTGAACCGGATCTGACAGCTCAAACCGTCGCACAATTCTTCCTTCTGGATGTCTTATCTGTATCCTGGTGACGTTGGGCCCTTGTGATGGTTCTTCGTGTAGTCGATCTGACGGTATCGACGCGAATGGTGATTTTACTGCTGAGCCATTTGTCGGTGCCTCGGCCGTACCGACACCTTTGCCTTTCAGGTCTCCTATGCTTCGCGTCAAGTCATCTGGATCCTGATCTGGGGCTTGTAAAGACTCGGCTGGCTGCGCCGCACCTGCAGCACCACCCATACTTTCCTGTATCGCCCTCTCCATCTGCTCCTCCTCTGTCAGCATCTCCACCGGCTTCTCCTTCTTGACCTCGCTTCTTCTCTTGGCTACGGGATTTCTTGCATTGCTTTCCAGACTATACCTGTCTAGGAACTCATGCAGCTGCATCAGAAATTCAGCCGCACTGGGCATCTTCCTCGACCATAACTTGACCTGTTCCCCCGTTCTTGGATCCACAATGGCAACATGCGGGTATTCATCTTCGATCTCCGACTGTTGGAAGTAATACTGGCAGTACTGATCGCCTCTTGGGTCATCCTTGCTGTACTGCAAGAATACAAAATTCTCCCTCACAGTCTCCATGATACCTTCATTCTTCCACACGTCTCTGTTGAGGACTTGACAATCGAAGACTTTCTCGTTCTGTATGTTGACTAGCAGCCACTTCTTCTCTGCTTTTCCTTCATCACGTGCTTCGTCCCATGAGGCATTGAACATTAGCTCCCAGGGTGGCGCAAAGAGGCGGGCGAGGTGCTGGGCCCTGGCATTAGTTTCTGAGGCGCCGCCTGTTGACTCAGCAAGGGCGCGGCGGTCAGGGCCAGTCTCGTTCCAAATGTGAGATGTAGCGACGGGGTGTTGATTGAAGATACCGGCTCTGCCGCCTCGTCCTAGATATTTGTTAGCATAAGATTTTCCGGGCTTAACAGCTTGGTTCTTACCTCTCCTACTCTGGAAAGCTGCCATTCGTTCTTGAATAGCCTCGTCTAACGACCCACCACCATAGTAGTCAGATGCGCCTGGTCCCACTAGTGTCTCTGTTTGTCTTGCGATGGGTGCCCTGATGTTATTTTCGTCGTCATTGGCACCACCGTACATCTCATCTTGTAGCCTTCTGGCCATTGCCTCGTCATCTTCAACGCCTGCTGAATGTGGGGTGGGCTTACGGAAGCCTGTTATCGAAGGATCGTTGTCATCTGAAATGTTGTCATCGTCGAGGTTGATGGGATCTGCGGCGTTGCCAGAGCCAGTAGCTCTGGTGCTAGGCTGAGCTGGCTGTGCTGGCTGTGCTGGCGTGCTGGATGTGCCACCAAGGTCTGCGCCATCGCTCTCGAAAAACAACGAGACTGCTTGTTCCACATCACCGTCTGTGACTTGTAGGTACTGTTGGGCTCGTTCTGGAGTTGTGTTGGTGAAGGACACCATCTGCATGATGGCTTCATCCATCTTCAAGAGTTTCTTCTCGTACTGGACTCGGTAGCAGGAGGGCTAGTTCGTTGTTTATGGTTCTGTCGAGTTGTGTGTGGAGGGGGTACAAGTATTTCGCCGCCGTGGCAGTTGATCAAGCTGAGAAGCACTGGTGTCAATCATTCAGTACGGTGTGTGAGCTTTGAATGTGATAGCGTTAGTTTGTGGGTGGCCAACGAAATTTGGTTATTGCTTGTCTCGTCGTTTGTTCTGGAATATGAATCGAGACAACGCACGGCTGGCAGGCACGACGCCGATGACATAACACCCTGCACTTGCACTTGCACGCTAAATACATCTGGTTAGGCTGCTCCACTGGCAAGCGTTGAGGCTCGCAGACGCTATGGAAGCCTACAGTACAACTAAACTCGTTTGGCCTCCGTTGATGCTTCACGCTTCAATACTTCAAAAAGGCCTCCCTATTTTAAGCATCGTCGTCGAGCTTAAGGGAGCACTCCGCTTGAGCCCTGCATATAAAACACCGTTGCCTATGAAAGCGTTGACTTCAGATCAAGGGAGGTTCGATGCACATTGTTCAAGCTATGACTTCGAGTTATTGAATTCTTTTTCAAAAACCTCCTCTGCAACCTTAACAATATCTAACCCATAATGCATCTTCTGCACATCAGCATCCGCCCATTTGTCTGGCACAGGACCCTTTCCCCCAGCCTTCAGAGCCGCAAAAGCCTTGTCTCTTTCCTCCTTGGCTGCACTTGAGCCAAGATGTAAGCTTTTGCCCGATGCAGCAGCCATCGCGACCAAAGTCTCAGCTCGGTCTTTTCTGACCATCTCGTAGATTCTGAAAGCCTTCTTGATGCTAGGGGGCGAGCCATCTGGAATCTTTGCTAATACCACCCCCAGTACAGCTGCATCTTCAATAGCCTGGGCTGCACCAGCAGCAAGATGTGGCAGCGTTGGGTGGCAAGCATCACCCACAAGTGCTGTGCTGTTCACGTACCACGTAGGCAGAGGCTCATGCACTCTAAGCTTCCATTCACAGACTTCTCCTTCGGGCACCAGGTCAAGCATTCGTTGGATCATAGGACAGTAATCACCAAATACCTCCAACATGGCCTTTTTCGAGCCTTTGGTGGTGTACGTCGCTGAAGGTGCTGCGGCGAAGTTCGTGTCAGGCTGCGTGGTCGAGAGGTTGTATATAGTCTTGTTCTCGACAGGGTAAGCTATGATGTGTCGCTTCTCACCTATCCAGCGGATGACCAGATCCGAGTCAATGAGCTTCAGCAATTCAGGATCTGATGCCATTTGCTCCCTTGAAAGCATGATACGATAAGCTGCTTGGTGCGTGTCAACGATCTGTGCATCAGCCCCCACGTGCTTTAGTAGAGCTGCACGAGTGTTCGATTTGATGCCGTCAGCTCCGAGCAGTATATCACAACTCACCGTTCGTGGCTGCTGGTTGGGGTCCTTCCTTGGGACAGCCTTGAAGGAAGGATGTTCAGAAACAAGGTCGATATCCTCACATTGTACACCGAAGTTGAACTTGATAGTTGAGTATCGTTTGCATCCATCATACAAAGCGTGCGCAAGCGTTGATCGGTGTCCGACCATATGCTCATATCCGTATTGCTGCTTGATGTACCTCAGGTCAACGTTCGCCAGCTCTTCATCCGTGGCACCCTCCCGAATACTTGTCTCGTTCAGAACCACAGCCTCCCGAGCAATTTCCTCCCATACTCCAAGGCGGTCCAGTATCCTCGCCATGTTAGGTGCCATCTGAATTCCGGCACCCACAAACCCGAGATCCGAAGCATATTCGTAAACCTCGATGTTGTGGAACCCAGCTTCAGCCAAGGCCAATGCCGTGGTCAAGCCACCCATGCCGGCTCCGATAATGCATATCTTCAAATCCGAAACTGCCGAATCAATGTTGGCGGACGACGTGGAACGACCATTGGCGGTTGACTGTTCTGCTTTACCAGATCCATTGCTTTGCTGCATTTGTCCGGTGGCGTCCATAGTGGATTGATGGTGGCCTGACTTGTTAGCCCCGAGAATTGTTCTTGTACGAGCTGTCAAGAGCGGAACGGGGCCCCAGTGTGCAACGTGGAGAGTAGGGACGGTTGGCGATAAAGGTGCAGCAGTGGTAAAGAATACTCAGTATTGCCTTTGGTCAAACTGCTGTGTCACCGAAGTGCTCGTATCGAGGAATTGCAAGAAGGGTCTTTGTGCGGTACGTAATCCCGCAGGTGAGGTCAATCGCAACGGAGATCTTCCTTCGTGGTTTGCGGCTCAAAACTGTTGGTTGACCATTCATGCACGATGTTCTGCCAGTGGTCGGTTTGTCCTTTTGGCTTGTAAGGCGGCGTTTCCCGATACCGTTTGAAAAGTCTAAGCTAACCACAGTATTGGAACGTCCTCTAAGTTTCGGAGGACTCTTTCTTGGGGTTTCGGATGCTAGCTCCTGGTCTGCTGTGTGCTGTGAATTATTGTGATCGAATAAGAAGAATATCGACGACGTCTGTATATCTACTTGGTCGTACCGATACGGGGTCAGTACGCGAACGATTCGGCTCCTGAAGACTGATCAATCTTGCCCGCTCTATCGGATGTTCAGCGTAGCTTCTGTTTCGATGCTGTCTTCATTGTTATGTGCCAGGACTCGGACGATTTGAGGCCCCTCGTACATCAAGATGGCCTTGTACGATGAGATTTCATGTCGTCCGAGTCTCCAAGTGGTGCTAGCTTCTCCAAGGCATCGGCAGATGGACCGCCAAGTCAGTCCCGCCTGAACGTCGAGATGGTCTACAGGTACAGTCTGGCCCTTTTTGAATAATACGATGTTCCCACGAACTATACCGGCCATATCTCGCGACTAGTCAAGCTGAGGTCTGGCCTGGAACACCTTTCCCACCTGAGTTGACTCATGTATCTACCAGGGCTAGTCGGTCTTCGATGCCGAAGCCGCTACTACTAACGCGGACCCGTAATGCAGCGACTCGAATAACATGGTCGACCTGCCGAAGTTTGGTTGTTGCACATCGCTTTGAGCTCTGTCACAGGTATTCTTTGGTAATCATGCTATTACATCATATAGCCAAGTAAGAGGAAGATCGTGCGTGCGGCCGCGGAGGCTCGCCAAATCATTCTACCACAGCTGTGGTCTAATGCTACGTGAGTCTAATCGGTAAAATACCCGGGTCAGCGTGGCAAAAGGAACTATTTGCCGAGGTTTGTGGCTTTGCGCTATCTATCTGATTGAATGCTGGTTTCTAGGTGAAGTGCATATTGCCATTCGCTCAAATACGTGATAGTCGACTCACCGCTATTGGTGGATCGGAGACCACAGCGAATCAATAAGCTATGTAGGTACGCTTGGTTGCGGTAGACAAGGTAAAGAGTGATGCGAAAGCGAGAGTGGCAATATGCACCTTGCCTAAGATTCAGCATTCGACCAAGTATCGGTATGAATCGCCAGATATTTGCGGGCCATGTCGAGGATTTCCCGGCACTCCTGGAACTCCTCCCTTGGGTAACACAACATGCATAGAATTTCCATAGGCAAACCAGCACGTACCTTCAGTCTCGACTTATCTTCAGAGGCTCAGAGGCTCCGAGCCCCAAGCTTCTGTTGGCACCGCTGATCTTCACTCCGAGAAAACTCTGCTGGAGTTGGATTTTACTCGGTTGTCTAATTCTCCTAGGGGCAACATACTTTGGTGCCCGGTGCATCATGATAGGACAGGGCATCTTAACCTCTCTACAGTCCAGTGCTAATGGCGGCTCAAGAACCATCGGTCGGTCCATGCTAGCATCATCACCCAGCCATATGAGCAAGACCTCGTGTTCGTGTTTGACAGTACCGGTGTCCTACCTCCGTGGTTGTCCTTTTTATCTCTTTGCTAGCCCTGTAAAAGTGTGCGTCTCATCACCATGACCAGACTCGGGGTAATGTCATCTTCCCTAGGATATCTTCGGCCCTACAAGCTTGTTACCGTGAGCAAACATCCGGAGAAGGCCACGATCATGGTAAAGAGGTTGGCGGAGATGCTTGATGACAGATATATCGTCATTCATGCAGCGAACTGTGAACGTAAGTGTTCAGTCCCCGAAGCAAGTGCAAGAACTAATGTAATAAGGCATCGAAGAAGTCAAATTCCGAGTACGAGATCTGGAACCAGATATGCTGGTAAGTGCCATTTGGCAGGCTTCTAGTCTCAGTAGTCTTCAGGACTGACAGCCGTAGGTCTGGTCATCTTCGTGGACGCAGGACCAAGTCGATAGAATATGTTCTATAACGAGACAGCTCAAAGCTGACGTCGACATGTGTGCGTTACCAGAGGATTCGCCATCAGAGAAGTCGGCGGACTTACTCCTACTACGGATGAAGAAGGATCCATTGATAGTCAGAGCTCAGTAACATTCGCCGAGAAAGGCTTTCACGAATTATGTTTGGCATATGTTATCCGGCGAAGAAGCGGTTTGCTTGCAAGCGAAGGCGAAGGTCAATCAGGAAGATCTTTCAAGATCGTATGACGTGGAACCGGTTCCTTCCCTCTCCTCGCAGACAGGCTCGCAGACCCAACGTGTGTGGTTGTGAAGACAACTCTTGCTATGAGGATGATTGGGACGAGAATGTTTGAGCTGTACATCAAGATTATACCACCCTCGACGTTTGCTGTATCATCCCCGCTGTAGAGTCCGACGTTTTGATGCGGTGTAGAGTCCCGCAAAGCCGCATCAATTGCGTGCATGAACCATGGAGCCTGCAGCGTAGATATAATCTGCTCGGTCATAGGTGCACCAAATACGTTTATCCTCCCTTCCAAGTCAACCTTCGCGGCGTCTCCCTCCCATACCTGGTG
>Ga0210040_10010435_pt1 | contig 10648 bp, 8 predicted proteins | sample CryGeyCG12114_NA_FD_185462 | JGI IMG/M metagenome (GOLD analysis project Ga0210040, IMG submission 185462) | Groundwater microbial communities from aquifer - Crystal Geyser CG19_WC_8/21/14_NA (SPAdes) (version 2) | ecosystem: Environmental > Aquatic > Deep subsurface > Groundwater | place: USA...
GATAATAATAGGTACGTTTATCTCATTCTCTGTCAAGTGACTAAGATTTCGAATTTAAGGAGCAGATTTTATTTCAAAGGGTATATTTAGCAAAGTTTGCACGGCTTTTTTCATCGTAGGTTAGTTGATGAGTTAGTGTGCAGCTTTAGTTGGTTGTATGTTTTCAGATGCAGGAGAAATTACATTGTTTTAGTGCATTTGGAATGGTTTAAACTTTCAGTTTATTGCTCTCGCTCTGTGCTGCAAGTGTGATGGGGCTAAACAACCATTAATATTTACGGCTGGCAAGTGATTAGAGCCACTATTCATTTCGGCGCTCGGAGCTAATCTTTGTTCAACAATTGTAATAATACCATAGTCATAATATCATAGTGTGAGCAAATATAGTTTGTTTAAATAATCGTGGGGATCATTGTTGTACAGTAAGTAAGTTTAGCAAGGGAAGTGTAGAGAGTTACTAATACCGTGTCTAAAAGATTTTAGTGCGTGTATGTGGGATATAAATGGAATGTAAATAAGTATTTTCTTGCAGAGGATAAGAAGTGTATTATTTTGCTTGCAGAAATAACTGACTATAAGTCAGCATGACGGTCAATTTTTTTGCAAAATGTTAGTTTTTGCCGTTCGATATTGTTATCTAAATTTTTTGGAATATTTATTGCTAGTTAACTCAAATTTTGGTTTTTTGTGAGGGAAGGTTTTTTTTACATAGCCTACTACATAAAATAAGACAAGTGTAGTCTACAAAAAGCTATAAAAACGCTACCAGACGATGATGCACTATTAGATTTTGAGTATGAGAAATGTAAAGTGGAAGAGACCAAGTCTTGAAAATATAATGTATATTATGCATAGTAGTGGATGGAAGGCGGATGAAGTGGTAAATAAAGGGAAGAGTGAAAGAAAAGTGACCTTTTTGGTCGGCTAAATTGTTTAGAGAGTGACTTTGCGGAATTCACGAATAAAAGAGTGCTCTGGGCTGCTGGCTCCTTGAAACTCGTCATGATGAATTAAGCAATAGCTCATAGCTAGCCACACCAAAACATCGCAGTCATTTCAACCTTTGTGTGTATAATGGGAACCTTAAGTCAGCCAGTTTTCTACTACTAACTAACTAACTAACTATAACTACACAAGGATAACAAAGCATCATGATGAGTAGAGTTTAGTTGGTTGAAAACTCAAACGGGAAAAAAAGGAGCACCAAAGAATAATTCAATCATTCACGTTTTAGCCCCACAAATATTGTGAATCTTGTGTGAAACACAGACTCGAAATTTTTTTCAATGACTACGTTCCCACGATTAAATCTTTGTATTCTCTCCTAAGAGCTTCTGACTCAATTTTATGACCATGCAGGAACATATTCTTTATATTTATTCATGTACAAGAATTTGTCACGAAACTACTCAACTCGATTCATTCCCATTTTTGTAGACACGGGAAAAGTGGATTTTTATTCCCAATTCATCTGTCCACAAACATAACCTATCTTTGCACAGACTTCCAAAACTGAGCCGTGTTGTCATGAAGATATAATAACCATGTAGAGTACAAAAAGGTTCAACCGAAAGCACACATTGGTCGCTCTTAGTGGGAGGGCAACAGCCATTTAATTTGTGGTAATAATGAGATAAACACAGTCCCTGAGAGTCAGATGCCTTTTTCGTGTTTTCACAAAAATTCACCATTCACTCTAATAAGTGGGTTCGGTCCACATGGTCGCCAAAAATCGTTTCACTGCTGATTTACGCAATCTGAGTTTTCTCTTGACTACTGATAATGGCTTTTTCGTCTGTAAGTGCCTTTTGTTTCATCGCCAGCCAATTTAAGAGGAGACGTTCTTTCTAACCTCTTGTTGACTTGCTAGTGCGTGTGCACGTATTTATGGCCAAACATACAAATATAAATAAATGCGGAGTCGGCCTGCTAAACCATTACAAAGCCTATGTGTTTCCTGGTTCTCATCATTTCCTACATCTTTTACATATTATATATATGTCTATCGAGTATAGATTCTCAAATGTTGGTGACAACAGGTCAGTAAGCTTATTGTAAAAAATGACTTTGTATCAGTTTTTCTGCGATTGCTGAAATATTAGTTATTCATTTCTAAAGTAGCAAGTAGCACTAGATAGAACGCTGAAAACCGATTTCGCCTAAACTATTTCTCTCCCGTATGCAATAAATATAGGAGAAATCCATGTAACTAAGATAACATACAAAGGTCAACAAATCATTTGTCTGCACTTAAGAAAGTATAGCGATCTTTTAGAAGAGCTATTTCACCAGTAATGTCTGTGTATAAAATTGCCGACAAGTTTGCAGAAAAAGAGCAATTTAGCGTAATTACATGCATGTAGACTTGACGTATGCAATAATAGTTTAAATCTTGTGAAACGTAGCTCAAGCATGAAGAAATGCAAACAACTTAAACGATGAATGTTTCATGTGTGTACGACACATGTGATTATTGAGAGAAATTTTAGTTTCCCATATGTGTTTTTGTTATGTCTTTTGCATAACTGATGGGTAGGTACAAAGACTTTATGCAGACTTTATGAGTGAGCTGGTGCAAACACTCATATTCATCCACTTGCCACTGTAGTAAATCATTTATACATTTTTATAGCGAGATTTATCTACCTACTGTGTTATTAAACATCATTTTTACGACTTTCTTTTCCATAAGGTCCACACTTGGTATTGGTACAATATGGAGGATGGTAGTCTAATGAAAACTCATGTGCGGATAACGTTTTCCAAGATGGCAATGTCATGGTGCCAATGGTAGGATTCCGCCTATTTAATTACAGTAGGCAGTAAGTTTACAAAGTACTCGACTGTGAAATCCCTCAAGACAAATGTAGCTTCAAATTCACTACATTCGTTGACTTTGTTATAAATTGCTCGATTTGTAAAAAAAAATATTCTTACATCCATAGCACCACGAAGGCCACACAACCGGGCTACTGTTGGTATCCAATTCAGTCATTTCCTACAATTTATTCTCTCCTTACACAAACAAACACAGTGCGTGCGGACAGTGGGCACAACAAGTCACTTACAAGTGACTAACTAATGAATGGATTGAAGAAAACTGGTTTTCTACACACACAGGGAACATGCATTCATATGAGAAAAAGCTAACATGAACACCATTCACATTTTAAAACTTTCTCCATACACAAGTCGTATTCAATTTGGAAAGAAACAAACAATCGGTTTGACAGGCACAATGGGTTAACTTCGTGCACCACACTTTAGGGTCACAGAAGAAGGCAGGCGTTGTTATAAAATTACGATCATAACAACACAGACAAATACACAACGATGCGACAAGATACCCGAATCGGTAAATCACAAAGCAAAACTCAAAATAATCCGGACACGGATACGCAAACACAAAAATCAAATAGGACAGAAAATGAAACACAGAAAAGCATATTATACGTTGTTACGTCGTCCAAGGTTCTCAAGGGACTAAACAAGTGAGTTGTACCAACAAGGTAGCAAGCAAAAGGTAAAAAATTTGAAGATCATGCATAGTACAATCATATTTAGTAGCGTAGTATGATGATGAGGCGTCGAGGGGTAAAAAAAAATTAATCATCAACAGGTTCATCTCTACTTGTGGCTAACTTGTACATACTATACTACTCCATGAGTAGTAGTGTGGTACATTGGTGGTACACTACTTAATCATGTATCTTAAGTGAGTGAGCTAGTTACTTGGTGAGCTTTAAGTAAGTTTGTGTATTATTGGTGGATTAGAATCTTAAATAAGAAATATCAGGGAGCTCAATTTGGATTGGTGGCAAAAAATTTATGAAAAATTACCGTGAATGAAATGACGGTATCATGCAATATGAAGACTTGAATAAGCTGTTAATCTGGAAGCATATTGCTAGTGTAAGTCCATATTGATTGAAAAAAACATGTCCACTTGATTCAAAATAGTTAATGTAAACCACGGACATCTTATTAAGAGTTTACCGGTTCCTACAGTAAGCAGAAACATCACAGGTAGTAAACGCTATTCCCACACTATGTACGAAAAGAGTCAAGTCAACCTTCAGTCAATACTGTTTGTATGAGGGGGCTTCTATTTCCTCAGTACTAGTGAATTTAGACATAAGTAACCAATACATGAAACAGCAAACTGAGCAAATAGAGCCACCGCCACTACTAGCCCACGTTTTTATCAGCATGTAAAGGAGCATGGCTTGATTAGTTAGTAAAGATGAAAGAGACTAGATTACAAAGGCAGGTGGATTTTGTGGCTCCCAACGAATTTATTCTTTTCGAACGATTCGCTAAGCAATGAGAAACTATAAGTTATAGCTTCCTTTGTTTGCACATGGCATGATCCACAAATCATATTTACTCTTTACTGTAAATTACCGAACTGGTTAGTTCGTTAGTTAGGCTGAAAGTGTGCAAAATTCAAACTCACGATTCCAAATTGTTACTTAGTCACAGTAAATGGATTGAAAATCCTGATGCAGCGTTGAGCTCTTCATGATTGATCGTAAGAAAACTGCCTCTACCCTACCTTTCTTTTTGTAAATGTTAACTATTTCAAACTAACTTCTAGAGATCAACAAGTAGCATAATCGTGCATATTTTAAAAGCTAGAAACGTTGCTCTTATGTAACAGCACTAGATTAATTAGCTCTCGTTAATTATATGTACAAACTGACGAACCTGTGAAATCTAATCAGGTCAGACGCGACATATTTGGACAACTATGACAATTTTTGGGAGAGCACCGTTAGTTAAATGGCGCACAACAAGTGTGTGTGTGTGTGTGCCATGTGAACACACAATATTGATAGAAACAAGTGGCTGAAAGAAAGCCAGAAGGAAAAGTCTAACGTTACAGTTACAAGTAAATGAGAAGTTGAAGATTCGTGCTAAAGAACGTGCAGCATGGATGACGCAGATTTTGATCCAACGTGTGATACTAGCATATGTGTCCATATTGTGCCCCAGAAGGGAGTTGGACTCGTATACACAAAGCACTTGAATTCGGGAGAATAGTTGAAGCCTCATTATTATTATTATTCTGATGATCGTGATGAAAAATGTTGCTGCTGTGGATTTCATTATGAGCTTCTCAGAACAAAAGCACAAAAGGGTGCAAATCATCGTTTTCTCCTCTTAGTTAGTGAGATATGCTAAGTGCGATATGACTTTTGTTCCTGGCGGTATGCTACCATTTCCTTGCGTTATCTGTGGAATGATCATGGTCTATTACGTGCATGCTCATACGATATTTTAGTTAGTCAGGGGAGAGAAAATGTTTGAAGTCTTCCATTGTATGTATTCAGCAACTACTATATTCACAATAATTGGTTGTAGCGAGGATTTATAAGTTGTAGGAGCAAGCATTTGCGCTAGAAGGGACTCATAGTTCATTGCTCATCTTTTGAATGTCTGGCAGTTGCAAACAAAGATGAAAAGGAGTCTGCAAGTTGAACAGCATATGTCCCAAGGAGCTAAGAAATTCTTGGGAGAGAAAGAAGCTGTGAGAATTTTATCATATATGCTATGCATGTGGGAATCAATCTTATGAGGATTTCAAGCTGACCAGTGTGTTTAAGTGTGGAAAACAGAGTCGTTGAACTTTATAGTGCACACATGTACACATTGTAAAAGATAATATTTTATTGCTATGTGTGTTAGTTAGCTAAGGTAAGCGAATGTCCAGGTGTCACTCACGTCGACTGTGAGCACTTTGTCAAGAAAAAAGAAAACATTACTGCCTCTGTCTGTGTGTTGAGAAAAATTGTAAATTTGTCACTCTGGGCATGCACATTGTTAAAATAAACCGCGCTAAACGAATATGTGGAAGTAGCAGACTGAAAATTGCATTAGAATTGATCAAATTGATCTTAATATTAAACGAATTATGATATTCTCCGTTCTTTTATTTCCACACACGGGAACACAGCTTTGCTTAACCAACAAATACGCTCTACATTGTACTGTGAAATAAGAAGAGACATTTTCGACTTTTCTGAGAACAAACAACGATTCCGATTTAGCACATGAACGAAATTATTCTTAAGCTTGGCCAAGAGTACATGATTCATAAAGTCCTTTAAGAGTTTTCGTCTTTCATAGCAGATGCGGACAGACAGACTTAGCATTTCTGTAAAGTAGCAGATTGCTACTTGATAACCGAGTGAGAAATGATGGCGTACTGCCGGAAGACTATTCCAGTTTCTATCGATACTACATTAGTACTTGATAAGGAAACTGAAAATCGTCGTAACAAAATTAAGCTATAAAGGCAAAATGTGTCACAGAAAGCTTCTATTGTAGATCGTAGATGTGGCAGATCGCCTAGCAATTTGAAAAATGTAGCAATCATTTGTCGCGGAAAGCGCGAAAAATTTTTGGGTCAGCATAAACTGGAGTATCTCGTAAAAAAAACTCTAACATTTCCATCAACATTTAAATTTTGAAAGGCTTATGAAAACTTGATACACTTTGCTTGATTAGGCTACCTATTTTTATTCTTCATCGTATATGAAAATGAAGGAATAATATTTTTAGAGATTGAAGACACAAAATTTTGTCTTCAATGCATAAAATAAAAGTGGAGATTCGATTTTGCGAAATACAAATCTTTCAGGATAGATAGAAAATCAAATATTGTTGACATATTCCAGCTATGCTAAATATTGTCGATAAATGTCGTGCATATTGTTACAGACATGCGAACAAATGACAATACATATTTTCGTTGTAATTAACTTGACAAGCGTCTCTTTGTAACTAACTGGTAGTGAATTTCGGTATCAAAAAAACATTGGTAGATGCAAATAATTCAAAACTCCGTGGTTCATTATTTTTAAAAGCCGGAGATGCACGTAATAACAACAACAAACTGTTCCAGTTACCTAAAATTAATGCAAAGGAAGTGAGCTTTACCCACCAAAAAAGTGTATCAAGCCGCAAAAAGTGTAGGTCCCTGATTGTGATGAGAAAAAGGGCAATTCACATCACACAAGGGGATCGTACAAAGTTTAAGGATCGGAAGAGATTCGAAACGCAGAATCAAGAACCATTCATTGAAAGGAAGAGGCAGTCTCATGCACTTGTATTTGTGCACTTAAGGAAGACCCGTAGAAGGAAGAAAAAACATCCATGTAGTTTAAACAGAGGGAACATGGTGAGCAAGCATTCATGGTTGAGTGCCCACAGAATCTAAAGCTCTCAATGTGGAATCCCATAATAATCATCTTATGTAGTATACGACGTTCTCTTAGTCACTCACTCACTACTATACCTGCACGTCAGGTAAAAATCTCCCAATTGCCTCAAAAATATCAACATGACGCAAGCATAATGCAGTCTTATTTGTACAAAAGAGCGTTCTAGAAGGAAAAAAAGCATTTCCAACAACTACTATAGGCAACTAACTAACTTACCAAATGCATTGGGACTAGTATAATTGTAAAAGCAGCCTAACGATGAATAATCTTCCCGATTGTGGAACCATGACGGTAAAAAAGCAACTTGGTCAAATGTCGTCTTCTACGAGTGAACACGAAGAATGATCCACGTACAAAAGTGGTTACACATTTCCTCCTCTATCTTACGTCCTTTTGTTGCATTTTATGAGCACAGCTCATGTCGTTTTGCAAAATTAGGAATCTCAGTAGTTAGTTAGGGCTACTTTCTACCTACCAAATTATGCAGCTATATCTATGTTAGGAACGAACACCCTTGATTTACGTAGCCACAGTAAGATATGTGTTGACAATATTTGACAAAATACTACCATACTGTCAGTAAATCCAAGTTAGTAGTAAGTTAGTAATCTAATATAAGAAAAAATCAACGCAACCTGTTGCGGTTGAAGGAAAAAAAGACACGTCCTTACAAAAATTACGGCACACAGTGAGAAAAATGAGTTCAACCATGGAGCCAACATGGATGCATATATTTTCACATCCATGTTCTGTGGCAACTTGGTCAACCTGAAAATAAAAATGGCATGAGGAAATGTGTTCGTCACTTGTTCGTCACGTATGATAAACATGGGAGCATCTTTCTCACAAATAATAATTAGACTTTACGCTACCCTTTTAAGTTAGTTAGTTATTATACATACATAAAAGTTTTTTTTTTCTTCTGCTTCTCGCTACTCACTAACTTTGGTTACTGTTCCTTGCTTTGTCATCCATTGCTCGAGGATGGACCAACCGGCCAACGAGTAATGATGAGAATTTATAGAATAGCTACTACTACTGACTTGAAAAGTGGAAGAAAAACATTTCTGAACAACTTCAGCCTTGGGCGCTCAAATGTTCCCTACATAGGTAATTACATTCTGCATCATCAATATTCATTCTTTTGATGATGAGATGAGGCTTCTGCTGCTGCCGTCTACCCTTATTACTACTGCTTACTTACTACACTATAGTTACATACTACATGGCCAATAACCATTTGTATTTCAAAGAACTGTATACAACAAAAGACTACATGAGTTTAACTAACTATGCATTCTAGTAAAACTATGGTAGTTAAGGCTCCTTTTTAATGACACCGAATGAAACATAGTAATAATGGTTACGAGATTTCACATTGAGAGCCATGTGTTGAAGAATGAAGATGAAGAAATTTTTAACGGAGGTCAGCCACACAGTCATCAGTATATGTCCGACAACCCATGCTGTTAGTTCGTTAGTTAGAGGGAAAAGTTTTTTTCACTATACACTCTCTCCTTGGAGCATTGCATAATTAGTTTTTTACGTACTTTTGCCAAGAGAAAAATTATGTGACACATTACATTCCGAAAAGAATGGTCATCAATTTGTGTGAGTGAGCTTTCAGTTAGTTGGCTAGAAGTGAAAAGACATAATTATTGCAGAACTGAACTCGAGTTACGCACACAATCACTGCCCACATATAATATGAATGACTGGTTTGAGTGCAGTACTTATTTTCCTAGATTTACCATCATTGAGTGAGCATTGAAATTGCAGAAATATGTTCACATGAAAGAAATAAAAGAATCGTTAGTGTTAGTTATAAGGGTAATGCAATTTGACAATGTTTATGGCACTGACAGTACAGATTTGTATTCTGGGAAGAAATCCCATTTGCTCATTATGACCTGTAGTAAGAAAGAAAATGAAATGCATTGCTTAGGCAAACGAGACCCATTTTAGTCGTCCATTAACGTTTTTTATGCCATTTGGATCCTTAATAATACTAATGTGGTGCGGACATGTGTGAGAGATTTTTTATGAGAACACGAGGCGAGTGAGATCTGGGATTGGATATAAGATGATATATTACATACGCAGGGAAAATAGGGTAGAAAAAAAATGAGTTTGAGGTGACATCTCCTCATTGCGCGTCCACCTTTCAAAGACGCATGTTGCGCTTAACATTGACAAATGAACAAAGTTCCCCAACAGAAAAAAGCAACCGAGTTGTAATGTGCACAAGTGCACAGTTGAATTAAGCTGTGCAAGATTCACAAAGCAATTCATTACTTATTCTGGAAAGCCAATAGTAATCATCCTGTAATTGACTATTAAAGAGTATTTGTGTGCCATATGGTTTGTTGTGACGTGAGAAAAAATATACAAATAAATAAATGCCATCACGAATTCCGTAGTGCATAGCAGTATATAATCTACTTATATACACACAAAAAACTCAAATCGTATTTCTTTACCATATGCTGTTGTTGTTGTCAGTCACTGCGACTTTGAAACCCATTAATCATATTTAGCTAGTATTCTAAACATAAAAAGGTGTTACCCTAGTTGCTACTGCAAGTTCTTAAGCTAAACTAACCGTCAAAATACTTTGAAATTTAAGGTAATCCGCTGCTTTTATGTTTCAATACTATGCAGAGACAGTCCTTTTAAAATATGCACCCAAATCTGAAGCGTGCTGTTTCATGCCTTTCGCTTCCATGTCTGTGAGGGTGTTTAAATAGAAAACTTTGATTAAACTACATTTCTACAGAAATACTCAAGACAAGCAGATTTCATGCATTTCTTATTCACGCTACTTGCGCAATATGATCTGTGTCTATTAACATCAAACTCATAGAAATTTAAAACACGTTTTGCACCCACACCAAATCTTAATTTGTGAGATGGCATCAAAGAACTAAGTGAGTTCAAAGAGCTGTTTCCACACATCTAAACGTTTAAAACTCTTTCAAAGCCCGCAGTAAAATATCCATCTATGTTTAAATAATTTTTCCATGCGGGCGGAGTATATTTTAACTTCACTTCTAGAGCCACACAACTTTTTCTCATGCTTAAAACGTTGAACGCATTCATCTCATCCCCTCAGACACTATTGAAAAGTTTTTACCCCTGATTTTATAATTATCATCATTACTATCGACCAACAATCATATTCTCATGAGCTGCTAATTTTGGTTTGGCGTCACTGCTAATTGCTCATCATTCATGAGCCTGATAAAGAAAACTCTCTTATATGGAATGCTATATGTGCGCTTCAGCTGAGTTTCCTTTTGTACCAACCAGCCATGGATCCACTTCCCAAATTACAATATGCCCAGCAACCCTGTCTACCATATTTTTTTCCTATATTCATATTACTAGTGCAGTGATTCCAGTAAGATTGCATTCATACCTTA
>Ga0210040_10010436_pt1 | contig 10648 bp, 9 predicted proteins | sample CryGeyCG12114_NA_FD_185462 | JGI IMG/M metagenome (GOLD analysis project Ga0210040, IMG submission 185462) | Groundwater microbial communities from aquifer - Crystal Geyser CG19_WC_8/21/14_NA (SPAdes) (version 2) | ecosystem: Environmental > Aquatic > Deep subsurface > Groundwater | place: USA...
CCGGCTCCGCGAGCCTCCTGACGCTCTCCGCCGAGAGCGTGTCGTCGTCATCACCGCGAGGCGCACCCTGCCGGGTGCGCCTCGTCGTGCGTGCTGCGCCTGATCGTCGTACCACCGGCGGGCAGGCGCGTCGGGTCGGCGGAGCCCCGGCCACGGGCTGCGCGAGGACGCCGGTGCGGACGACACGCGGGCGGTGTTGTCCGTCCGCGTTCGTCATCCACAGATCCCCGGAAGGCCCTTCCGCGCGGCCGCCGGGTCGCGCAGGGTGACGGCGTGAGCGTTCCCGCCGCCGTCCGCGTCCTGCCGTCGAGCCGACCCGAGCCCCGGACCTGGCTGGGTCCGGCAGCCCCGCGGGAGGCGGGGGAGACACCGGTCGCCGACCCGGTCCCGCGTCCCCGACCGGGCCGGGTGGAACCGGTCGGGCGGGCGTGGGGCGCACGGGTGCCCGAGTCGCTCCCGGACGCCGTCCGGTGGTCCGGCTGGCTGGGGCTGGCCCTCGGCGAGGCGGTGCTTGGTCGTCGACCGGCCTCCCAGCTCGCGGGCTGGGTGAGCGCGGAGGTCCTGGCGAGCCTCAGCCGTCGCCAGCGGCTGCGGCCGACCGGGGACGCCGCGCCACGGACGGTGCTGCTGTCCGGCCGTGTCCAGCACCCCGGTCCGCGCTCGGCCGAGGCGTGCGCGGTCCTGCGGTCCGGAGGGCGGCTGCTCGTGCTCGCGTTCCGGCTGGAGGCTCGCGACGGGCAGTGGCTGTGCGTGGCCCTGGAGGCCGGCCTGACGTCGGGTGCGCGACGCCGGCCGGCCCGACCGGGCGGGACTACCCCCGGCGCGACCGCAGCAGGGTGAAGGAGCAGTCACGGACGATGAGCGTGCTCACCGGCGCGGTGACCGTCTGGTCGGGGTCGCTGCTGACGACCAGCTCCCAGTCGGTGTGCAGGGGCGGGGCGACCGTGAACTCGACGCCGTTCTCGGCGGCGTTCAGCAGCAGGGCGAAGCTGTCGCCGTCGCGGTGAGCGAAGACGAACATGATGCTGCGGGCGCTCGGGTCGTCCCAGTCGGCCTCGGAGAACGTCGCGCCGTCCGAGCGGAGCAGCCACACGGTCGCGTTGGACTCCGGCTCCTCGCCGTCCAGCGGGGGAGCCGCGCGGTACCAGTCCGGGCGGAGCGCCGGTTCCCGCCGACGGAGGGCGATCAGGTCGGCGGTGAAGCGCCGCAGCTCCTCGTCGGTGTGGGACCAGTCGTACCAGGAGATCTCGTTGTCCTGGCAGTAGGCGTTGTTGTTGCCGCCCTGGGTGCGCGCGATCTCGTCGCCCCCGAGCAGCATCGGCACGCCCGCCGACAGCAGCAGCGTCGCGAGGAAGTTGCGCCGCATCCGGTCGCGCCGGGTCAGCACCGCGGGGTCGTCGGTGGGCCCCTCCGCCCCGGAGCTCGTCGACCGGTTGTCGCTCTCCCCGTCGTTGTTGTCCTCGCCGTTCGCGGTGTTGTGCTTGAGGCTGTACGAGGTGAGGTCGGCCAGGGTGAAGCCGTCGTGCGCGGTGACGAAGTTGACGCTGCACAGGGGCGAGCGGCGGCTGGCCTCGTAGACGTCGGGGCTGCCGAGGATCCGCTGCGCGACGCCGCCGATCCGGCTGTCGGCACCGCCCCAGAAGTCGCGGAGGTCGTCGCGGAACTTGCCGTTCCACTCCGACCAGTCCGCCGGGAAGCCGCCGACCTGGTAGCCCTGGGTGTCCCACGGCTCCGCGATCATCTTCACCGGGGCCAGGACCGGGTCCTGGTGGATGAGGTCGAGGAACGCGCTGTGCACCTCCGCCTCGCCGGCCTGGCGGGTGAGCGTGGTCGCGAGGTCGAAGCGGAAGCCGTCGACGTGCATCTCGGTCACCCAGTAGCGCAGCGAGTCCATGATCAGCGCCAGCGCGGCCGGGTGGCCCACGTTGAGGCTGTTCCCGGTCCCGGTGGTGTCGAAGTAGGAGGAGCGGTCCTCGTCGACCAGGCGGTAGTACGAGGCGTTGTCGATGCCCTTGAACGAGATCGTGGGGCCGAGGTGGTTGCCCTCCGCGGTGTGGTTGTAGACGACGTCGAGGATGACCTCGAGCCCCGCTGCGTGCAGGGCCTTGACCATCTGCTTGAACTCGACGACCTGCTGGCCGCCGTCGCCCGACGCGCTGTAGTCCGCGTTCGGGGCGAAGAAGGCGAAGGTGTTGTAGCCCCAGTAGTTCCGCAGGCCCCGGTCGACCAGGTGGGAGTCCTGCGCGAACTGCTGCACGGGGATGAGCTCGACGGCGGTCACCCCGAGGTCGGTGAGGTAGGCGATCGCCGCCGGGTGGGCGAGCCCGGCGTAGGTGCCGCGAATCTCCTCGGGGACGTCGGGGTGGAGCTGGGTGAAGCCCTTCACGTGCGTCTCGTAGACGATCGTCTCGGCGAGCGGCGTCAGCGGGTGGGCGTCGTCGCCCCAGTCGAAGGAGTCGTCGGTCACGACGCAACGCGGCACGAACGGCGCGGAGTCGGTCGGGTTGAGCTCGTCGGGGGCGTTGAAGCGGTGGCTGAAGACGGCCTCGTCGCCCTGGAGCTGACCCTCGATGGCGGTCGCGTACGGGTCGAGGAGCAGCTTGTGCGCGTTGTGCCGGAGCCCGTTCGCGGGGTCCCAGGCGCCGTCGACCCGCAGGCCGTAGCGGGTGCCGACCCCGAGCCCGTCGACCCGGCCGTGGAAGACGTGCCCGGAACGTTCCTGGAGCCGGTGGGCGGTCTCCCGGCCGGCGTCGTCGAAGATGCAGAGGTCGACCGAGTCGGCGGTCTCGGAGTAGACGGCGGCCTCGAGCCCGCCGTCGACGACGCGGACGCCCAGCGGGTACGGCTTCGAGCGGTGCTCGCGAGTGATGATCACGCCGAGAATTATGGCGGGCCGGTTGCCGCTCGTACGGGGTCGTCCAGCCCGTCGGGAGGTGCGACGGTCAGCGTCAGGTCCCGACCGGGGCGGCGCGGAAGCGGACCCGGCCGCCGACCGGGACCTGCCCGATCCGGTCCAGGTCGTGGCGCGCGACGCAGCCGATCACCGGGTAGCCGCCGGTGACGGGGTGGTCGGCGGTGAAGACCACGGGCTGACCGGTGGGCGGGACCTGGACGGAGCCCGGGACGGTGCCCTCGCTCGGCAGCTCCTCGTCCCGGGACCGCTCGAGGGGGTGCTCGCCCGTCAGCCGGAGCCCGACGCGGTTGGAGCGGGGGGTGACCGTCCACTCCTGGTCGAGGAACGTCTGGATCCCGTCCGCGGTGAACCAGTCGTCGCGGGGGCCGAGCAGCACGTCGATCTCGGTCACCTCGTCCACGGCCGGCAGCCGCGGCCCCGGGTCGGCGTCGGCGGCCACCGCTGACTCGCGGGCCCGGCCGACCCGGACGACGTCGCCGACCCGCACCGGCGGCGGCCCGATGCCGGAGAGCAGGTCCGTGGAGACGCTGTCGAGCACAGCCTCGCCCGCGACGCCACCCGCAACCGCGACGTAGCTGACCATCCCGCGTCCGGGGGTGCCCAGGTGCAGCTCGTCGCCCCGGTCGAGGGCGAACGCCCGGCCGGGCTCGACCTCGAGCTCCTCCGCGGGCTCCGTCCTGCCGCCGACGAGGGTGAGCGGGGCGGGTGCACCGGCGACCGCGACGACCAGGTCGGTCAGCGCCCGGACCCGCAGCCCGCCCGCGGCGACCTCGAGGGCCGGGGTCGCGGACGGGTTGCCGACCAGCCGGTTCGCCCGCCGGAAGGACGCCCGGTCGACGGCGCCGGACCGGGCGACGCCCTGGGCGGCGTGCCCCGGACGGCCGAGGTCGACGACCACGGTCAACGGACCGGGCGCGAGCACCTCGAGGGCGGGTTCGCCGGCGCCGGGTCGCGCGAGAGAGGAGGGCTGCGAGGGGTCGGCCCCCGCGAGCGCGTCGGGTCCGGCGTCGACGAACTGCACGCGCACGCCGGGGGAGAGCAGGGCTGGGTCCGTGCGCCGCGAGTCCCACAGCGGCAGGCCGGTGCGTCCGATCAGCTGCCACCCTCCCGGGCTGGCGCGGGGGTAGATCCCGCTGAAGCGTCCGGCCAGGCCCACCGAGCCGGCCGGGATGGCCGTCCGCGGCTCGGCACGTCGGGGCACGTCGAGGGTCGGGTCGCCGCCGGACAGGTAGCCGAAGCCGGGCGCGAACCCGGTGAACGCGACCGTCCACGGGCCGGCGGTGTGGCGCCGGACGACCTCGGTGGGCTCGAGACCGCACAGCCGGGCGACCTCGGCGAGGTCGGCGCCGTCGTAGCAGACCGGGACCTCGACCACGGGCCCGTCGACCCCCACGGAACGTCGCCGGGGTCGGCCGGCGATCGCGGTGGCGACGGCAGCCGCGCTGGTCACCGCCGGGTCGAAGCGGACCAGCACCGTACGGGCGGCGGGCACGAGCTCCCAGACCCCCGGCAGCGGGTCGTCCCGCAGCGACGCGAACAGCGCGAGCGCCTCGTCGAGGTCGACCACCTCCGCGAGCAGGCCGTCGGACCCGGCCCGCAGCAGCTCCAGGCCCGCGTCCACCACCGCTCAGGCCCGCGGGCCGGCGGCGAACGAGCGCAGGCTGATCCCGGCGCCGGTCAGCGCACCGCGGACCGCCTGGGCCATGGCGACCGCGCCCGGAGAGTCACCGTGGACGCAGATCGACCGGGCCTCCACCGCGACCGTGCTGCCGTCGACGGCCTGCACCGTCCCGCTGCGCACCAGGGTCACCATCCGCTCCGCGACCTCGTCGGCGTCGTGCAGCACCGACCCCGGCTCGCGGCGGCTGAGCAGCGCCCCGTCCGGGGTGTACGCGCGGTCGGCGAACGCCTCCGCCACCACCGGTTGCCCGGCGTCGTGGGCCGCACGCAGGAACGCCGACCCCGCGAGCCCCACCACCGGCAGCTCCGGGTCGTACTGCCCGAGGGCCGACAGCACCGCCCGGGCGTGCTTGGCGCCCCGGGCGTCGTCGGCGGCGATCGTGTTGTAGAGCGCTCCGTGGGGCTTGACGTAGCCGACCCGGGCACCCAGCGCCCGGCAGATGCCCGACAGGGCACCCAGCTGGTAGAGCACGTCGCCGGTCAGCTCGGCCTCGTCGGCGTCGACGTAGCGGCGGCCGAAGCCGGCCAGGTCGCGGTAGGACACGTGGGCGCCGATCGCGACGTCGTGCTCCAGGGCGGTCCGCACGGTCCGCGCCATCGTGGCCGGGTCACCGGCGTGGAAGCCGCAGGCCACGTTCGCGCTGGTCACGGCGGCGATGACGGCGTCGTCGTCCCCGAGCTCCCAGCGTCCGAAGCCCTCCCCGACGTCCGCGTTCAGGTCGACCGTGACGAGCGGACCCGCCGCGGCGCCGCCCTCGGTCGTGCTCGACACCGTCACGTCAACCTCCGCTGCTTCTGTGGGCTCATCGTCTTCCTGGTGCTGATCGTCGAACGATCGCATACGGCCCGCCGTCCGTTACGCGCTGGTAACCTGCGGGCGTGACCCTGCCCGCCCTGCAGCCTGTCGAGCCGGTCAGCCTCGACCCGGCGGGCCGGGCGGACAGCGTGGCCGACCACGTCCGGCGCGGGATCCTGGACGGCACGCACGCCCTCGGCAACCGGCTGTCCGAGCCGCAGATCTGTCGCGAGCTGCACGTCTCCCGCAACACCCTGCGCGAGGCGTTCCGCACGCTGGCCGAGGAGCGGCTGGTCGTGCACGAGCTCAACCGGGGCGTCTTCGTCCGGGTGCCCTCCACGCAGGACGTGTCCGAGCTGTACGACGCCCGACGCCTGGTGGAGTGCGCCGCGGTGGCCGCCCACCCGGGTGGTCGGGCCGGGCTGGAGCGCGTGGTCGAGACGCTGGAGCGCGCCGACGCGACCGCCGCCGCCGAGGACTGGGTGGGGGTCGGCACGGCGGACATCGACTTCCACCGCGAGCTCACCGCCCTGGCCAGCACGCGCATCGTGGCCCTCATGCAGAGCGTGTGGAACGAGATGCGTCTGGCCTTCCACGTGGTGGCACGGCCCGACGCCTTCCACGGGTCCTACCTGCACCGCAACCACGCGATCCTCGACGCCCTGGTCGACTCGGGCCCGGCTGCCGCCGCGATGCTGCGCGACTACCTCGACGAGGCCGAGACCCAGGTCCTGGCCGCGTACCGGGGCTCCGGCATCGTCTGACGCCGCTCCTCGCCTCGTCACGGTCTCAGCCGCGCCGGCTGGCGACCGCGCTCGCCGCCGCGGAGACCAGGGCGACGGTCTGGTCGACCACGGCCCGCCGGTCGGCCTCGAAGGCGGCGTCGGTGAGCACCGTCGGGTCCTCCGGGTACTCCAGCGCCGAGATGTGCAGGTGCCCGCCGGGCACGTCCCAGGCGTGCAGCCCCTGACGCAGCCGGTTCGAGCGGTACATGCTCTCGTTGCTGAGGTAGTCCCCTCCCGTGCCGGCCGCCGCGGTGCTGCCCGCCGACGGGTCGGGTGCCGCGGCCAGCGACGACGGGTCGGGGAACGTCCCGGCCGGCCACTCGCGGATCCCCTGCTTGAGCACCACCGGCCACGGGCCCGTGCCGGCCGCGACCATCGCCGCGTACGGCAGCGTCGTCTCGATCCAGTCGGGGGAGTCGAAGGGCTGCGGCCAGTGCGACGCCCGCGCGACCGGGCCGAAGTGCTGGGCCCGCTGGTTGTCCGGGCTGCCGCCGCGGGCGTTCGCCGCCCACTTCTCGACGTCCATCCGTCCCCGTGAGGTCATGCTGATCGTCATGATCAGGTCGGCACGGTCCGGTCCCGGGCGCAGCACCGGCCCGAACGCGTCCTCGACGACGCCCTGGTCGAAGTCGCCATAATTCACCGGCAGCATCACGGCCCGGACGCGGGCCGGGCCGTGCGGAGTGCTCAGGAGCACCCCGTCCAGCTGCAGCGCCGCGGCGCCGGAGGGGTTCGAGTGGCGGACGCTGTCGTCGAGCCCGAAGACGTCGAAGCCGCTGACCATGACCCGCAGCTCGCCGGGCTCCGCATCGGGCCACAGATCGCGCTCGATCCCCCGGCTCGCGCGGTCGAGGAGGTGCAGCAGGCCGAGGCGCTGGTGCTGCACGGTCAGGTGCGGGGAGTCCAGCCGACGCAGGGTCGCGCTGATCGAGGTCCGCGCCCAGTAGAGCGGGCGGTCGTCGTACGGGTCCAGGTCGCCGCTGCCGGCCCGGCCCTGGGCGCGGTCGATCGCTGCGGTCCAGAGCCGACTGCCGGCCGCGCGCACGGCGGAGGTCAGGTCGGCCAGGGAGGCCGCGTGGCTGATGCTGCCCCGCAGCTCGTCGACGAGCGCGTCGAAGCCGGACACCCGGAGGATCTCGGCGGCCAGCGGCGGCCCGCCGTCGGCCAGGGGCTCCGTCAGCCGCGACTCCTCGACGGTCAGCGGAGCCGGACGGGAGGGCGCCGGGTGCGGGGTGGTCCGGTCGGCTGGGTCTGAGGTCATCACGTTCCGCCTGGCTCGAAGTGGGTCTTGCAGAATCGTTGAACGATCCCTAGGTTACCTATCGTCGCCTGCCGGGAAACACCGACCCGCACGGCTACTCGTCCGCATCCCCTCGTGAAAGGCGGAGAGCGTGCTCGTCCTCCTCGGCATCCTGGTGGTGGTCGTCGGCTTCGCGCTGCGGCTCAACCCCATGCTCGTGGTCACCGTCGCCGGTCTGGTGACCGGCTTCCTCGGTGGCATGACCCTGATCCAGGTCCTGAACGCGTTCGGCACCGGCTTCGCCGGCAGCCGGTCCGTCAGCATCTTCCTGCTCGTCCTGCCGGTGATCGGTCTGGTCGAGCACTTCGGCCTGCAGCAGCAGGCCCGTCGCCTCGTCTCGCGGCTGGCCCGGCTCAGCACCGGCGGCATCCTTGCCGGCTACCTGCTCCTGCGGCAGGTCCTCGCCGCGATCGGGCTGATGAGCATCGGCGGGCACGCCCAGACCGTGCGCCCGCTGGTCGCACCGATGGCCGAGGCCGCGGCGGTCCGCAAGTACGGGCCGCTGCCTGACGCCGTCTCCCAGCGCATCCGGGCGTTCGCGGCCAGCACCGACAACATCGGCGCCTTCTTCGGCGAGGACATCTTCGTGGCGGTCGGGGCGGTGCTGCTGATCACCTCGTTCGTCGACACCACGTACGGCTACACGCTGGTGCCGCTGCAGGTCGCGCTCTGGGCGATCCCCACGGCGATCGTCGCCCTGCTCATCCACGGCACGCGCAGCCTGCTGGTCGACCGGTCCCTGCGCCGGGAGATGGCCCGTGTCCAGCCCCAGACGGAGGTCGCCCGATGATCCAGGTCGAGTGGTTCTACTGGCTGATGGGGCTGTTCTGGCTCGGGGTCGGCGTGCTCGTCGCCCGTGACCGGACCAACCCGAAGCGCATGACGAGCGGGCTGTTCTGGGCGCTGCTCGGGCTCTGCTTCCCGTACAGCTCCTTCGTCGTGGCCAAGACCGCCCCCGCGTGGCCGCTCGGTCTGGTCATCGTCGTCATCGCGGCGCTGGCCGGCACCGGCCGGCTCGCTCGCAGCGGCTCGGCCGCCGAGGGCACCGAGGACGGAGACGTCGAGGGCGCGAACCTCGACCGCGACGCCGACCGGTCCGACCGCGGCCGGGGCGGTTCCAGCGGGTCCGGCGGGTCCGGCGGGTCGAACGTCGCCCTGGCCCCGGTGCGCTCGCGCGAGGCGCTGGCGGAGAAGTTCGGCAACAAGCTCTTCATCCCCGTGCTCGCGATCCCGGTGATCACCGCGCTCTGCGCCATCGCCGGGCCGTACGTGATCATCGGCGGTCGCCCGCTGCTGCAGAAGGGGAGCGAGACCGTGATCGGGCTCGCCGCCGCCGGCATCATCGCGATCATCATCTCGATGGTGGTCTTCAAGCTCCGGTCCCCGGTGCTGGCCCTCACCGAGGGTCGTCGCCTCACCGAGGACCTGGGGTGGGCGCTCGTGCTGCCGCAGCTGCTGTCCGTGCTCGGGCTGGTCTTCGCGACGGCCGGGGTGGGCAAGGCGATCGGCTCGACCGTGTCGGCCGTGCTGCCGAACGGTTCTCTGCTGCCCGCGGTGATCCTCTACTGCGTGGGGATGGCGGTCTTCACGGTGATCATGGGGAACGCCTTCGCGGCCTTCCCGGTGCTCACGGCGGCGATCGGCTACCCGGTGCTGGTGGCCGCGATGGGCGGCAACCCGGCGGCCGTGTTCGCGATCGGGATGCTCTCGGGCTACTGCGGCACGCTCTGCACCCCGATGGCCGCGAACTTCAACATCGTGCCGGTGGCCCTGCTCGAGCTGAAGAGCAACTACGCGGTGATCAAGGCCCAGCTGCCGACCGCGATCCCGCTGCTCGTGGCGAACATCGTGATCATGTACGTGGTCGCCTTCTGATCACCCGGCCGTTCCCGGGCGGGGCCGTCGACCTGGCGCGCCTCGCCCGTACGGCGGCGACGAACGCGACCCGCGAGTACCCGTACGCGCTGATCGCCGTGGTGACCGGGCCGGACGACCTTCGGCTGCCGCGGGAGCGGCACCCGTCGTTCTACGGCTGCTACGACTGGCACTCCGCGGTGCACACGCACTGGCTGCTCGTACGGCTGCTGCGACGCCACGGCACGGAGATCGACCGGGACGCAGCGCTGACGGTGCTCGGGGCGCACCTGACGCCCGCGAACCTCGCGACCGAGGCGGGCGTGCTGCTCGCCGAGCCGTCCTTCGAGCGTCCGTACGGGTGGGCCTGGCTCGTGGCCCTCGCGGCCGAGTGCGCTCGGGCGCACGACACGGTCGAGCCCGCCCGGGCCTGGTCCGGCGCGCTCGAGCCGGTCGTCGACGCCGTCGTCGGGCTGGTCCTGGACTGGCTCCCGCGGGCCGGGCGACCGGTGCGCGACGGCACCCACGCGAGCACCGCGTTCGCCCTGGGCCTGCTGCTCGACGCCGCCTCGACGCTCGGTCGTGACGACCTCACCGCTGCCGTCCGGACGTACGTGTCGGAGTCGTTCGTGCCGGACCGGGACGCGCCCCTGGTCTGGGAGCCCTCCGGTCAGGACTTCGTGTCTCCGGGTCTGTCGGAGGCTGACCTCGTCCGCCGGGTGCTCGACCCCGACGCGTTCAGCGGCTGGCTGCAGGGCTTCTGGCCCGGGCTGGCGGCGGGCGAGCCGCGGAACCTGCTGGAGCCGGTGCAGGTGCGGGACCGGACGGACGGCCAGCTGGGGCACCTCGACGGGCTGAACCTGTCGCGTTCCGCGGCGCTGTCCCGGCTGGCGCTCGCGCTGCCCGACGACGACCCGCGCCGGGCTCTGCTGCAGGAGGCGGCGGGCGCCCACCTCGACGCCGGGCTGGGGGCATTGGCCGAGGACGGCTACCTCAGCACGCACTGGCTGGGGACGTTCGCGCTGATGGCGCTGGAACCGGCAGGATGAGACCCGTGCCGACAACCGTGACGCGACAGCCCGCTCTGGGCGTGGCCAGGACCGGGCGACGCTGCTCGCGGTCCTGGTCGCGCGCTGTGATCTTGTCTACCACCGCCACCTCGTCCGTGTGCACCACCCCAACGGGTGAGTCGGAGGTCCGGGCGTGAGCGGGGAGCCGTCCGGCGACCGCGAGGTCCTCACCTGGGACCTCTACGGGCGGGCGGCCCGCGAGCTCGCGCAGACCGTGGCCGACAGCGGCTTCGTGCCGGACGTGGTCCT
>Ga0210040_10010438_pt1 | contig 10646 bp, 14 predicted proteins | sample CryGeyCG12114_NA_FD_185462 | JGI IMG/M metagenome (GOLD analysis project Ga0210040, IMG submission 185462) | Groundwater microbial communities from aquifer - Crystal Geyser CG19_WC_8/21/14_NA (SPAdes) (version 2) | ecosystem: Environmental > Aquatic > Deep subsurface > Groundwater | place: USA...
AAACGATCAGGTGAGCAACAAGCTTCAGAAAACGAACAGGAAGGAAGCGGCACTGCGATAGCTATCGGAGCGTTACTGGATGGAATACCTGAATCTATTGTGATTGGAGTTAGCATGATAAAAGGCGGCGCAGTAAGTATGGTGGCTGTTATTGCTATTTTTCTTTCGAATGTGCCAGAAGGGTTGTCAAGCGCTTCAGGAATGAAGAAAGCAGGCAGGTCTGCAAAATATGTTTTTTTGCTTTGGGCAGGTATTGCTTTTATCTCCGGTATTGCCGCTTTGTGCGGATATGTTTTATTTGACGGATTTAGTGAAGATGTAATAGCAGCAACTACAGCAGTTGCTGCAGGTGCTATACTCTCTATGCTTGCAGATACGATGATTCCTGAAGCCTTTGAAGAAGCTCATAATTTTGCAGGATTGATAACTGTTTTGGGTTTTTTATGCGCCTTCATCCTTACTAAATTAGCTTAATTTACAAATTCTATCGCTAAAATTGCTGCTGTCGCCAGAGTAATTCAAATTTATTTAAAACAAAATTCATTTTTTAATGATAAATCGTTTGTCATACATGCATTAACTAAATTTGCATTTTTTATTACAAATGCTGCTGCATGCAAAAACCGGTATTAGTTATTAAGTTAGGTACTGCTGTTATAACCAACCTACATGGCGAAATAGATGAGACTATAATAAAGAAACTGGCAGAAGAGATTTCACACCTCAGCAAAACAAATAATGTAGTATTAGTATCAAGTGGCGCCGTGGGCGCAGGAAAACCTTTTATAAAAAACTATAAAGGAACGCTTATAGAACGAAAAGCTGCTGCTGCAGTCGGCAATCCAATTCTTATTCAGCTATATCATACATATTTTAGCCGGTTTGGTATTACTGTTGCCCAGGCACTGTGCGAACGGCATCATTTCTCCAACCGTTCGCAGTTTCTTCAACTAAAACAAACTTTTACCGAGTTTTGGAATAATAATATTTTACCGGTTGTAAATGAAAATGACCTGGTAAGTAATGTAGAATTAAAGTTTTCTGATAATGATGAATTATCTACCCTGATAGCTATTGGTTTTGATGCAGATACACTGGTTATCTGCACATCGGTAGGTGGTTTTTTAAACGCAGAAAAGCAAATAATACCGTTAATTGATAAGATTGATGATAAAATACGTGCTTTTGTACATTCAGAAAAAAGTGCACTTGGTCTTGGAGGAATGGTTTCAAAACTCACCTTTACAAGACTTGCCACTTCGCTCGGCATAAAGGTAGTTATGAATGGTTTATCTGGAGAAAGTCCACTGATAGCTGCTTTATCAGGAAGCCAGGGAACAACCTTTACTCCACAAAAACCAAATTTGAAGGCAAGAAAAAAATGGCTTGCAAGCGGTTCTATTACGATAGGCAGCCTGCATGTGGATGTAGGAGCAGAAAAAGCGTTGCTTAACCGTAAAAGCCTGCTAACGGTCGGCATAAGTGATGTAAAAGGTTCTTTTTCCGCAGGTGAGGTTGTGCAATTGATTAATGAACAGGAAAATATTATTGGAGTAGCCAAAGTAAAACTGGATGCGGTAGAAATGGCGGGGCAAATTGCTAAAAAAAATGTTTTAGCAGCACATTCTGATGACATAGTAATGTTTTAAATCGACTACCAGGATAAGAAGTGAATGCACTTCAACTACGTTTTGTAGTTTTTGTTGCTGTAGAAAAATTAGTACCTAAATTATTTGTTCATGCAATCGAAATAACACTTCTATGTTTTTAAAAACAGAGAAACAGTAAGAATTGAAAATGATACATAAGTTACTGCAGTACAAAGCTTTTGTAAAGTTTTCGTTTTTAGGTTAAATACTTCCCTTTGATAAGCTACCTGCCTCGTTGACCACTTACAGTTGCCTACATTTATTTACCTATTCTTTCATCGCCTGCTTTTATCAAATCGCAGGTTTTTTTTACTTTTTCATCAAAGTCGGCTAAATCTTCACTCAAAAAAATCCAGGTGTGCGTAGCGCCGTCAATATCAAAATTCATCTGAGAGATATGAATTTCGTTTTGCAGCATATCAAAAAACTCAGGTTTCGTGGCTACAAAAATACCGTTAAATTCCGGCTGGTTTTCCCTGTCGCGCAATAGCAAAAGCAGCTTTTTATTTACAAATAATCCATAGCATCCCAGCATTTTTTTTATATCCGGCCTGACAGGATATAAGTAACGAAGCACAAAATCGAAAGGAACTTTATAATTCATTAAACAACTTTTTTAAAAAATTATGAACAAATACATTTCTTTTTGCAAACAAGTAAAGTTGATATGTATTAACCTAAATCAATTTCAGATAATTTTAAGATTAAATTGATTTTTTAAATAAACAAAGAAATGATTATTTATAATATTACTGCAAAAGTAGAATGGTCTGTTGCAGAAGAGTGGGTAAAATGGATGCAGGAGAAGCATATACCGGAGGTGCTTGAGACAGGTTGTTTTGAAAAGCATCAGTTTGTGAGATTATTGCAGCTAGATGAAACCGAAGGTCCAACATATGCCATTCAGTATTATGCGCCTACACTAAGCACGTACGATTATTACCTGCAGCACCATGCGCCCTCTTTGAGAGATCAGGTAAATAATAAATGGGGTGAAAAATATATTGATTTCCGCACGCTAATGCAGGTAGTGGAGTAAAATAATTGGCAACAGTTTTAATAGTTATACTGAAAATACTATAATCTTAATATGTATTGATTAAAACATTGCGGTTAAAAAGAGCGATGAGAACACCAGAAAAATTTTTCTGGTCATTAAAACCTGATAAATTTGCCAACTTCTATTTATTTAAAAAATATTAACAATGAACAAAGCCGAATTGATAGCGAAAATTTCAGAGGATACTGATGTAACCCGAACTCAGGCAAATGCTGTATTAGATTCTTTTGTTAATACTGTTACCCAGGCTTTAAAAGAAGGGGGAAAAGTAACATTAGTAGGTTTTGGTACATTCTCTGTATCTAAAAGAATTGAACGCAACGGCCGCAACCCTCAAACGGGAGAAATGATTAAGATTAAAGCTAAAAAAGTTGCCAAGTTTAAAGCAGGTAAAGAGCTGTCAGCAAGAATATAACTATAGAAATATATACTGTAAAACCAATTGTTTTTGTATAAATAAAACAATCAGTTTTTGCTAATTACCTAACTTGCTGTAGGTTTACGTCTTATTTTATATAACTAAAAAAAGTTGTTATGGGAAGAGGTGATAAAAAAACTAAAAAAGGTAAAATTTTTAAAGGATCTTTTGGAAAGGCACGTCCGGCAAGAGCAACAAAGGCCGGTAAACCTGCTGAAGCAAAAAAGGAAGATTAATTAATTGGTGGAAAGGTTGATTGAGTAAATAAGTTAATACTCAATCAACCCGTTACTGATTAAAAATACCGATAGTTTATTTAAGGCGCTATTCTCTCAATCAGCCACTCTTCATTGTGTCTGGTATATTGTATTCTGTCATGCAGGCGGCTTCTGCGCCCTTGCCAAAATTCAATTTTCCATGGTTTTACTATATATCCACCCCAGTGTGGAGGTTTTGGTATATTTTCTCCAAACTGTTCCTTGTATTTTATCTCATTTTCTTCAATGATATATCTTCCGGCTATAGGTGTACTTTGTGGTGATGCCCAGGCGCCGATTTTACTTGCTACAGGACGCGTTTTAAAATAAGCTTCGCCATCTTTTTCACTTAGTTTTTCTACCTTTCCTTCAATTCTTACCTGCCGCTCCAGTTCTTTCCAGAAAAAAACCAAAGCTGCATTAGGATTTTTTGACAACTCACTTCCTTTATGGCTATTATAATTAGTGTAAAATTTGAATCCTTCATAAGAAAAGCCCTTTAATAATACAATTCTTGCTGATGGCAAACCTTCTGGTGTTGCTGTGGCAAGTGTCATGGCGTTTACTTCCGCTATCTGGCTTGTAACTGCTTCATTCCACCATTCACTAAACTGATCCAGCGGATTGATTTTAACATCTTCCTCCAGTAAGGATTTTAGTTTATAGTCTTTTCTAATATCTGCTATTTCTTCATTCATTAATATTAATAATTTTAATAAATTTATAAACAGGCGAATTAATGCAAGTTTTCTAAAACTGCTATAATAGGTTTTAAATCAAAGCTGCTAGTCGTCCTCTTTATTTTTTCAAAAATTAGCTGACTAACGTACCTACGTCCATACCTTCGACTACCTGTAGTAATGTACCCGCAGAGTTCATATCAAAAACTATAATGGGCAGATTATTTTCTTTGCACAAGGTAAAAGCAGTCATATCCATTACTTTCAGGTTTTTGTTTATAACTTCAGAGAATGATATTTTATCATACCGAATAGCAGTAGGATCTTTTTCGGGATCTGCAGTATATATACCATCTACCCGTGTTCCTTTTAAAATCACATCTGCTTTTATTTCGATAGCCCGCAAAGATCCTGCAGTGTCTGTGGTAAAATAAGGATTGCCGGTACCTGCACCAAAAATAACAACACGTCCTTTTTCAAGATGACGAATGGCACGGCGGCGAATATAAGGCTCAGCTATTCGCTCCATTACAATTGCACTTTGCAGCCTTGTAAATACACCCACTTTTTCAAGACCAGCTTGTAGAGCCATGCCATTGATAACGGTAGCAAGCATACCCATATAATCTCCCTGCGCCCTTTCTATACCTGTCTCTGCCTCATTCATGCCGCGATAGATATTGCCCCCGCCGATTACAATAGCTACCTGCACTCCTAATTCAACAACTTGTTTTATGTCATCTGCATACTGAGAAATAATTTCCGGATCAAGGCCAAAAGATTTGTTCCCCATTAAAGATTCGCCGCTAAGCTTAAGAAGAATTCGCTTGTATTTTGGAAGCATGTAATTGTTTTTCAGGTGCAAAGAAAATGAAAAGTAATGGTTGAAAAAATATTGATCCTTTTATGAGCAAAAAACAAAAAAAATAATAAAAAGAGTATTATTAATTTTAGTAGTTCGCTGCTGAAATTAACAGTTTTCAATCCTTTTTTCTTATAATTTCAATGGCATTTATCGAAAGATTTACAAGGCAGCAATCATACTTATCTCAACATTTACATTTTTAGGCAATTCTTTTACAGCCACCGTTTCTCTTGCAGGATAATCAGCAGAAAAGTAAGATCCGTATACTTCATTAACCTGTGAAAAAAAACTCATCTCTTTTAAAAAAATGGTTGTTTTAACTACGTGGTTAAAATTAATTCCTGCTTCTTCGAGTATTGCAGATAAATTTCGCATTACCTGATGGGTTTCAATAGCAATATCTCCGCTGATAAGTTCATTGGTTTCGGTACAAAGAGGTATTTGCCCGCTTATAAAAACCATATTATTACAAATAGCTGCCTGGTTATAAGGACCAATAGGTGCAGGAGCTTTAGCTGTGTTCACTATTTTTTTTTCCATACAAATGTTTTTAAATAGAATTCTGATTTGGGTCAATTATCCTGATAATTTAATTATTCAAAAATATGCAATAGGAGTTGTAACGAAACTTTTTAACCCTTTAATTACGAAATCGGGAATAAATAGAATTAAACAGGCTTTAAAAACCAATGTTTTATGTAAATAAACATTAATATTGCGCGCAATGTCTCTTTTTTAAAAAAATATCAGTCTTGTCATTGCTTTTAAATATTGATACGGCAACCGAAGTCGCCTCAGTTTGTATAACCAACAATGGGCAGACATTAGCGTTTGCAAAGAATGAAAACCAGAAAGAACATGCTTCATTTGTTCATATTGCAATTGAAAGCCTGTTGCAAAAGACAGGATATAAACTTGCAGATATGGAAGCTTTTGCAGTTACCTCGGGGCCAGGAAGTTATACAGGGCTGAGAGTGGGAATGGCTGCTGCAAAAGGTTTTTGCTATGCATTATCAAAACCACTTATTACTATAAATACTTTAGAGGTAATGACAAAAGCTGCAATAGACGTCTGTGGCAAAAAAGAAGAAAGTTTTCTCTTTTGCCCAATGATAGATGCCCGCCGTATGGAAGTTTTTACTGCAATTTATAATGTGCATATAGAAAGTATTATTTCTCCGCAACCAAGGATATTAGATGAAAGCTCGTTTAGTAATTACATGATAAGTAATAAAATTTTATTTTTTGGCAGCGGAAGCAACAAATTTAAACAGATGCAATCTAATAGTAATGCTCTATTTGCAGATATAAAATCTGATGCCCGTACTCTTGGACAGTTGTCTGAAGAATCTTTTTATAAAAGAAAATTTACAAATGTTTCACATTCTGAACCAACTTATTTTAAAGATTTTCACTCTATTTCTAAAGTATAAAGCAACTTTTTTTGCAAGTATTTAAAATTTAAACAATCATTTATAACAAAAATAATTATTCGTTTTTATATTTGACAATTGATTTTTTCATTAAACCCCCCGAATAACGTTTATGGTAACAGGAACCCAAAGTATTACTATTTCAAATAAGGAAAATAGTAACTCAATAAAATTGGAATTTTTGCATTTGAAGAAGGCAGCTTTAGTGTTAAGAGCTATGAACCACAAACTTCGTCAGCAAATGATAAAATTACTGGATGAAAGTGAGCGAATGACTGTAACTGAGATTTATGTGAAATTGAGATTAGAACAATCAGTTGCTTCTCAGCATCTCGCTATTCTTCGTCGTGCCGGAATAGTTATAACACAACGTGATGGAAAGTTTATTTATTATACCATTAATTACAACAGAGTAGCTGAAGTAAACCAATTTGTGGAAGATCTTGTAGCATAAGTTTTCTATACTTTTTTCAGCGAGGGTGTGCCGTTAACGGTACACCCTCGCTTATTTTTTATAAACCTTTAACCTCACATTTGGCATTATACCTGATTGCTTGTAGTTACTTTTGCATAAATACATGAAATATGTTCGTTAAACAATTGTATACTCCATGTCTTAGTGAAGCTGCATATTATATAGAAAGTAATGGAGAAGCTGCAATAATAGATCCATTACGTGATATAGAAGAATACATCATCCTGGCAAAAGAGCGGAATACTATCATTAAATATATTTTTGAAACGCACTTTCATGCTGATTTTGTAAGCGGGCACATTGATCTTTCGAAAGCAACCAATGCACCTATTATATACGGACCTAAAACAGAAACAGGTTTTAAGGCAACCATTGCGCAGGACAAACAAATCTTTTCGATTGGTAAAATACAATTAGAGGTATTGCACACGCCCGGTCATACAATAGAAAGTACTTGTTATCTTTTGAAAAACGAAGAGGGAAAGGATTATGCAGTTTTTACCGGCGACACTTTATTTATCGGAGATGTCGGAAGACCCGATTTAATAACCGGAGACGTAACTAAAGAAGAAATGGCAGCAATGCTGTATGATAGCCTGCAGACTAAGTTGATGCCACTTGCTGATGATGTAATTATTTACCCCGCACATGGTCCGGGAAGTAGTTGTGGCAAAAATATAGATTCAGCTACCCAAAGCACGATAGGAGAACAAAAGCTCACTAACAATGCTTTACAGCAAACTTCAAAAGAAGCATTTGTATTAATGGCTACCGAAGATCTTCCTGCTGCACCTGTTTATTTTCCCATTAATGCAAAAATTAATAAAGAAGGATACGAAAGCATGGATATAGTTTTAGAAAACGGGCTTACTCCGTTAACCATTGAAGCGTTTAAAGAACACATACAGCAAGATGCAATTATATTAGATACACGTGGAGCTATCATATTTTCACAGGGATTTATCCCCGGTTCAATATTTATTGGCCTGGATGGAAAGTTTGCAGAATGGGCAGGAGGTATTTTGCCTTTTGATAAAGACTTATTATTAGTTACTGAGAAAGGGAAAGAAAAGGAAACGGTTACCCGATTGGCAAGAGTAGGTTTGTCTAAAATTGCAGGTTATCTGCAGGGAGGCTATGAGGCGTGGCAGCTTGCAGGGGAAAAAACTGATCTGATAATAGACGTAGAGTCAGATGAACTGGCAATGGATATTCCATTTGATGAGCGGTTAGTGGTAGTAGATGTAAGAAAAGAAGTTGAGTTTGCAGATGGTCATGTAAAAGATGCAGTTAATATACCATTGAGTAATATGACAGACCCAGCAAGTATGGCAAATATAGAAGATACAGATAATTTATATTTACACTGTGGCAGTGGTTATCGCAGTACAATTGCAGCATCACTACTTAAACGGCAAGGAATACACAACCTTCGCAATGTATTAGGAGGATGGAACAAAATAAAAGATGAACCAGGAATTGAAACAGAAAAAGATGCCAGTGTATTGAATTAATGAAATAAGAAAAATTGAATGATTTTAATGCTTTTCAATTCAACTTAATAGTTTCTTTCAATATTCTATCACAAACGCTGTTTTTTATAACCTAAGTAAATTAAAATTAAACGACTAATATTCTTCATTATTACTCATGAACTCTTCCTTTGGAGAACTTATTTCTCCAAGACTTGGTAAGTATTTCAAATTCTTTTATATCTTCTTCTGTAAATGCTCTTTTTTTCAGATTTTTTAAATCTGGCTGTCCTGCATTTACCCAGGCAGTGTACCAAAAAGAAGCTACCGATGCAATGGCAAGACGCATTCGGCGTTCCACCATTCCATTCAGCATTTGATTGTATGCAATGGCAAATGCTGAAGAATATTGTCGTATAATTTTTCCGTTTCTTTCTTCAAATGAATATTTTTTGTCTGCAGCAAATTGCTTTGTCAATAAAGCTTCGTCTTTTAAGACTGTATCTGCTGCTGCACCACTTTCATGTACACGATCCCAAACATATCTTGAGATGTTTGAAATGTAAGTAGCTTTACCAATCATAAAATCAAATTTCTTTTCGGCTAATAATTCAGGGACACGGCTTTCCCAAAAGCCATGTATTCCTTTTTGATTGGTTTGTTGACCATCATGGTTAGAACTTGCATGTAATGGTACATGAGCATCAGCAATGTAATGACCAATTTCTGCCGACAGCTTTAAGATCTTCGGCATGTCTTTTTCTTTAAATGCATTAGTCAGCCGTTGCTGCATTATTTGTATCCACCAGGGAACAATGCCATTTGCAAGAATTGTATCTGCAGAATATTTTTTTATCGCTTCATCATACTTTGCCGGAAGTTCCGGCCAGGGATAGCGGCCGTAATTATCTATATCAATATAATGTTTAGGGGCTTCTGATGATACTGCATATCGTCTTTTATCAGGGTCAACAGCATGATCAGTTATAAACTGAATATTAGGTTTATATAAAACCATCATTTCAGGAGGCAACAAAAAAATTGCATAATAATTAATGCGCTGGTGCGCATAGAAGCCCCAGCAAAAACTTTGCTTATAAAAAGCAGAAAGTACAATGAATAAAATAAGCTTTTTCATTGTAAAAAAATGCTTTAGCTTATTTGGGCAATGCCGCCACTTAAAGCAAACTTCATTGCTTCGGTAGAAGAGACATCGTTTAAAAATTTTACTTTTTCTATTGGTACGATATATACAATTCCGCTTACTGCATAAGAGTGAGGTACGTATACAACTGCATGATCTTTTAGCCCAAACCTGCTTCCGTCGTCTTGTGTCATAAAGCCCATTCGCCAAACGTCTGCAGCATCTACACTTACCAGCACTGGTTTGTCAAATTTTCTTTTTTCACCTGCAAATGCCTCTAAAAAATCTTTTACAGCAGTATAAATAAACCTGATTACAGGTGTTCTCTCTAATATGTGGTCCAAGAACTCAACCACCTTTCCTACTATAAATGATGAAGAGATCCATCCTGTAAGCACTATTATAACCACGATCACTACAAAGCCAACACCTGGCATCTTTTGTATATTACCTTCTGCATCCGGTTTATATAAAACAGGGAAAAGTGTATGAATAAAATTTGGAAGAATATTGTCTATATAATTAAAAAGAGAGAATACGGCCCAGGCAGTAATAATGATAGGCGCCAGAATTATAAGTCCCTGCAGAAAGTATCTCAATAAGTTCCGCCAGTGCCACTGCAATGGTTCCTTTACTTTTATAGGCATAATAACAAAGTACGAGAAAAAAATTAATTCTCCCTGTAAACTACCTTATTATTCATTATTTTTTTTATAATTTGAATGAAGGCAGCCAAACAAAGATGAAATTTATAAGTTAGAAATAGCAGAATTTGATTCGAATCACGTTTTAAAGAATAAGTCAATTTACAAATTTTTATTTCTGTTGTAAAATCTTTACCTCACAAAAATAAATTGGCAACTGCTTATTTGAATTAACATCTTATTGGGTATTTATAGAAGGAATGTTTCGTCTGATACTTATCATTACTCATTTTACAATAGTGTAATGACTAATTTTTTTCTAACACTAAACCATAAGATATGTTTCAAGAAGATTTTTATGAAATTCAAAATATTTCCCCGATCGGTATTTCTCTTCCGGAGTTATTAGAGTATTACCGGGTGCTTAGCATTCAATAAGGCAGGTGACAGAGATTTTATTGTAGTTGGACCTGAAAATAAACTTTTTTTATAATCTTATTATTTGTGCCTGTTGCGGAAAAATAAGATTAAGCTTAAGTTTATTTAAAT
>Ga0210040_10010439_pt1 | contig 10646 bp, 10 predicted proteins | sample CryGeyCG12114_NA_FD_185462 | JGI IMG/M metagenome (GOLD analysis project Ga0210040, IMG submission 185462) | Groundwater microbial communities from aquifer - Crystal Geyser CG19_WC_8/21/14_NA (SPAdes) (version 2) | ecosystem: Environmental > Aquatic > Deep subsurface > Groundwater | place: USA...
GCGTGTGAATATGTGAGATGGAGACATTCCATTTTCATGCATGCCTAGATCGAACCCATATGGAACTCACATCTTTTAGCTAGTTTGCAAATTGAGTGTTTTTTGAACGATTCGGGCAGCGTGTGTGTCATTGGAAGACAGCGGCTGGTTCCAATGCTCTTCTTTTTTTGTCGCCTAACTTTCTTACGCATGTAAAGTAGTGAGTGAGACAATTTGGAACCAATTGTCAGCCAGTGTCTTTCTCAATTTCTTTCAAATGGTATACCTATCATTGAATTCGTTGAGGCTGGGTGCAATTGTAGTTAGTTAGTTAGTTACAATGGAGGCACCTTTGAATGTGATGAGATATAAGAGCTGATGGGAAAAACAAATCAGTGCAAAATAAAACAGAACATTGGAAACTTTTGGTGTCCACCGTTTGAAGCTTTTTCATTAGATTGACTGGCAACCAGTATGCATAGTATTTAAGTTGGTTGCTGTATTTACCAAAACTTGCTAGTTTTCCTCCGCTCTACTGCAGTAGTAAGTATTCCGAATGGGCAATAATATAGGTGCACGCACACACATGTTGCAATGCGGCTTATTGTATTGCCATTGGCCATAAATAAAAGGAAAAGCTCCCAACAATTCATTTGATAGCATTTGAACACGCATATTGCGTTTATTGTGTAAACTACTGTACATGACTACTCACAATTTGTTAAAATTCATGGGCTGATATTGAAATTTGTTCTGTCTGAGCGTCACACTACATATTGAATGTGTGGAATACTTCCTGTATTTGTAAATGTCTTTATTTTCTTATCATCACATTGGTTGGGAGGAAAGGCAACCTGAGGGTATATTCACACTTTATTATTGACTCGCATGGTTTTCAATTTAATGAACATAGCACGTGGATCATCATCTTGCACATTGTACGTTGAATTGGACAAAAGGTTGTATATGTGGTTTGGTTTGTTCTGGAGGATGGATTTGCATGCATGCTTATTTGAAGAGATTAGAACTCACTTGGGTTTGTCACCCCAAAGACTAAGAGAGAATACGGAAGTATTAACTAAGGGGAGATGGCAAGATATGAAAATAATTCTCTTGGTGCACTGAGCGTGCCTATCTTATATTTTATCTCACTCACGCCTAGTTTGTATGGTGAAAGAGATGAGTTTAAAGGAAAGCTGCGTGTGTATGCCTGCATACAAATGACGTTTGTGGGCCAAAAACTATTTGGTGAGCTATGACAAAGAAAATCAGAAATCCACAAGTAGAACTGACTGAGATTATTTAAAGATGAATAACGCTACAGTACAGAGCAGGCAATGTTTCTGTAATTGAGGGAAATATATTTGGGTGTACAAAACTAGTCGTTGTGACCTAAATTTTGCAATTGATTGAATGTAAGTATAGTCAATTGCCACTGTAAACTTTTGTTTGTTTTGTAACTGATAAAATTTCCTTAGTTTTCAGTTTTCTCCTTGAATGCAAAGAGCTGAAAATTCACAAACTAGTCAGTCAAACGAAAAGATAGACTTTTTCTGTATCTCTTGTACGCTTCATTAGTTAGTAAGAAGGTATTTTGTGTAAAAAAAGAAGAGTTTATATGGTTATCCAGTGAAAAAAAGTTTAAAAGCAGTCGAGTGTTTAATTCCCCATAATCTGTAGACAACTGGTGTGTAGGACGTAGAAATTTAATTCTCACTCTGCCACTTATTTTCTCCTTCTTCTAATAGACATCAGTGCTATAGTTTTTTCCGTTGTTACATTTCTGTGGTGCACTTTTCTTACCTATGTCCTATAGGCTAAAAGTCTTGCTCAATACTAAATTGATTACTTTGATTGCGATGAGGAGGAGAAAATTTGTTGGCCCTGTATTTTTCAATGTGCATGGCATTTGTGCTTGTTCATACTTGCTGGAGAAACTTAAGTCTGTAGTATGTGAAGTTTTATTCTGATTTTTTGGTTGCGTTGCATTGTTGAAAAAATTAGAAAACCAAAAAGGAAAAAATCCACAGTTTCATCTCCTGTATCATGCGGATAGCGGGTAACATCCGGCTTATAGTTTTTGCGTGGTGAATGTGTACATTTTTTGCCTGGCTCAGAGCCATCCTATAAGTCTAGTTTGGTAGATCACTTCCGCTATCTTTCCCTTTCACAGTTTCCAATTCGTTTACTTGAAATGCATACCTTTTTTAAAGTTCTAGTGAATTCTGAAAGCCCTGAAATATATTCAGCCTTCAATGTGTTTTGACTCTCACATTTTACTTTCACCCTACATGCTATTGTATTATGGGAGTGGAACCAGGTCAACTTGGTATGAAAATTTATTTAAAATCCTCCTGTCTAGAGGCTAACACTGTAAAGCCACATATGGTTAAAAAAAGTGGGATTCCCTATGACAGCAAGGTAAGTTGACAAAAAATGCCGAATGTTATGTGCTAGGAGGAAAGGAAATCTGATTTGAGTGATTTCTTGTACAGACTTTAATTTTTTTTGACAAACCATACGTTTGACACGAAATATGGGACGCTCCAGTAACTTACTTACTTATAGAAAGTCAATAGGTGAGCAAAATTGTGTGGTTTGGTATAGCTATCGTTATAGATTCATATTGTAGTAAAACTTTGTTACGCAAAAAAGGGGCCTCAAAGACTTAAAGGATAAAACGCTGGGTACGCATGTACTATCCATGTGTACGCATAAGCAGATTGTAATGTCATTTGAAATTGAAAAAAGATTCTAGCTCAGTTAGTAAAGAACTTAACCCTTGTGCAGCTTTTCTAAAGTAGATTGATACACATACATATACGGAGGGAAGATAGGGGGAACCGTTAACAACAAAGATTTGATGACAGGAGCTGAAGTAGCAGTTTTTGCTGCTACAAGATTTGATCGTGAGGTGCTCTTGTACTCTGTGGTTCATTTGGGATAAAAGTGCACTCCAGATATACTATTGTGTAGAGGCCACTAGATTTAAGTAAGTGAGGGAGTCGTATGTACTACATATATGAGAAGGAAGGTGGTTACATATGTGCGTAGCTGTTTTGAGTATCATTCTATGTGTAGTCGACTTAGCAACAACTGGTCAGTTGGCCAAACTGCCCAGTCGTGTAATGCGTGTGAGGAAAAGCGGAAGGGCATTATGGATCCATAAAAGTTGTAGAAAATCTGACCAGGGGAGGATTCATACTGGGTTGGTGAAAGCATGGAATGTTTTTTTTTGCTCTGGTCACAGTCCGGAAATTCATAGCTCTTGGGAACAACGGCATTGCGGTCACTTAACCTTTCCCAGGAATATAACATTTTTTACCCCTAGAAAGTCAATTTGTAATTTGCTATGTATGGTGGATCAAGTAGATTTTTTTAGTTGAATATGACTTGCTGTGTAGGTAGATATCTATATTTTGCTGGTGGTACGATTTTACGGACAATTGTACAAACAATAGAAGGAAATAATAGTAGGATCCTTGTACAGTAGTAGTTTAGTTGGGTTGTGGGTCAGAAATGAACAGCATGCACAATCATTGTAATCCCTTTTCTCTTTTGTTCTGCACTGCTGCTCTTGGGTTAGTACCAACAAGATTAATTAAGGAAATGGAGGAGTGGACCACGTAATGAGTTTCAATCAATCTTGTTCTACAATTTTTACCACTGTTTGGATGCCAAAGTGGTGTGACTCAATGAGTGATAGTAAGCGTCCCATCATGGACCAATAATAGGCTCTAAAAATTGCTCTGCTAGTTCCTATAGTTAAAGTTAGGGTGCAAACTGATCGGATATGTTTTTTTTAAAGAATTTTCAAAAATTTCTAAGTTATAGGCTATGCAAGGATGGCAAGGAAAACCATCAGCAGTCTATAAACTAAATTTCTTCAAAAATTACTACTATAGTCAACTGCACAGACTTAGGCTTTCTAAAAACTACACAGAAGGATGTTTGTGGGTTAGTCGGAATTTTAGGGTAAAATTTGTAGGAATGGAAATTTTTTGGGTTGAATTTTAATCTAAAATTTCTATATTGTGATTTTGTGGTGCACTAAAGACCGCTGGGAAGAATAACTGGACTACTTTGAAAAGGGAACTAAAAACTGACTACTCTCCCCACTTTCTTTCATTGCACGCTCACTTGAGCACCACAGATGCCATAGACGAATGTCACTTTCTTTCCTTGGTTCCGTTCAGTAGTTGTGTGTGTCGGTTGAGCGTGACATTTTGCCATTAGACTTTCCTATGTGTGTGTGTGAACGAGCGGTTCTTAATAATGGTCCGACCAGGAAGAATACATTTTATAGGCACTATGTGCCATTCTCTCTGTGTATGTGTTTGTGAACTCTGATGCATGGATGTACATCTTGTGGGAAGATGATGATGATGATATAGATGTGGAGACCAGTCTCCAGAGATATTGTCCCAACTACTACATACTATACGATCTCCTTTAGAATACTAAACGAACAGAAAATTTTTTATTGCGGAAAATGGATGGGTCCGCACAGATAGATTTGTCACACTCGTCAGATGGATGAGATTGTATCTGGTAGACAATTTTTTCCTTTCTCGAATCTGGGTCACATTTGGGGATGATAATTGACATTTTAATTTCAGATAATGGAAATGATTTTATTATGATTTTAAAGGAAGCTAGTATATCTAATTAAATGAGCAAATTTTAGATTGGTATTCGCTATGCTAGGGTACTTTACGCAGTGGAGAATTTTTGGGTGAAAACAATGAGATTTTTCTATCTATATTATGCGTCAAACAGAGAGGTGGAAGAAAGTACGGTTCCACTGCGCTTTATGTATTACGATTGGTTGGTTGGCCCACTTGGCATGGTGTGAGAAATACTTTGGATGCAAAAGGCTAAAGCCCTGCTCATTTATTTCCGGCCTCAATTTCCCTTCCACAACGGATATGGGTAGAGTCACCTTTGATTTAGCTTTTCATTAAATATGTGATATTTATGGGAAGACATGAAACTTGTCTGGAGAGTTTGGGGTCTGCGTTTTTTCGTGGATGTGTAATGCAGTAGTATTGCTGTTTTTAGGCTCTGCATATTTATTTTAAGTTGTGAATGATTTTTTTCAAAGCTGAACCTTCTATCTCTATTTATGAGTATGAGTATAGGCTAGGTGAACTAACAACATTCATCCAGGCTAAAATACGTGTGTCATATTAATTGGACAGAGTATGTAACTTGAATGCATTCATTTTTGAAAAAACCAAAATCAATATCATGAAAACTAACTAACTAACTATCCATATCATGCAAGGTATAATAAGAATTGGATGCAACGTCTCTTTTTCGTGCATATAGTCCCATGTGATTTAATTATTTCCCCCCTATACATTAAGATCCTAAATCAAACTTCTGCTCAACCTTTTCGTAATATATCTAATAATGTATTGTTAATGCCCATAAGAGTTAACGAAGATAAATTGTCTTGTATTATTTCTGTTCCCTCATTATTTCATCAAAAATTAAATATTATAAAACGCTGTGTGTAGTCTGTTACTGCATTGCATTATGATCACTGCAATTATTTGTTCATAATTCTTTGGTAGCTGGTTTGGTTTAGCTTTACCTTCCACCAATGTAACATGGCCTTTTATTGCAATTTTCTTTGTTGTCACTAGCCACTATAGAATGTATTTGGGAATAGATTATCACCAGTCACCAATTTGGCTTAAGAAAGGGGAAAACAAAGATAGTAGCGAGTGACTAGATAAATGCACAACACGCAAATACAATTTCCGAGTGAAAGTAACTAATGCAGTGGGTAGATTCAAAATTTGGTAATGTGTAGTGGACTCGTGAAAATTTAGACCGTTAGTTAGCTGGAGAGCATTCCACGCTATTATTATTATGATTACAGCTACTTAATTCAGTTAGTTAATTAATGGGAATATTAAACAGTTAGTTTAGTTAGGTATGTGTGGTGTAGAGAGAGTGTACGGTTTTTATGACTTTGGGGAGGCAGCCTACAATAGTGATATTGCTTCAAAGTGCTTTGCCTTGCATAGTACAAGCACTAATGGTAATTAGAAATGGGTTCCCAAGTGACCTATAGGAAACTAAAGGGTGTACAGCGATATTTTTGAAAGAGTTGGTGAGGCTTTTACAAAGTGAATTTTTAACGAATGTGTGTTAAAAAACTTTTGGTTTGAAATGATTAATTCATGTGTTTCCATTTTCAATGTGAATTTAAATAAATGAAGATTGAGAAACCAAACGGATTGAGAAATATTTTTTTCCAAAACCTAATTCTGTACAGTTAGTTGCTATTACAAATCTTGAGGGTATTATTATTGTGGGTTTCAATAGCCACAGAACAAATTTTTGTGTGTCAGTTTTGTATTAAACATTTTTTTGGGCAACTAACTAAAACCAACTTGACCCGATAGTACTGTGTATGTATGTGTGCCACGCCATTCTGTAGTATGCAGATATTTGGGGCCTCATTTACATGCACAGAGCTTTGCTGCATGTTCCCAGGGTAAAGATTCAACTCCTCGTTCATTTCATGTGTGTGCGGATAGCCCATATAATGAAATTTGCACAAGGACTGAGTTTCTAATTCTCTTTCTATTATTATTGCGTCTAGTCAGTTCTACCAAGGCGAGCAAAACATATTAAGCAGCCTCAGTTTACTATTTTCATTAGAGCAAGCCACACTTGTTTATTTTTGCTCAGCAAGGAAATTATTATTGTCATTGTTGTCGCCTGCTCGTGGTTGCATTTAATTATTAATTCGATTCCACTTACGTAGAGCAAAAACTAGTTTACAGTAATAGTAATGATACTCATGATGTGAAAGAACGCATTGTAAGGTTTGCGCGTTTTGGGAAAAGTATGTATGTGTGGAGTCGCCCACGTAATGCTGGAAACATTTTTTTTGCCTTTTAGCATTGTAGAAAGGAAATCTAATGTATGGTGCTTTCACCTTTTGGTGAAACAATGGGTGTTTCATTGTTGTGGCTTTTTGTGCTAGGTGTATTCTCCTTTATGAAACCACAACTGAAGGTTGTACAGCCTTTATTGGATTTTAATATTGAATGAATATTAGGATTCATTTGCACGGATTGAGTTTGGGATTCTGTATGGTCTGTGAAAGAAAGAATTGTTTGAATTTTGATTCGTATGCGAATTATTATGGTTTAAGCAAAAGTGGTATGTTACCTCAAAAATTATATGGAAACAGATATGTTTCGAATGGAGCAAAGGATTGAAAGGATTTTGGTTTCTTAGTTATGTGCGCCAAAATAGGGCGCTATTTTGTTAGCTACTGTCCGTTTCATTGAAATAGGGAGGTTTCAGTGTTAATTGGGGTATCTTTGTATATTGGCAGTTTGCTAAGCTTAGAGCTTGAAAAATCCAAATTGTTAGGTGAATGAAATCATTTGTAGTTAAGTTTGGGAATAAATTATTATGGACTTGATGTAGGTGTTACTGTGTTTGTAGAGAATTTGGTTTTGTGCAATAGCTCTAGTTCACAAAAAAATTTCACCATGCATGTAACCTCAAAAAAAAGTTACTCTCAATTTCAATGAAACGGAAAGTAGTTTCGACGCGAGTATATTATCATAGACCTCATTATAATGATACTCTTTCATTTAGTATTCTCATTCTTAACCCCAAATGGTTTTTTTACAAGAGCGCTATTTAATCTATGGCTTCTCCAATTAACCCGCAAATGAGAAAAAATGCCATTATTAAAGCTCTCAAGTCTAAATTGTCTTGCGCTTTGGAGCCCTCTGCTCTGGAATTGAAACATTATCGTGTGAAATTGAATCTAATGGGGAAAGTATTGTTTTCCTCTCCGGAGTTGTGAGATGAGAGAGTTCGTGTGAAAAAAAGCAGCCTATAGTGAGTGGCTGAGTGAAACGACCGTTTTTTCTCCCTTCTTTGCTCTTGTAAAATACTAATGTGAGAAAAGTTCTATCCTCTGTGTCGTAATGAGTTGTTTTCTACTTTCATTGAACCATATAGAGATCTTTACACTCTTTTATTGATGGCCTAAGGAAGGGGAAAAGAGAGCATTTATTTTTTCTGTTCTACTTTCCCCACTAGCTATGCCTACGTTGTTATCCTTTTGAAAATTGAAATGAATGATCTTAGGTTTCTTGGTACTCGCTCTATATGTATGAAAAGGTGGTCTTATGCTCAGACAGTAGTTTTAAAAAACAGAGAGAAGAAGACTGCATACAAAGTGAAACTTCATCCTTTGTTTCATGTGCTTCAGTAATTTCTCACCCTTTCAATTCACGTGTACTTTCCTTGATCCTGTTTGACATGCTTGCTTGGTCCAAGATGTGTGCATTTTTTTGAGCATGGAATCTTCACATGACTTGTGGAAGGGAGAATCAACTTTTTTAGGTGGGATTAGAATGATTTTTCATTTTTGGTGAGACGTGCATAGAAGATACTTTTTTGAGTGATGAAAAAAAGAAGCTTTTGTTGCATGTTTGTTATAAAATGAATCATGTACTAATTTACTGCACTGTGTTGTGCAGGTAATTTGAAGAGAAAAAATTCTCAACTTTTGTAACAGTAAAGAATATTCAGTGGCTTGACTTGACCGAATTACAAGGAAGTTTCAAAATAACTAATTACTTGGAATTTTTTCACAATGGGATGGCTAATAGGCTGATTATAATTTGTGAAAGGGGATATGATAAGGGCTATGTTTTGTTTGTGGCACTTGAGTTATCATTGCTAGCATCTTGATGGCAATTTGTCATATATTAGGACAATGAATACCACAACTTGTAACGTGATGTGTTTAGTAGTCACTGTATCGGGTAACGTTGGACTACCTAATGAAAGGGCAAATTGTGCTGTAGTGCTTAAAACTATAGACAAGTCTGTCCACGCAACTATGTTCTAGAGTACTATTGTAATCTAATGTAATCCTTAGTTTATTGTTTACCCAATACACACATTTTGAACCTCCTCTAGTAATTACACTTTCACTATTCAGTTGGCTGATATGCAGTATATTGTGAACTCTTAAATGCATTAAATGAATGTAAATTAAGCTGGAATTCACCACACGTTTATAGGAAATAGGATTTCATGAGTGGGATCGAATATTATCCAACTTCCTACTCCACATTTAAGGGTTACCAAGCCAATGTCATGGTTTTTTGTATTGATACATATACATTGTTATTATGGGCTATTGCTATGGTAAATGAATGTTGTCAAGGTAAAATACAATTTGGTGAAAAAATATAAAAGTAAAATTTTGATTCTACTGACTGAGTGAGTTTAAATAGTTGATAATGATAGGAATAGAAAATATTGACTGTTGAACTTTTCTAATAATTTTTCCATGTAATGTTATTCCTTAAACCTCACTCACGTTTGCAAAATGAAAATAATTGGAACAGATATGACATAGGTATATTATAAAGTATGCTTATATGCTATGACAAAAATAGTGTTTACCTATGTGAGTGAAACGTGATTCGTACTTATCTTTGAGGAAGACGGATTGGAGATCAGTTCCGTCTCCAATAGTATAAATTCCAAAAGAAAATATCGATGATAACTTACAAAGATTTTTTCTTCCTATTTGCTTTCTCTGTTTTCTTTCTCTGGGCTACTTTTCTTTGTTTGGAGAGAAAAAAAATGTTTGCAGAAATAAGTGAAAACTGTTTTTTTCTTGTTCTCATCATTTTGCAAGTTTTGACGATGTGATGAAATTCAATAATGATGACGCAGATAAAACATTTCTTATTCAACGATTGGTAACTCACTCAGTTAGAACGCCTTTTACTCGCCCAAACATAGTTAGTTAGTTTGTATTCTTTTTCTCAAATTTGTGCTCCACGTTCAAGTTTTTCTTAAAAGCTTTGCACTGTATGCAATGAGCGAACTGCCTCTTGCACTTTAGACGGCACATCAAAGCTTATATTTTCTTTATATCGTTTTTTTACCTTTTTTCTGGCTCAACTAAATCCTTGCCAATTAGTGTTGTTTTTTTATAGTATTTCTTTTACATCTTCCCGTGTGGTTAAAATGTTCGTTTATAAGCTGGAGAAGAAAAAACTTGACAAAGCTAATTAATTTAGGTTGTGAAAAATTTCTAGTTTTGTTGATGGTTTGTACTTATCGTACGTTTTAGTATGTTTGCATGTTAAATGCTAAACTAAATAGTAAAAATATAGTACATCAACTAGCTGTTAAATAGTTGAGGTTATTACGTCAAGCAAAGTAGATTTGAGAGAAAGTTTTGTGTTCTTTGCTCCTTTTTTAGAGTTTTCTTCCCTTTTAGTGTTTACTTTCACTTTTTTATTGCCACCACACAGTGGAGAGGGTTGGCTGTTAGGAGCAACATAATACTGGAAGCAAACCAAACCAGACCATCTACCTACCTTATTTTATTATCAGTGAATAGAGAAGAGTACAGATTTCTGCTGGATAGTGTTTCAGTACCACTATATAATTTCACCACTTCTCACCAAATTCATTTATGAGGTGAATAAACCACTCTCACTGCATAGAAGAAATGTATGTACATTATGTGTATATGGTGGTAAACAAATCTACTGAATGTATGAGTGGGCACGTAACAAGAATTTTGGGGTTCTCATAAAAATGAAACAAGTTCTAACTTTTTCACGTTCTTTCATATGTATAGCCCGTAA
>Ga0210040_10010441_pt1 | contig 10643 bp, 2 predicted proteins | sample CryGeyCG12114_NA_FD_185462 | JGI IMG/M metagenome (GOLD analysis project Ga0210040, IMG submission 185462) | Groundwater microbial communities from aquifer - Crystal Geyser CG19_WC_8/21/14_NA (SPAdes) (version 2) | ecosystem: Environmental > Aquatic > Deep subsurface > Groundwater | place: USA...
TAGTATTAATACCTAGTATAGCTAGAAATAGTAGTAGGCTACTTATAATTAGAGTATTAATAATTAGTTTATTAATAATAAAGATAATAGGCCTAATAAGCTATTTACTTATATAATAAGAGTATAAAGTAGTAAAAGAGTCTAAGTAGTCTATTATAGGTATAGTTAATATACTACTAGCCTATTAGTTATAATTAGCTTATTAGGTAGCTATATACTTATCTTATAAAATTACCTCTTACTACTTAAGTAAGATTCCTATATTATTAAAGTAAGAAATACTTATTATTTATATACTAGGCTAGAGCGTATTAAGTAAAAGAGAGTAAGCTATACTACTATATCTTAGTAATTATATATACCTAATATAAGGCTTTTATTAAGTAAGGAAAGTAGTAAAATAATAGCTACCTACTTATAGGCCTAATAAGTAAATACTTACTAGTACTTCTTAGAGAGTATATAAATAGCTTATACTCTTTTCTTTATCTTCTTTCTATTATTAATAACTTACTTTATATAATAATAATTATTAGAGCTACTATTACTAGTAATACTATTATCTATAGTATTATTACTACTATTATTACTACTACTCTTATTATTACTATTATTATTAATACCTTCTTATTCTTTCTCTTTATCTAACTCTACTTCTTACTATTATTACTTACTATAAATATATATTCTTATCTATATAGTAAAGTAAACTATAAAAAGGACCTAAACGCGCTAATTAGCTATCTAACTAGTCTAATACTTCTTATTAAAAAGAATAAAGTAAGAGTAGAAGTATATAATAGCTATTCTATTATTACTAAGAAATAGTAGTAGTAGTTATGTAGCTTAGAGGCCTAGTATAAGTATATTATTCTTATTATTATCTAGTCTATACTAACGTTCTATTAGTTAATAGTACTCTAGCCTTAAATATAATACTTACTTTTACTTAACTAATTACTATCTACTTACTTAAGAACTTCTATAATTTTAATCTTTATTATATTACTACTAGCGTAATACTAAAGTAGGGTTTTAATACTCTCTATATACGTTATAGGCCTAGCTAAGATATAATATTTATACTAGGCTTTAAAATTAACTTTTAGTATCTTAGTATACTAGCTAGTAATTACTAGAGCCTAAGTATAGTAAATATATAAGGGATTAGTATAGAAGTATATATATAGTATCTAACTTAGTAACTAGTAAGTTACTTATTACTACTCTTTTGTAAGGTATTAGTAGAGTTAGATCTATACCTTATACTTAAGTAACTTAACCCTATTAGGAAGGAGAGTAAAAGTAGGTCTAGAGTTTAAATCTTTCTCTACACCCTTTCTAATAGAAAGCCTAAATACTTCTAGACTTTACATCTTTTAGCTATATAAGATAGTAAGCATTAGCTATTAGTACCTAATTAGAAGAAGGAGTTTACTTAGAGCTACTATATATCTATACTAGAATACTATCCCTTCTATCCTCTCTAGTATATTATCTCTAAGGCCTAGAGATCTAGAGAGGAAGAAAACGTGTAAGGGATTAGTATAGAAGTATATATATAGTATCTAACTTAGTAACTAGTAAGTTACTTATTACTACTCTTTTATAAGGTATTAGTAGAGTTAGATCTATACCTTATACTTAAGTAACTTAACCCTATTAGGAAGGAGAGTAAAAGTAGATCTAGAGTTTAAATCTCTCTCTATACTCTTTCTAATAGAAAGCCTAAACACTTCTAGACTTTATATCTTTTAGCTATATAAGATAGTAGGCATTAGCTATTAGTACCTAATTAGAAGAAGAAGTTTACTTAGAGCTACTATATATCTATACTAGAATACTATCTCTTCTATCCTCTCTAGTATATTATCTCTAGGGCCTAGAGATCTAGAGAGGAGAGAAACGTGTAAGGGATTAGTATAGAAGTATATATATAGTATCTAACTTAGTAACTAGTAAGTTACTTATTACTACTCTTTTGCGAGGTATTAGTAGAGTTAGATCTATACCTTATAAAATAGTAGCCTTAGTATTATTAAGACTAGCTATATATAGGATAGTAATACGTTACTAGTATACCTAATACTAAGTATTTTTAAGACTACTACTACTAATACTAGTTAGGTACAGCTCTATATTATATATAACTAATATAGCTTTATCTATAATACTCCTACTCTATAGTCTATACGCTATTTTACTCTCTATATATATATATCTAAGAACGCTATCTTTTAAAAGAATAGCTATAAGTAATATAAAGCGCCTTTACTATATTAAGTAGCGTCTATATTTATAGAGTATATACGCGTCTATAAGCTTAATAAGGCTAGCTTTAGTAACTAAGGCTACTATATAGTATATTTCTTAGAAAGGTATCCTTATAAACTAATAGTTAAGGCTAGTATATATAATTATCTATATACTAATACTACTTACTAATACTAACTATAGACTAAGTAAATAGTAATAGCTAGTCTAGGCCTACTATAGTAGTATTATTATCTATAGTAGCTTTATTATCTATAGTAGCTTTATTATCTATAGTAACTTTATTATCTATATCTATTTCTATTATACTACTAGCTAACTTACTAAATAATATTATTTAGTAAAGTATAGCTTATTAATATTAAGAGTAGCCTTAATATAGCTTTATTATACTATAAGATAAAGTAAAGCCTACTACATCTAAATTATTTCTATAGTTTAATACTTATATAACTACCTCTATATTATTACTAGCTAGACTAGGTCTACTAACTATTATAATAACTACCTTTAGTAATAGTTAACTAGCCCTTAGAATAATATAGGCCTTATTACTTATACTAACCTCCTTTAAGAGAGCTATTTAGAATTAAGTATTAATAGCGTAATATACTACTCTTTAAAATAAAGTTAACTATATAAATATTTCTACTATCTCTATAATTTCTAAGTTTAAAGTACTACTTATACTTAATAGTATAGCGTAATAAGACTAGTATAGTTATAGTTAGATCTAGAATAATACCTTTAATATAAAGAATAGTATACTTAGTAACCTAGTGCCTAGATATAAAGCTTAGTTTATATACGCTAATAAAGGTAAAACTTAAGTAATATTATAAGTCTACTATCTTTAATAATATAAATACTATAAAGTAGAGTATTATACTACTAAGTACTTAGCTACTCTAAATATTTATAAGCTAACCTTAGCTAACTTTTAGGTTATCTTAGTTAATAATAGCTATATAATATAGAATTAGTAAAGTAGATAGTAAGTAATAGTAGGTAATTATATTATATACGCACGTAACGTATATAATACTACTAATACTATCTTTTTAAAGAGTAGCCTTTTTTTTACTAAACTTAAGTATAGCTACTCTTACTATTCTTTTACTAGTATACTATTTATATTTCTATCTTATAGAGACTTTATAGAGACGCTCTAGCTTAGTAGTTTACTTAAGATTAATTATTAGAGGCGCTAGTAGAGGGTTAGTACTAATAGTAATACTATTAATTAAATTAAGAATCTTAAGTCTCTAAACTATAGTATTAATACTAGTAAGCCTACTATACTTTTACTACTAAGCTAGTAAGTCTATTAATACTAGTATAATTATTACGTAAGTAGCGAAAATATAAGTAGTATTATATTACTAGAACTAGAATACTATCTTTAAGTTAGCTACCTACTATTATAGTAAGGTCTACCTCTAGTATATAATAGATATATAGCTTCTTATTAGAATAATATTATACTACTTATATATAATTAGTCTTATTATCTTTTATAGTAAAGCTCTTAGTAGTAGTCTTATTATTCTTTATAGTAAGACTTCTAGTAGTAGTTTACTAGTTATCTAGTATCTAAGAAAGATTATAGTAATTCCTTTAGAAATCTAGTAATAATTAACGCGTTAGACTATATTTATTATACTTAGGTAAATAAGTAGTAGCGTAGTTATCTTTATAAAGAGTTATACTCTCTATAAAACTAGCCTCTACTCTAGTATTAGCGCTAAGTTAATAATCTACTAAGGTAGATAGAGTAAGATAGCTAGAGTATTAGTAGCTTATTTATTAATACTAGTAGCTAGACGTAGTAATCTAAGTAGACGTAGTAACCTAAGCTAATTATACTTATAATTAAAGATAATAAAGATAAGTAAGAGGATAATAATATAATTATATTATAGTAGTTCTAGCTTCTTTTCTTTCTTTATTAGTTATTTAGTTTCTATATATCTCTAACTATAGCTAAATAATAGTTCTACTTTATTAGCTTAATAGGCTAGTAGATTAAGAGGTATTTATAACTTATTTTACGTAGTAGTATATAGATAAGAATAGTAGATTAGTAAAAAAGCTTATATATAGCTAGTATAGTAATTAGTTTTTCTTAAAGTTAAATATAAAGAGGTAGAAAAGTATTTTCTTTTAATATATATACTTACTTATTATTAGACTATAATACTATTTAAATAGAATACTATATACTATAAGCCTATTTCTATTTTATATATATAATAAGATATATAATATTACTATAATAGTCTACTAAGCGTACTACCTTAGATACTAGCTATAAAGTATATCTTTTACTATCTCTTTATTCTTATACTCTTAACTCTACCTATATAGTAGTAACTACTACTATATACTCTTACTATCTCTCTAAGTTAATATTCTATATAATTACTTAAACTTAGCTTTCTTAACTTAACGCTTATATAATCTTTAGTAATTACTTATCTTCTACCTCTATAATCTCTAGTATCTTTAGTAACTAGTTATCTTCTAAATATATAGTCTTTAGTATCTTCTATAATTAACTATTTCTTAAGTATATAATTACTAATAGCTTTAGTAATTAAGTATTTTCTAAATATATACTCTCTAGTATTATTAGTAATTAATTACTTCTTAAATATATATTTACTAGCGTCTTTAGTACGTTACTATCTTCTAGCTACTAATTAGTAGTATCTATAGTAGTTTAGTATATTCTAACTCTATAACTACTAGTATTTCTAAAAATTATATATTCTTTAGCTCTCTCTAGCTAGCTATCTATAATAGTTATATATTCTCTAATAATATTAGGTTAAATATCTACTATAGCTATTAGCTATATAAGTAGTATATTTCTAGTATATCTCTCTAGTATACCTAATCCTTAGCTATATAAGTAGTATATTCCTAGCGTATTTCTAGTATATTTCTCTAGTATACTTAATCCTTAGCTATATAAGTAGTATATTTCTAGTATATCTCTCTAGTATACCTAATCCTTAGCTATATAAGTAGTATATTTATAGTATATTTCTAGTATATCCTTTTAGTATACCTAATTCTTAGCTATATATACTACCTACGTATAGCGTAATAACTACTTACTTACTATTCTTCTATCTTAGTACTATTACTATTATCTATATTACTAAGCTCTACTTTATTACTTAAATCTATATAGAAGTTATTACTAGCCTTAAGAGTATACTCTAGTATAATATCTAATAACTTATTTATTTCTATATCTTTATTAACCTAAAGCTATATATTATTATTATTATTACTTATTATATTTACTTCTTTAGCGCTATAAGCAGCCTCTTCTATATTCTTTTAGTTATATTTAGCTACTTTACTAGCTAGTATATAAGCGCTATCTACTATAATATCTAGGCTTATTAGTATACGTCTTAATAGACGTACTATAGGTACTACTTTAATAGGTATTATCTACCTCTTCTTACGCTATAGATATATAGCTATTATAAATACTTTATATATAATAGATTAGCTTATATAGTTATTCTTTATATACTTTCTAAATATATACTTAAGGTAGCTATATATTTACTAATAGAACGCTATTATTAAGGCTATATAATTAAATATTATATTTATATTATATATTAAATTCTTATAGTTCTTTATATTAAGCTTAAACTTATAGTTAAAATACTTTACTATAAAGTTAATTACTTTAAATATATCTTATAAGCCTAATATATTAACTAGCCTAGAAGCTAAGATAGACCTTTAGATAATTAGTAAATATACCTTATTACTTAATATCTACTTTAAATATATTAGTTTATACCTATAATTACTCTACTCTATACTATAGAATATAATAATAAGTAGATCTATAAGGCGCTATATAAGCCTAATATTACTATTCTTTACTATATATTAAAAAAGAAAGAATAGTTCTAACTCCTAGAAGTAATAGTAAAGTATTATAAATTTTTTATAACTATTAGATATCCTAGCCTATACTTTATATATAAATATTTTACTATATATAGCTTTTAGGACTTCTTTATATTATTCTAGGTCTATACGTCTAAATACGTAGTTATATACTATTTAGGTATACTTAAACTATTTAGTAGTTATAACTTATAGAAGCTCTAACTTTAAGTAAGGATTATTAGCTATTTTTTTATATACTAGTAATAGGATTCTAGACATCTAAGAGGAGCGTAAGAGGAGTTCTACTTTATAATATTTTATATTATCTTAATTAATACTACTCTAGCTCTAAAAGTTAATATTATATATAATATTATATATAAATAACGCGCTATTAGGAGATTTCTAATAAGTATAAAATATACTTACTATTAAGTTAAGTATAATATAGAAGTATATAGGAGGGTCTAATATCTACTACTACTAGTTATATATATATATAGTATCTTACTACTTATATTATAGGCTTTATATAAATACTACTATTTTCTAGTCTTTATATATTAACTATAGATGTAATAAGAAGTTTCTATTTAGCTTATTATCTATACCTAAACTAAAGCTAAGCTATTATAAGAAAATATTCTTATATACTTTATATATACCTTTAATTATCCTTTTATTATAGAATATTATACTAAAGTTATATACTATACTTACTAGCTATATAGCTAGTATATTAATTTTTAGTACTATAAGAACTTCCTCTATTATATTTTTATATATCTTAGCTACTATACTACTATATATATAGCGTATAGTATTAGATAGTAATATAATTATATACTACTTAGATATCTTATTATAAATATTTCTTAGGGCGTATATAATATCTTCTAACTCTAGTTTTATATACTAGCGTACTATTATCTACTAAAGCCTTTTAGCTAGTATATTAGAGCTAATAATAGCTATTCTTATTATTATATTATATATAATAGACAGCGCTATATCTATACTATAATCCTAAGTTATATCCTTAAAGTTTATATTATTATATATAACTACTAAGCGCTTATTATTCTTAATTATACTTAGACTATACTATTTTAGTTTTTACTATTATATTTAAGCTTTAGAATATATATATTATACGCGTCTACTATAATATAATCTACTTCCTTATTAATAATTTTATATAAGTTATATAACTTAAGACTAGCTAATATATTAATAACCCTCTACTTTATACTACTACTATATAAATATACTTTAATTTTCTTTACTAAATAGTTTAATTATTTTTATATCTTTTACTAAAGTATAACTAATATTACTAAGTACTATATACTATCTCTTACTTACTATACTATATAACTAGGTATTCTATAACTTACCTAGTTTATATATAAGTTTATTAGTAATTAGTCTACTAGTAATAGCTACTATAAGGCCTATTCCTCTAGAACCTTTCTTAATCTACTAATATTAATATTAGTAACTATACTCTTAGCCTTATATATACTAAATATATTAGTTAATAATAAAGCTTTAAACTTACTTTATACTATCTCTATAATACTAGTAAGTATAGATATTTCTCTTAATACTTTACCTACTAATAGCTAGCGTAAAGTAGTATAGAAGAGTACTATACGCTATAATACTAAGAAGTCCTTTTATTTAATTATATCTACTAAGTATATCTTAATTATATCTTTAACTAATAGATTAATCTCTTATATAATATCTAATACTTAGTAAAGTTTCTAAGAGTAAAGTATCTATAGTTATTATATAGTATATATCTATCTACTATTAATTAGTATCTATAGGCTTAAAGAAGAGTTTATAGAATATTCTAATAATACTTATAAGTACTATACTATAGTAGATAATAAGAAAATACCTTCTTTTAGGCTAAGCTATAATAATAGAAGTAGAGATATAAGTAGTATAATAGAGTCTAAAGTAAAGAATAATATAATAATTATAGAAGATAAGCTAAATAATAATTTAAATACGTTTAATTACTTCTACTAGGCAGCTATATAATAAAGATAATATATTTAGTAAGTATTAAAGATGTATTATTAGTAAGTAAATTATAATTAAAATAAACTCTATATACTTTTTAATTATTAAAGTAGTTAACTACTAATATTATCTTTATAGTCTCTTAGATAGTAAGGACTTTTAGCCCTAGTCTAGCCTATTATTAGTTAGTTAACTAGATATTACTATCTTTAATAATAACTTACCCTATTAGGGGCTAGGTCTTAAAGCTAGTAAGGGTATAAAAGTCCTTCTGTCTGAGCTTTGGCTGAGATAAATCTGCTTAGTGAACTTCACTGTCAACGATGCTCATACAAAACGAGCCCTTCCTTTTTCCGGTGTCAATGGCTCATATAGTCACGCGTTGCTCGTCATGTTAGAACGCCAATTGCCATTCGTCTACCGCCTACAGCTTACAGCTACAGCAATGGCTCACACTCCTACCCAGATGCTTCAACATCATCTGGAACAATCAAGAGATCTTCCACAGCATGCTGAAGATATCTAGGCTGGCGCTTCCTCTGTAGCTGGGCGCTCACTTGTGGGAAACGTAATGGGTTAGAAAGTCGAGATCAGCGTCTTCTTTGATATACGGTATTGACAGTGATGCGAAGGAAAGCGCAGAGGCCATTACTTAATACTGATACATAAGTCATGGGATGTCGGTGCCTACGACGGACGCATAGAACGACTCGGAACAATATCGATTGTGTTCTGATGCCGATTCATTTCGATCTACATTGCGGCTGTCATGTAACATCCTCGAGTCACTGCGACTACAGGAACAGTGAAAGCGGTCTCAACTCGACATCTCTCGCAAGACTGATGCAAGGTTCCGATGCGCGTGGCGGTCTGTGTGGGGTTTGGGGGTGATGCAGGGGTCAGGCTCTCAGGCGTTTCAGCCTCAACCTCTGCATCGCGAACTCCAACCTTGGTGCCTCAGGACGGTTTCAACGGCAGCTTCAGGTCCCAAAGCGGCGAATATGCTTTCCCCGTTACCTGCTTGAGCATTGATCGGATTGTCAACTCGCCAGAGCATGACGCTCATCGCCCCACGCGATCACAGGCATGAGCGGATGCCAGCAACCCGGAGCAGCATCCGACACGACCGCCCAATAGACGTCCACGACTCTACGCAACGCTTGAACAGAGACTCCAGTAATGAGCTCAACGTACTGAGGTATCGAGCCACGATGATGGGGATCAGTCCACATGCTAAGTACCTCCACGAGAGTCGCGGCGACTCCACGTCCCCCCATCTCAAACCAAGCATCGCGCATATGCAGTCGCTACTGCAGCGTATTCAGCCACTGGGAAAGCATCAAACCCCACCCGTTTAAGGCAAGGGATCGCACAGCTGCACGCGGATCCTTAGGCTCCGAAGGCGTTTGCAGCCTCAGATCGAAACAGTGCATAGCAACGTCCCTCCTCGCCTGGATACCAAGGTACTTCAGCCTGTGTATCGCTTTTTCGTTGTTTGTTCCTTCCGCCTTCGCGCTTCACACGCTCTTTTCCCTTCGAAAGCACTCTGCGAGTTGCTGCCAGCTGGCCTGCGCTTTACTTCACGCTCGTTTAGCTTTTACCATATTCTTGTAATCATGGGTGCCGGAAAGAAGGTGTTAATGGGATTGAGGGCTATCGCTCTCGTCTCTGCCTTGGCAATCGTCGGCCTCGGCGCCTGGTGTAAGGATCACATCGTTGACGCAATTGCGAGAAGTGCTAATCATGTTCGACAGCAAAATTCATAGTACACGATGCGGAAATTCGCGGTTCTTCAATCCTACGAGGGATACCGCCCGAGCCCGCGGATATAGTGGACTACTGGCGAAGCTTCTTCACAACCATTACTGATGGTACGACGAGAATATGGATCTCCATCGCCGCCGTATGTATCATCGATCTTCTGAATTTGTCAGTCTAACATTACCAGGGTTCCTTTGCCTTCCTCACCAGCCTCCTAGTCATTCTTTCCACAGTACTACGTCGACTTGAGATGCCGGGCTCCGTCCGCGTTCCTCTCGAACTCATTTCCATGTGCTCGATGGCCACTGCCTTTGGCTGCACTATTAGCTTCGCTCTAAATCTGGCCGCCTTCAGCGGAACTCGTTCAGAGACGTCCGACTCCGATCTCAAGCCGTTCACCATGATCTTGCCACTGAGCGTGGGTCTTGTCATCACCGCCGGTACTGGGTGCTTCATCCTACTTGCTACATCGATAACAGCCATGGTTCAAGCATGTCTCCGCGCGAGAGCGAAGGAGAGCTGCTCTTTCGAGCCCACCGCATCGGCTCTCGGAATGGGTCATGGATACCAAGCCATTGCACCGCCTGTAGCCCGTAGTCGCCCACCGTCGATGTACGATCCGCGGAAACCTCTACCGAAACAAT
>Ga0210040_10010442_pt1 | contig 10643 bp, 9 predicted proteins | sample CryGeyCG12114_NA_FD_185462 | JGI IMG/M metagenome (GOLD analysis project Ga0210040, IMG submission 185462) | Groundwater microbial communities from aquifer - Crystal Geyser CG19_WC_8/21/14_NA (SPAdes) (version 2) | ecosystem: Environmental > Aquatic > Deep subsurface > Groundwater | place: USA...
GGCACTCGGCTACGAGCAGGTCGGCCTCGGACCAGATCCGCGCCAGTCGGCGCCCGTCGTCGGTCACCACCGGGGCGTCGTCGACGGCCCCGATGACTGCGGTGTCGGCGGGCACCAGCTGCGCCGGCTCGGGCACCAGGTAACCCAGCTCCTCGAGGACGTCGCAGGTGGCGTCGAACTGCCGGGTCAGGGAGCCGGTCCGCTCGGCCATGGTCCGGTGCAGCGCCTCGGCCTCCCGGACCGCCCGCAGCCAGCGCTCGGCTCCGCGGACCCGCTCCTCCCGGTCGGGCAGCGCGTGCACCGGATGGCGGCGCAGCGCGGCGCGGAGGTCGGCCAGCACCGGGTCGTCCGCGGCGGCCGACCGGTTCTTGCGCAGCATGCGGGCGCCCAGGTCGTGCTCGACGCGGGCGTTGCGCAGGGTCGCGGCGAGGTCCCGCCGGGCGTGCGGGCTGCGGTGGTTGAAGTTCTTGGGCACCCGCACCCGGGCCAGCGCGGACACCGGCGTCGGGAAGTCGATCGAGGCGAGCCGCCCGGCCCACTTGTCCTCGGTGAGCACCAGCGGCCGGGGGTCGGCGAGGTCCGTCACGCCGGGGTCCAGGACGACGGCCAGGCCCTGCCGCCGGCCCGAGGGCACCCGGACGACGTCGCCGGGACGAAGCGCGGCCAGCGCCTCCGCGACCTCCGTCCGGCGCTTGGCCTGCGAGTCGCGGGAGAGGTCCTTCTCGCGGTCGGAGATGTCCCGGCGCAGCTGCGCGTACTCCCCCACGTCGCCGCGGTCGGAGTGCATCTCGAGCGCGCTGCGCTCGGCCTCGCGCTCGTGCCGGGCCGCGGCCCGGGCCAGGCCCACGACGGAGCGGTCGGCCTGGAACTGGGCGAACGACGACGCGAGCAGCTCCCGCGCCCGCGCCCGGCCGGAGGAGCCCACCAGGTTGACCGCCATGTTGTAACTGGGCCGGAAGGATGACCGGAGCGGATAGGTCCGGGTGCTGGCCAGTCCCGCGACGACGGAGGGGTCCATGCCGGGCGCCCAGATGACGACCGCGTGCCCCTCGACGTCGATCCCGCGCCGGCCGGCCCGGCCGGTGAGCTGGGTGTACTCCCCCGCGGTGACGTCGACGTGCGCCTCGCCGTTCCACTTCACCAGCCGCTCGAGGACGACGGTGCGTGCCGGCATGTTGATGCCCAGGGCGAGGGTCTCGGTGGCGAACACCGCCTTGACCAGCCCGCGGACGAAGCACTCCTCCACGGTCTCCTTGAAGGCCGGGACCAGGCCCGCGTGGTGGGCGGCCAGCCCGGCCAGCAGCCCCTCGCGCCACTCCCAGAAGCCCAGGACGTGCAGGTCCTCCTCGGGCAGCGAGCCGGTGCGCTCGTCGATGATCGCCGCGATCTCGGCCCGCTCGGCCTCGTCGGTCAGCCGCAGCCCGCTCATCAGGCACGAGTGGACGGCGGCGTCGCAGCCGTTGCGGCTGAACACGAAGGTGATCGCGGGCAGCAGGCCGGCCTTGTCCAGCCGCTCGATGACGTCGGAGCGTGCCGGGGGCCGGTGGCGCGGCTTGTGCGCGGACTCGCGCCGGCTCGGGCCGCCCCAGCCCTCGATCCGCCGCTCGTGCTCGCGGACGTACCGCACCAGCTCGGGGTCGACGACCGAGGCGCCGCGCTCGCGGGTGGACAGCGGGCGCGGGCTGTCGCCGTGCTCGGCAGCGTGGGCGGCCGGCCGCAGCGAGAACAGGTCGAACACCCGGTTGTCGACGAGCATGTGCTGCCACAGCGGGATGGGGCGCACCTCGCTGACCACGACCTCGGTGTCCCCGCGCACGGTGACCAGCCAGTCGGCGAACTCCTCGGCGTTGCTGACCGTCGCCGACAGCGAGACCAGCGTGACCGACGGCGGGAGATGGATGATCACCTCCTCCCACACCGCGCCACGGAAGCGGTCGGCGAGGTAGTGCACCTCGTCCATCACCACGTAGCCCAGGCCGAGCAGCGCCGGCGACTCGGCGTAGAGCATGTTGCGCAGCACCTCGGTGGTCATCACCACCACGGGGGCGTCGCCGTTGACGGCGTTGTCGCCGGTCAGCAGGCCGACGCGCTCGGGGCCGTAGCGCTCGACGAGATCGTTGTACTTCTGGTTGGACAGCGCCTTGATGGGCGTCGTGTAGAACGCCTTGCGGCCCTCGGACAGCGCCTTGTGCACCGCGAACTCACCGACCACGGTCTTGCCGGCGCCGGTCGGGGCGCAGACCAGGACGCCCGAGCCGCGGTCGAGGGCCTCGCAGGCCTCGACCTGGAACGGGTCGAGGGAGAAGCCGAGGTCGGCGGTGAAGTCGACGAGGTCGGGATGGGCCGTCCGGCGCCGGGAAGCGGCGTACCGCTCAGCGGGGCTGGACATGCCTCCACGTTAAGCGCGCGGTGCGCCGTCGGCTCGCCGCGCCCCGACGACGGTCAGCGCGCCGCGGACGCACTCCGCGACGACGGGCAGCGGAGCCACCGGCTCGCCGTCGGCCCAGGTGGTCACGCCGGGGCAGCCGAGCTCGACCCTCGCTGCGCGGAAGACCTGCACCGAGGGGCTGTCCACGTGCGTGCCGTCGGCCAGCCGGGGCCGGGCCCGCACCAGTTCGCGGCGCGTCAGGGGCCCGACGACGGTGACGTCGAGCAGCCCGTCGGCAGGATCGGCGCCGGGGCAGATCTCCAGGCCGCCGCCGTACCAGGCGGTGTTGCCGACGGCGATCATCGTCGCGGGCAGCGTGCGCGGCTCGCCGTCGTCGAGCCGCAGGGTCATCCCGTAGGGGCGGAGCCGGGCCAGCTCCAGCAGCACCGCCAGGTCGTAGCGGCGCCGGCCCCGGGGCCAGCGCAGCCGGTTGGCCCGGTCGGTGACCGCCGAGTCGAAGCCGCAGCACAGCACGGTGGCCCACCAGCGGTCCCCCACCCGGCCGGCGTCGAGCCGCCGGGCCTCACCCGCCCGCAGGTCGCCGGCCAGCGCCCGGACGGCGGCGCCGGGGTCCGCCGGGACGCCGAGGGCCAGGGCGAGGTCGTTGCCGGTGCCCGCGGGGACGAGCCCCAGCGGCGTCGCCGTGCCCGCGACGGCCTGCAGCGCGGCGTGCGCGGTCCCGTCACCGCCGACGGCCACGACAGCGGCGGTTCCTGCGGTGACGGCCGCACGCGCCCGGGCCTCCGCCTCGGCACCGGTCGGAGCCGCGAGCACCGTGGGGCTCAGCCCCGCGGCGCGCAATTGGTGCAGCACCGTGTCCTCGAGGGCGCGGGCCCGGCCGCGGCCCGCGGCGGCGCTGACGAGGACGGCGACGTCCACGGATCGGCCGGGGTCAGCCGCGGAAGGACGCCGGCGTGGAGTCCTGCGGCTCGTCGAGGGACGACGGCTCCGCGCTCAGCGGCGACGGCCCGGCGTCCAGCGGGGAGGCCTGGTCGTCGCCCAGGTCGTGGAAGTGCTCGACGGCCGCCCGCTTCGCCCGCCGCTTGTCGACGACGCGCGCGATCTGGATGGCCAGCTCGAACAGCACGATCATCGGCCCGGCCATGAGCAGCATGGTGAACGGGTCCTGCGTCGGCGTCACGAACGCGGCGAAGACGATGGTGAGGAAGAAGATCCACCGCCGGCTGCGGGCCAGCACCTCGTGGCTCAGCACGCCCACCAGGTTGAGTGCGACGGCGATCAGCGGGACCTCGAAGCTCACCCCGAAGGCGACCAGCAGGGAGAGCACGAAGCCGATGTAGTCCTGGGCGGTCAGCGCCACGACCACACCGTCCCCGGCGAGGCTCAGCAGCAGCTCCAGGCCCTTGGACAGCGAGACGTAGGCCAGCAGCGCGCCGAGGGCGAACAGCAGCGTGGAGACGGCGACGAAGAAGATCCCGTAGCGCTTCTCGTTGCGCTTGAGCCCCGGCGTGACGAAGGCCCAGAGCTGGTACAGCCAGAACGGTGCCGACAGGACCGTGCCGGCGATCAGCGCCACCTTCAGCCGGATGAACACCCCACCGAACACGTCGGTGATGAGCAGGCCGCAGCCGCCGGAGTCGTCGCCGCCGTAGCGGAGGTCCTCGTCCAGGCCGCAGTAGGGGGCGCGGATGAAGTCCCCGAGACCCTGGTCGTACCACCAGAAGGCGACGGCGGTGGCGATGAGCAGCGCGAGCAGCGCCTTCGCGATGCGGTTGCGCAGCTCGGTGAGGTGCGCGACCAGCGACATGGTCGCCGCCTCGTCGCGGGGCTCACGGCGCCGACGCAACCGGGGGCCGCTCACCGTCGTCCTACCGGGTGCGGGTGGCTCAGCGCGAGCCGTCGACCGCGCGGGTCTGCTCGGCCCGGGCGCGCAGCTCGGCCGCGCGCGCCTCGGCGACGCGGGCCTCCTCGTGCAGCTGCGCGGAGAGCTCGCCGTCGGCGGCCGTGGCCGGCGAGGCGGGGGCGACGATCTCGCCGCGGACGGGCGTGGTGCGCGCCGAGTCCTTGGCGCGGAGCCCCCCGCCCGCGGAGTCGTCGTCCTTCATGCCCTTCATCTCGCCCTTGAAGATGCGCAGCGAGCGCCCGAGCGAGCGCGAGGCGTCCGGCAGCTTCTTGTAGCCGAACAGCAGCAGGATGGCCAGGATGATCAGGCCGATCTCCAGCGGGCCGAGTGAGCCCATGACACGTCCTCCAGAAGTCGGAACTGCTGCGATGCTACGCCCGGGAGAGGCCACTCCCCCGTCGTGTCAGCGGCTGTTCACCGGTCGTCCGTGCGCGCGACACGCTCGGAGGTGTCCGCGACCCGGTCCAGCAGCGGGCGCACCTCCCGCTCGAAGGCGGTGACCTCGCGGGCCAGCCGCGTGCGGGCACCCTGGACGCCGTAGGCCAGCGCCCCCAGCACGACGAGGGCCAGCACCCCGACGACGATCCACACGACCAGCAGCAGCACGGGCCGACCCTAGCCCGCGGTCCGGTCCGGGGCCTCGAGGCCGTAGCGGGCCAGGGCCGCCCGGGCGTCGGCGGCGATCCGGTCGGCCAGGCCGGCCGGCTCGTCCACGATCGCGTTCCCGCCCAGCGAGGCGACCAGCCGGCGGGCCCACCCCAGGTCCGCGGTGCGCACCGTGACGGCGAGCCCGCCGGGCGGGTCGTCCACGGGGGCGGCGGAGTCGACCGGGTAGTACTCGGCGACCCAGCGGGCGCCGCGGGCCAGCCGCAGCCGCACGGCCGGGGAGCCGGGCTCGGGCTGGTAGACCCCGCCCTCGACGTCGCGGCCGTGGGCTCCCGGCGGCGGAGCGGCCGGCTCGTCGAGGACGACGACGTCGTCCACCCGGTCCAGGCGGAACAGCCGCACGCCCTCGACCCGGCGGCACCAGGCCTCCAGGTACCAGCGGCCGTCCACCAGCAGCAGCCGCATCGGGTCCACGGTGCGCTCGGTCCGCTCGTCGCGGCTGGGCACGTAGTACTGCAGATGGAGGGCGCGCGTGCGCTCCAGCGCCTCCCGGACGACGGCGAGGGTCTCCTCGCGGGCGTCCACGCTGACGGTCACCGGCGTGACCTCGGCGGCGTGACCGGCCGCGGCCGACACCTTGGCCAGGGCGCGGCCGACGGCCTCGCGCTCGGCCAGGCCGGGCAGGTCGAGCAGGGTCTTCAGCGCCACGACGAGCGCAACCGCCTCGTCGGTGGTCAGCCGCAGCGGCCGGACCATGCCCGCGGTGAAGGTGACGCGCACCCGGTCGCCCTCGAAGGAGAGGTCGATGAGGTCGCCGGGCCCGTGGCCCGGGAGCCCGCACATCCACAGCAGCTCCAGGTCGCTGCGCAGCTGCCGCTCGGGAACCCCGAAGTCCCGGGCCGCCTCCTGCACGCGCACGCCGTCGGGCCGGGCGGTCAGGTACGGGATGAGCGCGAGCAGCCGGGTCATCCGGTCGGTGGTGCCGCTGGTCGTCACGAGGAGGCTCCCATCGTGGACAGCCGGGTGAGGTGGTCGATCACGGCGTCGCGGACCTCGGCGGGCGATTCGACGACGACGTCGGCACCCAGGGCGGCCAGCTGGCCGGCCAGCCCCCACGGCTCCGTCGTGCGCAGCTCCAGCCGGTCCTCGGCGCCGTCCCCGGTGGGGCCCAACGGCGTGGCCCACCGGCGCAGGCCGACGGCCGTGCCGGGCCGGGCACGCACCACGACCACGTGCTCCTGACCGCCGACCTGGGAGGCGACCATGGCGCCGAGGTCGAGATCGGCGGGCGGCTCGAAGGCGGCGGCCGGGCCCGAGGCCTTCGGTGTGCCGACGACGCGGGAGAGCCGGAACATCCGCGGCTGCTCCCGGTCGAGGTCCAGACCGCCGAGGTACCAGCGGCCGTGCCAGGCGATGACGCCCCAGGGCTGCACGCGCCGGCGGGTGGGGACGTCCTCGTCGGGGCGCTGGTAGTCGAAGGCGAGCGCCCGGCGGTCACGGGCGGCGGCGTAGACGGGCTCGAAGGCGGGCTCACCGGCGTCCAGGCGCGGCTGCAGCGGGATGCCTCCCCCGGTGTCCACGTCGACACCTGCGGCCCGGAGCTTGACCAGGGCGCTCTGCGCGGCACCGGCCAGCTGGGCGGACTCCCACAGCCGCAGCGCGAGGCCCACCGCCGCGGCCTCCTCGCCGGTCAGCTGGATCTCGGGCAGCTCGTAGTCGGCCCGGGCGATGCGGTAGCCGTCCTCGGTGTCGAACGCGCTGGTGCGGCCGGTCTCCAGCGGGACGCCCATCTCGCGGAGCTCGGCCTTGTCCCGCTCGAACATCCGCTTGAACGCCTCGTCGGCGCGGTCGGTGCCGTCGTCGGGCTCGTAGCCGGGCACCGTGGCGCGGATGCGGGCCGCCGTCACGTACTGCCGCGTGCTCAGCAGCGCGATGACCAGGTTCACCAGTCGTTCCGCCCGCTTGGCCGCCATGGGCCCAGGCTATCCAGGTCGGGCCGCCCAGCCGTCCGCCGGGACGCTGGCTAGCCTGCGGGCATGAGCTCTCCCCCCACCTCCCGCATCCGCTGGCGGCGCGGCGAGGTGATCGCCCTCGGGCGGGGAGGGCACGACTCGCTGGAGCTCACGGTCGCGGTCCCCGAGGACGGCGACGTGCGGGCGCTGGCCTACCCCTCCCTCGTCGGCGTTCCCCAGGTCGGCGACACCGTGCTGCTGAACACCACCGCGTGGGCGCAGAACCTGGGCACCGGCGGGTACGCGCTCGTCGTCGCCGTGCCGGACCGGCTGCCCGCCGACCCGACCGGGCCCGGGCACCTGGTGAAGGCGCGTTACACGCCGCTGCAGGTCACCGTGCAGGGCGTCGACGAGCAGGACACCGAGCACCACGCGACGCTGGCCGAGGCCGACTCGCTCGACGGCATGCCGGTCGTCGTGGCCGACCTGCACTCGGCGCTGCCGGCGGTGCTGATCGGCGCGCTGGCCACCGACCCCGACCTCAGGGTCGCCTACGTGATGACCGACGGCGGGGCGCTGGCCGCAGGCTTCTCCCGCACGGTCGACGCGCTGCGCAAGTCGCTGGCCGGTGTGGTCACCGTGGGGCAGTCCTACGGGGGCGACCTCGAGGCGGTGACGCTGCACACCGGGCTGCTGGCGGCCCGGCACGTGCTGGGCGCCGACCTGGCGATCGTCACGCAGGGACCGGGAAACCTGGGCACGGGGACGCCGTGGGGCTTCTCGGGCGTGGCGGCCGGTGAGGCGTGCAATGCCGTCACCGTGCTCGGCGGTGTGCCCATCGGGGCACTGCGCATCTCCGAGGCGGATGCGCGGCCGCGCCACCGCGGGGTGTCGCACCACTCGCTGACCGCGTTCGGCCGGGTGGCGCTGGGCGGGGTGACGCTGGTGGCCCCGCGCGGGCTGGGCTCCGAGTTCGGCTCGCAGGTCGACGAGGACCTCGCCGGACAGCCCGCCCGCAACCCCGTGGTGTGGGTGGACACCGACGGCCTGGAAGAGGCGCTCAGCCTCTCCCCTGTGCCATTGCGGACGATGGGGCGCGGCATGCCCGAGGAGCGCGCCTACTTCCTCGCCGCCGCGGCCGCCGGCCGGTACGCGGCTCTGGCGGTTCCGGTCGTGGCCGAACTGGAAGTCTGATCCGCTCGTCCGCGGAGGAGCAGCCTGCTCCTCCGCGGACGAGCGGGATCACATGGAGGCGATCAGCTTCTCGACGCGGTCGTCGACGGACTTGAACGGGTCCTTGCACAGGACGGTGCGCTGGGCCTGGTCGTTGAGCTTGAGGTGCACCCAGTCGACGGTGAAGTCGCGGCGCCTCTCCTGGGCCTTGCGGATGAACTCGCCGCGCAGCCGGGCACGGGTGGTCTGCGGCGGCACGTTCTTGGCCTCGAAGATGCGCGGCTCGTGGGCCACCCGCTCGACCTGACCGGCCCGCTCCAGCAGGTAGTACAAGCCGCGGGTGCGGCTGATGTCGTGGTAGGCGAGGTCGATCTGGGCGACCCGCGGTGAGGACAGCGGCAGGTCCCGCTTGGCCCGGTAGCGCTCGATGAGGCTGTACTTGATGGCCCAGTCGATCTCGCGGTCGATGAGGCTGAGGTCTTCGCCGTCGACGGCCTTGAGCACGCGGCCCCACAGCTCCAGCATCTGCCGGTGCACCGGTGAGACACCCTCGCGGTCGGCGAACTCGAGGGCCCGCTCGTAGTACTCGGACTGGATCTCCAGCGCCGACATCTCCTTGCCGCTGGAGAGCCGGACCTTGCGCCGTCCGGTCATGTCGTGGCTGATCTCGCGGATGGCGCGGATCGGGTTCTCCAGCGTCATGTCCCGGATCGGCGTGCCGGCCTCGATCATGCGCAGGACGAGATCGGCCATGGCGACCTTGAGCAGCGTCGTCGTCTCGCTCATGTTGGAGTCGCCGACGATCACGTGCAGCCGCCGGTACTTCTCGGCGTCGGCGTGCGGCTCGTCGCGGGTGTTGATGATCGGCCGCGAGCGGGTGGTGGCGCTGGAGACGCCCTCCCAGATGTGCTCGGCCCGCTGGCTGACGCAGTAGACCGCGCCCCGGGGGGTCTGCAGCACCTTGCCGGCGCCGACGACGATCTGCCGGCTCACCAGGAACGGGATCAGGACGTCGGCCAGCCGGCTGAACTCACCGTGCCGGCCGACCAGGTAGTTCTCGTGGCAGCCGTAGCTGTTGCCCGCGGAGTCGGTGTTGTTCTTGAACAGGTAGATGTCGCCGGTGACGCCTTCCTCGGCGAGGCGCTGTTCGGCGTCGACGAGCAGGCCCTCGAGGATCCGCTCCCCCGCCTTGTCGTGGACGACGAGCTCGGTGAGGTCGTCGCACTCGGCGGTGGCGTACTCGGGGTGGCTGCCCACGTCGAGGTACAGCCGTGAGCCGTTGCGCAGGAAGACGTTGGAGCTGCGCCCCCAGGACACCACCCGCCGGAACAGATACCGGGCGACCTCGTCCGGAGACAGCCTGCGCTGCCCCTTGAAGGTGCACGTGACGCCGTACTCGGTCTCGATCCCGAAGATCCGTCGTTCCACGATCCGAGCCTAGGCGCCGGGAGCGACATCGGTCGGTCCACGCGCGATCGCCCTCCTGCCCCGCCCGCAGACTGTGCGGCAGGGCTGCGAGCGCTCGCGGTCCTCCGTCAGCCGATGTCGATCCGGACGTAGTCGACGAGACCGGGGAACCAGTCCGTCCCATCCCCCTTGGCGCCGACGTAGACCGGCGCGGCGTTGCTGATCGAGCCCACCGGCCTGGTGACGCTGCGGGTCTGCCCGACCGCGGTCACCGTGATCGTGGAGCCGGTCTTGTAGCAGCTGACGTCCACCCATCCCCCATTGGCCAGGTTCGGGCCGCCCACGACCTCGGCGTAGCCGGTGCCACCGTCCTCGAAGCGGCAGGCCGCAACGGCGGCACCCCCCGAGTTCCTGATCTCCAGCTTGTACATGCCGCCGGCGGTCGGCGCGTAGCCCTTCCGGACGACGTCGAACGTGTCGCCGGCCGGGGGCACGCGGTTGAGGGCGAACCGGGCCGTCATGCGGATGGTCGCGGTGCCGGGGTCGAGGTTCGGCGCGTCGGGGGCGGTGGCGACCGACGACCGCCCGTCGAAGCCGTAGGTGCCGCCCCACTGCGAGACGTTCTTCGTCGTGCCGTTGTTGTCGCCGCCGGCGCTGTCCAGCATGGTCGGCAGCCGGTCCATGTTCCACAGCGCCCGGGTCGAGGGTGCGGCGTTCGCCGGTGCGGCCTGGGAGAGAAGGGCCGCGGTAGCCACCGCGGTGACGGTGAGGTGTCGGACTGAGCGTCGCATGGTGGATCCAGGTTCTCGCGGTCGGTCAGAGGCTGCCGGGAAGGTACCCGTCGCCACGCCTCCACGGGCGTCCCTGCGCCGCCCGCACCCGACGCGTGCCTGTGGCGGCCGGATTCCCGCGCGCGTTCGCCGTCAGCCCTCGCCGCCGTCCCTCTCGTGCGGGTGGTACTCCACGCCGCCTGCAGTGTCCGGGTTGGCCGGGTCCCCCAGCCCGGCGGGCGTGCCGGGCTCGGAGACGCTCGGCGCGTGCGCGCCGGTGGTCGGCGCATCCTCGACGGCGTCCGGGGTGGGGTCATCGCCCAGGAGGGTGCGCAGCGACGACCCGGTGATGCGGCGGAAGGCCCGCTTGGGACAGCGCCGATCGAGCACGGCCACCTCGAGCTGCGCGGCGGCGAGCTGGGTGGGGCCGCCGTTGCCGGCGC
>Ga0210040_10010444_pt1 | contig 10641 bp, 18 predicted proteins | sample CryGeyCG12114_NA_FD_185462 | JGI IMG/M metagenome (GOLD analysis project Ga0210040, IMG submission 185462) | Groundwater microbial communities from aquifer - Crystal Geyser CG19_WC_8/21/14_NA (SPAdes) (version 2) | ecosystem: Environmental > Aquatic > Deep subsurface > Groundwater | place: USA...
TAGACAATAGTTCACATTTATATTCATTAAGGGGCAAAATGAGAAAAATGATTAGGTAGTAGTGACACCACCACCACCCAATTTTCGTCACCTAATAAAAAGTTATGATGTTAATGGTACAATGTGGCACATGCATAAGGGTATATTTTCAAAACTCTGTTCTCATACTATATTTGTACCTTCTTTAGCTTTATAATTTTCCATAATATCCCAACGATCTGATTCTCCGTCAGCGTCAAATTCATTTGGCATTTTCGTCAGAATTTGTCGACCAACACTGTATGCACATGCAAATAATTGCACATGATAAAAAATTCTTTAGTTTGGATGCCACTAAGAACCACATAGCGTTTCTTTGCCTTACTGATATCGATTTGCATGCATTCGGGAGAAACCCAAATCAGTAGTATTGTCCTCTTTCCATCGAACCACATCTGCATTCACTTCTGCCAATACGAATGGTACATCGTACGAGAATCCGACAAGCCCTAGCAAAAAAAAAGTATTCTATGCAGTGAGCCATTACGTAGGAAATACAATAAATTTATAACGTTTTTGATGAATTCCCAAATATAACCTCTTTTCACAGCTTCCACAGATGCAGGTCCACATTGGAACGACCCTGTGTGCATTAAAAATACAAAATTATTTTATCAATTCTGTTAGGAACATAATTATCTATTTACAGTCACTTTAGGCAACTCTTTATCCACTCAAACGCCATGCACACATTCTATAAAAATTAATTTTTCGTTCGTCTCACTTACATGAGATTGGTAATTAGTATAGAATATAGAACTATATAGATACATTCAGACACTCAGTATGTCTGATTGCCTCCTGGTGAAAAAGGCGAGTATTGAAAATTTTGGGGCATATTGAGAAAATGTTTCTACAGAACCAATACGAACCGCATAGAAATATATATACTATATACGAACCGTCACTTTTCTCCTGCGGAGTAGAATCAATAGCTTGCCAACCACCATATCCTTTGGGTAAATCAGGACGAGCAAACCAAACTTCATTCCAGACGTGAAAATTCCAAATGGAATCTTTGCCACCATTGGGATTATGAGGATCATAATCAATCTCATTATTTTCTCGGTCAAAATATCGATCCACTGTCAATGTTCCGTTTGCATCATGTGCAGATACTAGGTTAGATACTACTCGACATGGTAATCCAATTGCTCTACAAACTGAACATGCAGACAATTTTGTGCAGTAGTTTCTGGCAATTTATGTAAACTATGTAAATGAAGGAATACGTTCCGTACAAGTAGCAAGAACTCCCGAAAAAACCCAACACTGTCCATATTTGACTGGCTTCATGTTTTGAAAATATTCTTCAATTATGGGAATAGAGCCAGTCCATTCAGATGGTGCAGTCCCGTCTTCATATTCTCCGTCCCATCGGCCAATAATTACCCCATTGTCATCATTTGCATTTACCTGGTGGTTTAGTTTGACCAATTATTGTGGATTCTGGATTGAATACGTTATGTGGGTTTGTCAAATTTATATCATTTTTTTACCATTTTGGACAATGCCCGCGATACCAAAATAGGATTTCCTCTTGCAGAAAAAGGTATCCCCGATTTCTCTAAAAGTATCATGAGGAGAGGAAGAACGCTATCATCGAATTGACCATACACCCAATGCCTTCCCTTTGATGCCGAATAAGATCCCATCCAAATTTTACCAACTTCTTCTAAAACGTATTCATTCAGCAAATCTGTGTCGTTCATGTATGTCGTGTCAGCTGCAGAAGAAAGTGAAAGAAAAAAACATATGGGACTGGTCGGGACTGGTCCACATTAAGCATATTTCGATATAATCGGTCAGTTATCGACTACAAAGAACTATTACAAACTTGTATGTAGTTACTAATTATAAATTATTTTGAAGTTTAAATCAAACGGCGTTGTAATTGCACATTAAAATTTTTAGTGAACATGTTTTCCCGAAGTTATTCATCTTAGCTGTACGCTCGAAGCTCAGATGTGACAAACGCAGAATCGGGAATGCATAGATTCGTAAATTCAAAACTTACTCAATTCCCAGGGGTTGAACAGTATATAAATATCATCCGGGCATGGATACACATTGATTGATGGCCCATTTTTGGTTGTTGCCCGACATTTCCATATCCCAACACAACAGTCAGATGTTGACTTGACCTAATAGATGTGAGCAGTTGAAAATAACTATAGCCATGCGCCATGTATTTAAAGAAAATTCCCAAATGTTTAAAAAATGCATACATATATACCTCCAAAGTGACCGCATTCGGATCTCGACTTTTGACCCGCGCAATCCATTGGCTTCCATTATCTTCTTCTTCTGTGAACTCATTTTTCCTAACCGGGACCACAAACTTGGTCCCTTTAGCAAATGACGATGTGGGGCCACATGAGAACGTCAATTGTAATTCATCTGACTCCTCATCGAATTCTCGTTCATGATCCAATAACAAAGCCATGTAAAATGACTGACCTCTCCGAATTACAGGAGTCCCTCGTTCCACCAACTGAAAATCTTTCGTTCTGTGAAGTCTCCCATTGCCTTCTGCATAGAATGCACACCCTCTCACTTTTATTGCGGCTTTTGGCTCCACTTCTTCTGCTGTCGTGTCAATTTCTATAATACACAGCCACCGTAAAGTTCAGTGTTTTCTAATGATGATAACTTTCCCTTACATTCAAATCAACTACTCATTTTTTTACCATCAGATGGATCATTACTACTATGAGAATTTGCACGCGCTTCTTCTTCGGCAGCCAATTCATCTTGCCGCCTGGCCAAATGTACTCCTCTAAGCCGCTCTAGCAAAGTGTTGAAATATACGGAGTAAAAATCAGATCGGCTCATGTTAAATTTTGTGTATTGTATTTCCAGGGCTCAGTTGAAACTAAAGGGAATATTGTGGCTAAACAAAATCATTAAAAAAGGAACAAATTAAAAAATAATTAGTTGCTTGTTGTAGAAACTATGATATGATCATCTAAACTTGATGTGGTCATCTTATCACATAATTGAGGATGCATACGACTGTTACATAATACTTCATATATTATTAATACCAAAAGCGATTAGAAATGGTTTTGTCATGCATTACATTTTGCACTCCCTAAAGTTAACAATGCATCAATGACGGATGCTAGTAATCAAATTTGGAGGATGTGGTAAAGAGGAATAAGAAATGAGACTTATGGCCACCACTCCTGGAAAATGAGTAATTTTAGAGTGTCAGTAATAATGCACTGCATTAAGCATTACACAGTCGGACCCTCAGACTTAAAAAGTATTTCTTTCATTGCCCTAACCTATGGTTCAGTTCATGTACGTTTTAGCTTTGCTTTATACTTTATTAGTATACTTCTGCACTCTGAACTTATTGTTAATAGTCTACATATATCTGCATTTAATTTGCCAGCCAGTAGTTCAGTTGTTTAATTACATCGGTTTTATTCATATCCACACAAGTCATAGTCACAAACAATCACCATTCATTCCATTAAAATTAAATCAAGTTATGAATGTTAAATCCAAAAAATGTTGAAAAAATTAAATTCACGTTTGTATAATTTTACGAAAAAAGACAGAAGCTGCAGCAACTCGTGATTAAAAATGTATACTGAAGAGATTTTTGAGACAGATTTAATTATTTAATGATTAAAATACTTTGGTGTTTATTTTCCTCTACGAAATGATCCTCCAGATCCCTTAGCCTTTTTCTTTCCAACATCTTTTTTAGCATCAGCTGGTCGTTTAGGTGTATTAGAAGATGGAAGAACTTTAAAAAAAGAATCGAGCCGTCCTTGAGTAGAAGTTTGTTTAGCTTTTAACAATTTTTTGCAACCATTTCGCACTCGCTCTTCGAAAAAGCCTTTTTCTTTGCACATATATTCTACAAGAGCCTCCTCATCGGGTGTACTCCACACCAAATCTATTTTTGATGCATCATCAATTTCAGGTTCCTTAAATAAAGTTCGTGCCTGTTGGTACGGCCAATTTGTGGGAACAGTATACTTTTTGGTGTCAACGTTTGCAATAATTTTTTCAATACACCGGTACTGTCTCATTAGTTCTATAGCACGTTTCGGTCCAATTCCCCTGATAGATTCACAGTAATCGCATCCCAACAAGATGCAAAGATCTATAAACTGCAACAGAAAAAAACCTTTGCAAATCTATTTTTTCATCTTTCTGACGAATGCATGGACCATAGACATTAAATAGATTACTATATACACAAACAAACAAAACAGACAGGAAAGCATACCTCATCCATGGAAAACTCCAACGCTTCTAAAACTTTATCCAGATAGAATTCTTTGATAGGCATTTTTCTCGCTTCACTGAAAGTTAAATGACGCAACAGAACCCCTGTACCAAAAGTTAGAGCGTCCATATCTTCTGTAGCTACTCCATAAACCTTGCCCGCTTTTTGCAAAGCGGCACATTGTGCTTCTGCTTCACATGGGGCCTATAATTCAAAATGGAACAGTTACATTTTAAACGAATTCCTTTACTAATTTGAACTTGTGTTTACAAAACAAAAAGTTACCGAAACATACGGGATTCCCATCAATTGCAAAAGTTTTTTAGCCTCCTCAACATGAGTTTTCGTTACTTTTACAAGTCTTCTAGATTGTTTATCAATTTCTTCGAGATTGCCTGCTTCCTGAGCCACTTCTAACGCCTAAAAAAACCAGCGTCGGATATATTAAAATCGTGCCCAAATAAAACGGAAAATGGTTTTGCATATGGTCACTTGGTCACTATCAGGTGTGGTGTACCTTTTGAGCTTCAACACGTTTTTCAGTTCGCTTTTCCAACTCTCCGGATTTCATTTGTGGGGGTTTACCGTCAAACACATAAACTGGTTTTATACCATTTTCTACCATCCTTATGGTTCGATAAAAAAATCCCATAAGATGAGAAGTGGTTTCCCCATCCGCCGAAGTTAACTGTACGCCTTCTTGGCGAACAGCAATCAAAAACTGATATAAACTCATAGACGCGTCCACTGCTACTTTTCGCCCTATGAAACAAATAAAGCCAAAATAGTCAAAACATAGCACTCACCGAAAACAATTAAATACGGCAAAAATTTTAAACTAACCAAAATAGTTTTTAAACTCATTTTCTTTGATAGCATGGGGAGCCACATCGGCGATAAGTTTTGAAAGTCCCAAAATTCCCATAGCGGTGTTCTATGTGATGAATAGTATCTGCTTTCTTCTTCAGTAGGACTCAAATACTGCGACCAATGGTATTTTTAATTTAAGTAAATACTATATTAATTTGCGCAAAAAATTTGAGTACGATACGAGCTTCGCCGTTTCGTCGACTTGCATTTGTTTTCATCACTAAACTCAAAGACCCCAGTCCCGCTCGAGTATAAAAACAAAGAAGTAATACCGCGAATTGGAATATTTAAAATATTCTGTACTCCTGTCTTGTCATTTCTGATTTAAAAGTATTTGACATAAAAGTATTTTATTTATATAATTTTCCACATGAATTTAATGACGAACCAGTGACAGAAAACGGAACATGGTTATGGAAGACGAGATAATTAAAGTTACAGATGTCAGTACTGTGGAGGATATTGAACGATTGGAAAAAATTCTGGATTTAAAAGAGGTTAGGCTTTTTGTTTGTTGTTTTAACAGATGGACATTTTTAACAAGCCTCTAACGCTGTTCATAATTCGCTGCCTCACCCACTCATCTATAAATTATATCCTTAATGTTTACAGGAAGAGTGCAATGAAAGGATCGAAGCTATTTGCCGTGGACGTGGAGATGTAGAAATCCGATTGAAAGCAATCAAGAAAAAATTGCTGACCTTAAAGCCCGTGGAAAATGAAGCTGAATACTTTGCCCAAGTCATTAAAAGTACAGCAGCCTTAGCAGAAGGGGTCAGCCAAAAAGTTAAACAGTTGGATAAAGCAAAAGTAACATTAGAAAACAAAATCTTTGCTTGCATCTGCTTTAAATGTTTTGTAATTTTCATTTCAAGCATGACTTACTAAACTTACTTACTTAATTATCACTTACTTACATGACATACTTATTTCACAGAATCGTGTCTCTGAGTGTCAGCAACGTGTCAACGATTTATTAGATTTACAACAATGCAGCGAAGGAGTAGCAACCGCCCTGCAAAATGAAGACTATGAAAAAGCTGCTGCTCATGTTCACAGGTTTCTTACAATGGACGAAACATCGCTGAAACATACAGCAAGAGATTTGTCAGAAGGTATGCTAGAAATTTTGCTAAGAAAGTATTTTTAACTTATGCTTATACTTTGATCTGACCCAGCCTTTTGCTATTTCACACAGGTCAAAACCTAGATGCATCTTTTCACAAATTGCATGATGCTGAGAATAAGCTAAAGCAAGTTGTCCGTCAAAAGTTTGATGAGGCTGTTCGAGATGAAGATTTGGCGTCAGTTGAGAGATTCTTCAAAATATTTCCTTTGCTGTACATGCATGATGAAGGATTAGAGCGATTCACAAATTATCTTTCATTTAAGGTAAAGATAAGTAGATTGTGTATTATCGTGCGTGCATCTTGTCGTCACCACATTATTATACTAAAATATGTTGTGTATCGTTTTTAGATACGTGAAAGTGCAGAGAAAAATCGAAATGATGCTAAAACATCCAAAGAAAAAACCAAACGTGCTAATGTTTTGTATGCTGATGCTTTAACTCTACTTTTTGAAGGAATTGCTCGGCTTGTCGAGATTCATCAGCCTCTAGTGGAGACTTATTATGGTACCATCAGCTATTATAAGATACAAAAAGTCACGAGTTACAGGCACAAACAATAACTTAATCGAATCTATATGATTAGGTCCGGGTAGGATGCTAACATTGATGCAATACCTTCAGAAAGAATGTGATTCCCAATCCAGTCAAATTATTGATGAATTTCGAAAGCATCGTGACTTTGACCGAAAGGTTCAAATGGTGTCTTCTTTCATGAATAGCAAGTCGGAAACAAAAATCAATCCCAAAGATTTAGATATGGTTTTGCATGAGTTGACTTTACTAAACGCTCGTACGGAATTGTATGCAAGATTTGTTAGAAAACTAGTGATGGTATTAAATTTCACTATATAGGTGCAACAGTTGTGTCGTATTTAAGATTAATAACAGATAGTCAATACATTTTTGCAGAATGATTTAGACGTATCTGTAACAGAAGAACAGGAAAAAGTCGCTAAAAGTGCCAGCTTAGAAACACTTGTGAAGGATAGTAAAACTTTTCGTCTGATGCAAGTCATCCTGGGACAATATATTCTTTTGGAACAATTTTTCATGGCTCAGAGTGTTCAGAAGGTGAATAAAAAAGTAAACCTATTTAAAAAATAAAACTGTGGTTTACTTCTATCAACAAGCACACGTTTGTAATTATAAATTATAGGCTGTTGAAATGGACAACCTGGTAGAAACATCTGGGGAAGATTCCTATGTAGTATCCAGTATGACTGACGACGTATTTTTCATTGTCAAAAAGTGTATAAAAAGAAGTTTAGCAAGCCGAAGTGTGGATGGAATTTGTGCTGTTATCAATAACGCATGTGGGATTCTTGAATCAGATTTTGCTGATTTATTATTGAATCAGCTTCGGCAAGGTAATTCCTGAAGTTTTAAGTATCAACATTTTTTTGACGCGACGGGGTTGGCAACTCGAAAGTTTAACTTGCATGTTGTTTTAGGATTCCCAAGTGGCTACTTGGACTTAGCTCAAGCTTACAACGTGATTCAATCATCTTTCCAACAAGGGAAGATTCAAGGATCAGATATTGAAAAAAGTCGGACTCAATTTGTGGTATGTCCTTGTAACTTCGCATGTCCAAATTCTATTGAGAATGTGTAGCTCAGACTCAGACATTTGAGTGTAAACTTTTTATTCCAGGCATATCTGAATAACACTGATGTTAGCATGGAATACGTAACAGCCTTGAAAAATTCTTTGGAAACTTCCATCAATGAGTCATTTGGAACTAATTTAAGTAGATACGAGAAAGCAAAAATAACGAATTGCCTTTCAGGATTAGCATCTGTAAATGTGCGTCTGAAATCAGTATCGGAATTTGGATTTTCTCAGTTGCGCTCAAGTGCAGTGAAACCGCGTGTCAAACCTTGGCTGGATACCTTTTTCCATTCCGTAAGTTTACACTTGACGGACCAGATTGAACTGAACTGCTATAGAGATTGTTATTGTGTACTTTCATTTACTTTTTTTTTTTTGCAACCTAGCAGAGAGGATCATACGAATTATCGGAGGATGATTTTATGGATGAAAGCGCGGCAGTACAATCTTTAATATCTGATTTAGAAGCATTCTTCAATTCTTTCAAAGTTTGTCTTTCCAGCGCAACATTTGACTCATTCATTGTGATGGTCACAGATGAAATGGCTAAGCAAATGGAAAAGGCCGTTTTCAAAACCAAGTTCAATAGGGTAGGTAATTATATTGTACTGCAATGCAATATAATTGCAAATTTAATGTAAATCCCCGCCCCCGCTATGTTTCTATGTAGCACCACACTGCTTTGAAATCACTGTAAATTTGAAAAACCAGCGTTTTGTTTATTTCCCTTTAGATTGGAGGACTTCAATTTGATAAAGAGTTGAGACAACTTATAAGTTACCTTACTAATATATCCACATGGTCCGCAAGAGATAAATTTTCTCGATTGACCCAAATGACAATCCTATTAACACTAGAAAAAGTTTCTGAAATAACTGACTATTGGGGTAAGGGTCCTGTTACATGGAGATTGACTCCACCAGAAGTAAGACAAGTTCTAGGATTAAGGTAAGTTAAACTGGGCTGACTGAGAGCGCGTTTCTTAAGGTTTTAAAACCGAAACGTTAATATATTTCGTATATGCTTTCATTATAGGTTGGACTTTCGACCCGAGGATATTAAAAGACTTAAATTATAAAATATACGTCCGCAATTTGGATTTTTAATGGAATCACGAAAACATCGTGTTTAATTTCAATACGAGAGAACAAGTACCAGTATACAACGTTACACACAAAAATTTAAACTGAACTCACAGACTCGACTCATCAACCCATCATGCAGTTCTACAGCAAACACTTTGGATGATATATTTTATGTAAATTGTGTTAGGAGCTTGGAAACAGATTCAATTTTGGACGAAGTTATAGTAATTTTAATAAAAACAATTACAGTTCCCATTCCACAGATTTTTTAATCTTCTAAAGACTAAAGACACGTTTACTGGATTTGATGCGTCATTTTTTCCCACACTTTTGGATGGTCCGCCACATTTGGTCGTAGTTCGTAATTTGTAACAGCGATTTCTCTTCGTTGTGGGGGTGTCCATTCACCACGTAAGCCAATATAACACAGTTTTGTAACTTCATCACCAAAATTTGTCGGTATGTGTATGCTTAAATGATTCACAGATGAAAAGCTGACAACCCTAGTAAAAAAAGAGATACGTATTAATAAGATTAGTCAAGTTATCTTCATTCATAGCATACTAACCCTAACCCTAGGGAATATATTCTTCGATTTGTGAGTATGCATAGATTGCGATCATCTTACTTTGTTGGGTATTCTAACAGTCCTGTAGGATCTCTATGCAACTCAAATTCCTGGACAGCTTGTTCACGAGTGTCATCAAATGTCATATGCGGTCTGTTCTTAAATCTGTGAAAATTGAATTATTCGTTATTCGGCGATTAACCATGTCTGTGGATAAGGACTCATTCGGGGGAGCTGGAGACTACTTAGATAATTGACACTTACAAGCGGATTCGGGCAGGATGACATGAATCGTCCGGCGCAACAATAATGATTCCCTTCAGTTTAACGTTTCCTGTGAATCTGAGGCAAAATATTGCATGAGGAGCCTATTAAGGAGTTAGCTGAAGATGCGACAATTTTATAATCTTAATAAACTTTTGAATGTACACTTACGGAATATTGAAAAGAAGCTCTTCGTCTACGTCACTCTCAACCATCTAATAAACACAGAACACACTGATAAATAGCCAGTTTTGTGAGTTAAAATCATATGAGGCAACAAATAGACACAGAACTTACCGTTTCGAAATTGAGGCGTTGATCGAATGGCTTAAACACAGATTTTCCAGACCCTTCAGTTTGCTCATTTAAGCATGTCAAGTTCTCTTTATCCACCTTAGTGTAAAGACTGTATTCGATCCCCATTTCGGGGGAATCATCATGGAGAGAAAGATCCGAGTCCCCGTTGCAACCACCATGACCATGACCTGGGCAATTATGCGACATTGCGTGCAATGAATATAATTTGTTTAAAAATAGTATTCAAATGATTTGCAAAATCTCATTCAACAACAACAACAACAAACACAGAAAAACTGTCAGATATTTTAGCGCAGAATGACGAATGAAAACTTGAAAACATCAGCTCATAATAAAGAATCTGTGTACAAGTTCACATAGGCGTTTTATACCGACAAGAATTTGTAAATATTCCAATTAATAACAAAATTAAGTTTAAAATTTAATAAATTATGCTTATATTTGTAAAAAAAATATTATTGAAACTGGATTTATTTGTAAACTTGCAGTAAAAACAGACTTGATGAC
>Ga0210040_10010445_pt1 | contig 10641 bp, 8 predicted proteins | sample CryGeyCG12114_NA_FD_185462 | JGI IMG/M metagenome (GOLD analysis project Ga0210040, IMG submission 185462) | Groundwater microbial communities from aquifer - Crystal Geyser CG19_WC_8/21/14_NA (SPAdes) (version 2) | ecosystem: Environmental > Aquatic > Deep subsurface > Groundwater | place: USA...
TCACCGGCCGTATCGAGCGCGGCGTGGTCAAGGTCAACGAGACCGTCGACATCATCGGCATCCGCACGACCAAGCAGACCACCACGGTCACCGGCGTGGAGATGTTCCGCAAGCTCCTCGACGAGGGCCAGGCGGGCGAGAACGTCGGCCTGCTGCTCCGTGGCACCAAGCGCGAGGACGTCGAGCGCGGCATGGTCGTGATCAAGCCGGGTACGACCACCCCGCACACCGACTTCGAGGCGCGCGTCTACATCCTCTCCAAGGAGGAGGGCGGCCGTCACACGCCGTTCTTCAACAACTACCGCCCGCAGTTCTACTTCCGCACCACCGACGTCACCGGTGTGGTCAACCTGCCTGAGGGCACCGACATGGTGATGCCGGGTGACAACACGGACATGACCGTGCAGCTCATCCAGCCCATCGCCATGGAGGAGGAGCTCAAGTTCGCCATCCGCGAAGGTGGCCGGACGGTCGGCGCGGGTCGCGTCACCAAGATCCTCAAGTGATCTCAGGTCACGTCGACCGCTGACGTGACCAGCTGAGCACCAGCACGACCGAGAAGCCCCGCACCGTTCAGGTGCGGGGCTTCTTGCTGTCCGCGGCAAGCGTCAGGATCGCGGGTGCTGGTGTCAGCATGGCCAGCTGCAGCTCGACGAGCAGCCGGGCCGAAGGGTCGCTGAGGTCGACGGTGAGGACCTCCTCGGCCCGCCGCACGCGGTAGCGGAGGGTGTTGGCGTGCACGCGCAGCTGCTCCGCCGCAGCCCAGACGTCACCGAGGTGACTCAGGTAGGCCGTCAGGCTGACCATCATCGCCCGTGCCGTGACCCCGCGGACGGTCCCGAGCAGGCTCTCCCCACCGGGCCTGCGGGTGGACGGCGACAGCGCGGCGCCCGCCCTCCGTGCTGCCGCCTCGAGCTCGGGGGAGGTGGCCAGCTTGGACAGCACCGCCACCGGGCGCGCCTCCGACCGGCCCGCTGCCGCCGTCAGCCGGGTCACGGCTACCTCGACCGGGACGCCCGCCAGCAGCCAGAGGTCCGCTCTTATCGCACTGGTGAAGGCGGCGTCGGCCAGGTCGTCGACGTCCACGAGCACCACCGAGCTGATCCGGACGTCGTCGCCAGCCGGTGCGGCCACGATGCGCACGAAGGCCTGGTTGAGGGTGCGTACCAGGGTGCCGAGCCGCACCCCGGAGGCGATGTCGAGCGGTGCTTCGCTCACGCGGTTCTCCTCGGGCGTCCACGAAGCCGAACACTTGTCGAACCGGCCAACTCGCCCTCGGCAAACTTTGTGGGACGGCTGAGTCGTCCGCGGCCACGCAACCGCTTGGATGGGGGTACTGACCCCGATGATCTGGAGGACCGATGGACGCCGTGACCGTGGTGCCCGCACCAGCGAACGAGCCCGTACGCGACTTCGCGCCGGGAAGCCCGGAGCGCGGGGCGCTGAGGGCCAGGCTCGCCGAGCTGACCGCGACCCCGACCGACGTCCGGCAGGTGATCGGGGGAGTGCACCGTACGGCCTCCGGCACCCGGGAGGACGTCGTCCAGCCGCACCGGCACGCCTCGGTGATCGGCTCCTACGCCAACGCCACCCATGCGGACGTGGCGGCGGCCATCGAGGCCGCGTCGGCCGCGGCGCCGATGTGGCGTGACCTGCCCTTCGACGAGCGCGCTGCCGTGTTCCTGCGTGCCGCCGAGCTGCTGTCGGGTCCCTGGCGGGACACGCTGGCTGCGGCCACCATGCTCGGGCAGTCCAAGACCGCCTACCAGGCCGAGATCGACGCGCCGTGCGAGCTGATCGACTTCTGGCGCTTCAACGTCCACTTCGCCCGGCAGATCCTCAGCGACCAGCCGGTCTCCTCGCCCGGGGTCTGGAACCGGGTGGAGTACCGACCGCTCGAGGGCTTCGTCTACGCCATCACGCCGTTCAACTTCACCGCGATCGCCGGCAACCTGCCGACCGCTCCGGCGCTGATGGGCAACACGGTGGTCTGGAAGCCCTCACCCACCCAGGCCGTGGCGGCCTACCTCACCATGCAGCTGCTCGAGGCCGCCGGCCTGCCCGCCGGGGTGATCAACCTCGTCCTCGGCGACGGCCCGCTGGTCTCGGAGGTGGCGCTGGCCGACCCGCGGCTGGCGGGCATCCACTTCACCGGCTCCACGGCCACCTTCCAGCGGCTCTGGGGCGAGGTCGGCGCGAACATCGGGAGCTACCACAGCTACCCGCGCCTGGTGGGGGAGACCGGCGGCAAGGACTTCGTGGTCGCCCACAGCTCGGCGAACCCGGACGTGCTCACCACCGCCCTGATCCGGGGGGCGTTCGACTACCAGGGCCAGAAGTGCTCCGCGGCCTCGCGCGCGTTCGTCCCCAGGTCCGTCTGGTCGCGGATGGGCGAGGACCTGATCGACAAGGTGAGTGCCCTGCAGTACGGCGACGTCACCGACCTCGCCAACTTCGGTGGCGCGGTGATCGACCGCCGGGCCTTCGACCGCAACGTGGCGGCCATCGAGCGGGCCAAGGCGGCCGGCAGCATCACCATCGCGGCCGGCGGGGACTACGACGACGCGGAGGGCTACTTCATCTCCCCGACGGTCCTGCTGGGGGACGACCCCACCGACGAGGCGTTCAGCACCGAGTTCTTCGGTCCGATCCTGTCGGTGCACGTCTACGACGACAGCACCCCCAGCGCCTGGGACGACGTCCTGCGCGGCGTCGACACCGGCTCGTCGTACGCGCTGACCGGCGCGGTGATCGCGGACGACCGGGTGGCCGTGGAACAGGCCCAGCACGCGCTCCGCTTCGCCGCGGGGAACTTCTACATCAACGACAAGCCGACCGGAGCCGTGGTCGGCCAGCAGCCCTTCGGTGGCGCCCGGGCCTCGGGCACCAACGACAAGGCCGGCTCGCCGCTCAACCTGGTGCGCTGGACCTCCGCCCGCACCATCAAGGAGACCTTCGTGCCCCCCACCGACCACCGCTACGCCCACCAGACCCGCGACGTCGAGGACAACCGCGAGTCGGCGGACCGGGAGGGCTCCTGATGGCCATCGACGTGCTGAGCAACCCGCTGCGGCCGGTCCTGCTCGCCGCCGCGCGCTCCGGCCGGCTGCAGCGCACGATCAGCCGGCTGGGCCTGACCCGCCGGGTCGTCGACCGCTTCGTACCCGGTGAGGCCGAGACCGCCGTCGTCGGGTCGGCGGCCACGCTGCTGGCCGACGGGCGCTACGTCTCGGTGGACTACCTGGGGGAGGACACCACCGACGCGGCGCAGGCCGAGGAGACCGTCCAGGCCTACCGGTCGCTGCTGGACGCCTACCGGTAGCTGGCCACGCCGACCGGTGGCTCGCACCCGCTGGAGGTCTCGCTGAACTTGTCCGCGCTCGGCCAGGCCCTGGCCGGCGACGGTCGCGAGGTGGCGCTGGCCAACGCCCGGCGGATCTGCCAGGCCGCCGACGCGATCGGCGCCTGGGTCACCGTCGACGCCGAGGACCACACCACCACGGACTCGACGCTGTCCATCGTGCGGGAGCTGCGGCAGGACCACCCGCAGCTCGGCACGGCGCTGCAGGCCTAACTCCGCCGGACCGAGGACGACTGCCGCGCGCTCTCCGGCCCCGGCTCGCGGATCCGTCTCTGCAAGGGCACCTACCGCGAGCCCGCGTCGGTGGCCTTCCAGCGGCCCGCCGAGGTGGACGCGGCCTACCTGCGCTGTCTCGAGGTGCTGATGCGGGGTCAGGGGTACCCGATGGTGGCCTCGCACGACCCCCGGATGATCGACGCCGCGCTGGACCTGGCCCCGCAGACCGGGCGGGGCACCGAGGACTACGAGCTCCAGATGCTCTACGGCATCCGGGAGGCCGAGCAGCTCCGTCTGGTGCGCACGGGCCACCGGCTGCGGGTCCACGTGCCTTTCGGTCAGCAGTGGTACGGCTACTTCATGCGGCGGCTGGCCGAGCGGCCGGCCAACCTGATGTTCTTCGCCCGGTCAATGCTCAGCCGGGGCTAGCCGATCGGCCGACCAGGCTGCTCAGAACCCGGCGCGGCCGCCTGTGGTGCCGCAGCCTGACGTCGCGATGCCGCCGGCCGAGGCCGCGCGCTCAGGAGAGCTCGGCGGACGCCGGTGCGCCGAGCGCTTCCGGGAGTTCTCAGCCGGCCACCGAGCGTGGCATCAGGTAGACCGGCACCGGTGAGTTCCGGACGATCTTGGACGCGTGCGAGCCGAGCAGGAAGCTGCTGATCACCGAGCTGCTCGCGCCGACCGCCAGCACGTCCCCGGCGCCCCAGGACACGGCCGCGATGGCGTCGCTCCACGAGCTGCCCTGGCCCACCACGGCCTCCACCTGCGTGACCACGGCACCCTCGCCCGTCGGCAGGGCAGCGCCGATCATGGTCTCCAGCTGCCGCGCCCACTGGTGGACCACGAGGTCCTCGGCCCTGCTCTCGATGCTGCTGGTGAAGCCAGTCACCGGTCGGGAGGCGAAGCTCGCGACCCGCAGGCCGGCCCCGAGGCCGTCGGCCAGGGCGGCCGAGCGCTGCAGCAGGTCGCTCCGCTCGTCGGAGGGACCAAAGGCCACGGTCACCCGCGTCACCCGGGTCCCGGCGGCGCTGAAGCCGCGGGGAGCCAGCATCACGGGCACGTGGGTGCTGTGCAGGATGCGCTCAGCCACGCCGCTCAGCCCCACCCGTCCCAGCAGGCCGGCGGACGACGAGCCCAGCACGACCAGGCTCACGGCCCGCTGGCCGGCGAGCTCCAGCAGACCCGAGGACACCGAACGGGCGTGGTGCACGACGAAGTCCGCGGCCAGCTCGCTGCCCAGCTGCGCCCGGGCCCGCGCCGTCGCCTGCTCGGCAGTCTGCTCCGCGTGGCGCAGGTACTCGGCCTCGCCTGGGTACGGGCTGGGCGGCCAGGGCGTGGGGACCACGGTCGCCACGAGCACCTGCTCACCGGCGGACCGGGCCATCATCGTGCCCAGGTGCAGGGCGGCGGTGCCGCGCTCGCCAGGGGTGAGCGCGACCAGCACCGTCACGACGAGGCCCCGACGGCAACCGGGTGCTCGACGACCACGTGCGTGACGGGCAGCCCGTGCTCGGCGCGGGCACGGTCGACGACGTCGAAGCGGAGCCAGGCGGACTTGTCCTCGGGCAGGGTGCAGATCACCAGCCGGTCCGGGTGGAACTGCGCCACGGCTTCGGACAGGGCACGCAGCGGGCGGTAGCTCCCCAGCGCGCCGCTGGCCTGAAGGCCCTCGGAGCGGAGGATGTCCAGGGTGCGGTCCAGCCGGTCCTGCGCGGCCCGGGTGGTGGCCTCCCAGACGAACGCCGCGCCCTGGTGCATGGCCTGGCCGGTGTCGATCGGGTTCGCCGGCACGCAGACGAAGTACTCGGCCTCGCCCGCCCGGTCGATCGCGCGCAGCTCGTCGACCAGCTCCTGACCGTTGACGGTCTCGTTGGCCAGCACGAGCACGCGCTGGACCTGACCGGTCGCGGCGGCCACGCCCGCGGTCCGGTCGTCAGCCGCGACGGGCGCCCGGTTGCGGAGCCGCCGGGTGGCGACGTACAAGATCACCACCAGCGCCCAGGAGCCGAGGCTCAGCACCAGCTGGGTGCGTGCGTCGTCGTCGAAGGCCATCTGCGCCAGGACGGCCAGGATCGCCACCACGACCACCACCGAGAGCACCGGGAACAGCCACATCTTCACCGTCAGCTGCTCCGGCGAGGTCCGCCGCCTCAGGATGATCTGGGAGACCGCGATCAGCAGGTAGACGAACAGGATCACCGCGCCCGAGGAGTTGAGCAGGAACGAGAACACCCGGTCCGGGGAGACAGCCGCGGCGATCACGCAGAGGAACCCGACGACCGTGGAGCTGAGGATGGCGGCCCGTGGCACGCCGCCCCTGCTCACCGTCATCAGCGCGGCGGGGGCCTCGCGGCGGGCGGCCAGGACGAACAGCATCCGGGAGGAGGTGTAGAGGCCGGAGTTGAGGCAGGACAGCACCGCCGTCAGCACGACCGCGTTCATGATGTGGTCGGCGTAGGGGATGCCCATCTGCTTGAAGGCGGCCACGTAGGGCGAGGCGGCCAGCTCGGCGGAGTTCCAGGGCAGGATCACCGACAGCAGGAAGATGGAGCCGACGAAGAACACCGCGATCCGCAGGATCACCGAGTTGGTCGCCTTCGCGATCGAGCGGCCCGGGTCGGGTGACTCGGCGGCGGCGATGGTGGCCACCTCGGCGCCCACCATCGAGAAGATCACGACCACGATCGCGGAGAAGATGGCCCCGACCCCGAGCGGGAAGAACCCGTCGAACCGGGTCAGGTTGGAGAAGTCCAGCCCCTTGTTCGGCCAGGCGCCCAGCACGAAAAGGGTGCCCAGCGCCAGGAAGACGACGATGGCGGCCACCTTGATGCCGGCGAACCAGAACTCGAACTCCCCGAAGGAGGAGACCGAGAACAGGTTGGTCGCGGTCATCAGGGCCATCAGGATGAGCGACATCAGCCAGAGCGGGGCGTCGATCCAGTACTGCAGCACCTTGGCGCCGGCCACGGCCTCGAAGCCGATCACGATCACCCAGAAGTACCAGTAGAGCCAGCCGACCGAGAAGCCCGCCCAGCCGCCCAGCGCGCTGCGGGCGTAGTCGGCGAACGAGCCGGTCGAGGGGTTGGCCGTGGCCATCTCACCCAGCATCCGCATGACCAGGATGATCAGCACGCCGGTGATGGCGTAGGTCAGGAAGGCCGACGGGCCGGCCTCGCCGATCACCGTGCCGGAGCCGACGAACAGCCCCGCCCCGATGACGCCGCCCATGGCGATCATCGTCAGGTGGCGCTGCTTGAGGCCCTTCTTGAGCTCGGTGGGTGGTGTTCCCATGGCTGCCTCTTCGAGGTCGGTCAGGCGGACCTGACGCTGGTTGGCGGGGGCGTACGACCGGTCGGGTCGGCGATGACGGGGGTCCGACGGCGGCGTGGCTGCGCGTGCACAGCCGGTCCTGCCCGACCTCGTCCATCCCGAGCGAGAGGCCAGCTGGAGGAAACAATCCAGTGCCCTCATCCAACTGGTTCGCCAGCGCCCGGTCTATGTGCACATGCCACGCTGTTCGGCGCGCTGCTCGGACTTATGATCAAGGAACGCCACCCGGGGAGGTCCTGTGCGACCCGAACTGCAGGACATCGTGGACGAGGCCGCCAAGGCGCTCGGCGCGGACGTCACGCTCGAGGACCGGGACTTCAACCTCGTGGCCTACGCCACCCAGCGCTTCCCCCTGGACTCCGTCCGCACCAGCTCGATCCTGCAGCGGCGCTCCAGCCCCTTCATCCGGGCGTGGTTCGAGCAGTTCGGGATCACCAGCAGCGATCTCCCGCTGCGTACCCCGGCCGACCCGGAGCAGGGCGTCCGGTCGCGGCTGTGCTTCCCGGTCCGGTGGCGCGGCGTCACCTACGGCTACCTGTGGGCGCTCGACGACGCCACCCCGCTGAGCGATCCCGCGGTCGGTCGCGGCGCCCAGCTGGCCGAGCACGCGGCCGGCTACCTCGCCCACCTCAGCCGCCAGCACCAGGAGGACGCGTCCGCGCTGTCCGACCTGGTCGGTGCCGACGTGGAGAAGGCGCGGGAGGCCGCGACCCGGCTGCGGGACCGCGGTCGGACGGGGCGGCCCGGGCCGGTGGTCGCGGTGTCCGTCACCACCGTCGGGGAGAGCGCGGCAGGCGTCATCCCCAGCCTCTGGAGCCTGCCGCGGTCGATCCTGGTGCACCGGCTCGGCGAGGGGGTGGTGCTCGCCGTCCCGCTGCGCAGCAGCGCCGACGACCAGCCCGCGCAGGAGGCGGCCGAGCTGACCCTGGAGCTCTTCCGCGACGAGCTGGCCGCCGACACCGGTGGCGGGGTGGTGGCGGGGATCGGCGAGCCCCGGGGCGGTCTGGAGCAGCTCCGCGGGAGCTGGCTGCAGGCGCGCCTGGCCGCCGGGGTGGCGGCGGCCGTGCCTGCGCTCGGTCCGGTCGCCCGCTGGTCGGGGCTGGGGCTCTACCGCCTGCTCGCCACGCTCGCCCCCGCCGAGCTCGCCCCGCTGGTGCTGGACGCCGCGGTGCGCCGGCTGCTGGCCTGCGGGGACGCCGAGCTCGTCGACACCGTCCGGGTCTACCTGGACCGGGCGGGCAACGTCCAGGCCACCGCCGCCGCCCTGCACATCCACCGCCAGACGCTCTACTACCGGCTGGGCAAGGCCGAGGCCCTGACCGGGCTCAGCTTCGCCGACGGGCAGCACCGCACCCGCCTGCACCTCGCCCTGATGCTCGCGCCGCTGCTGGACTGAGACCCGCGGGGCGGTGCGGCGGCCTACCATCGCCCGGTGGAGCCGAACACCGCCGCGATCGTCCGCCTGGGCTGGTCCCGGCTGCTCGGGCTGCCCGACGACACTCTCGACCCCGACCGCAACCCGGTGCGGGTCGTCCGGGCCGACTCGGTGCGCGAGGTGATGGTGCTCCGGCTCTGGGACACCCACGTCCTGGTCGGACCGGACTGGTTCCAGGAGCGGGCGGGGACCCTGGACCCCACGTCGCTGCTCGACCAGTCGGCCCTGCTGCGCTGCTGCGAGGGTCACGCCGCCCGGGTGGTCGGCCAGGCCGTGCTGGCCTACACCGACCGCTACGTCAAGCCGAGGCAGCCCGGGCTGAACCAGCTGGAGGACGTCACGGTGGACGACCGGCCGGCCGCGGCGGCCGCGCTCGAGCGTGCCTGCCCGCCCGACGACGTGGCCGAGGTCGGCCTGGCCGAGCTGAGCCGGGTCTTCGTCACCCTGGACGACCGGGAGCAGCCCACGTCGGGGGCCGGGTACGACGAGTGGCAGGGCATCCTCGGTCACCTCGGCGTCCTCACCCCACCGGAGCAGCGGCGGGCGGGCCACGGCACGGTGGCCGCCGCCCTGGCCCTCAACGACGCGCTCGACGTCGGTCTGGTCGCGCAGTGGCGGAGCCGCACCGACAACGTCGCCTCCCGCCGGCTGGCCCGCCGGCTCGGCTTCACCGAGGTGGGCGCGCAGACCACGATCGCCCTCACCTGAGGCGCTCTCACCTGACGAGACGCTGGTCCACGCCGACTAGGGTTTCCCTGGCCCGCCGACCGGCGAGCGACTCGAGCGGGGAGACCGATGCAGCCGGCCAAGCGATCACGCCTGACCACCAGACTGGTCGCACTGCTGGCCGTGCTCTGGCTGGTCGTCGGCTGCTCCGCCGGCGGGCCCACGTCCACCCTGGACGAGGTGCGGGACTCCGGCGTGCTGCGGGTGGGCACAGAGGGCACCTACAGCCCGTTCAGCTACCACGACCCCGACACGAACGAGCTGACCGGCTACGACATCGAGGTGATCACCGCGGTGGCCGCCAAGCTGGGAGCGAAGCCGGAGTTCGTCGAGGCCCCGTTCGACGCCCTCTTCGCCAGCCTGACCTCCGACCGCTTCGACGTGGTGGCCAACCAGGTGACGCGCAATGCCGAGCGCGAAGGTCTGTACGCGCTGTCCCAGGGCTACACCTACTCCCAGGGCGTGATCATCACCCGTACCGGCGACACCTCTATCACCGGCCTCGACGACCTGCGCGGCAAGACCACTGCGCAGAGCTCCACCAGCAACTGGGCGGGAGTGGCGAAGGAAGCCGGCGCCAAGGTGGAGGCGGTCGAGGGCTTCAGCCAGGCCGTCACCCTGGTCAAGCAAGGCCGGGTCGACGCCACGGTGAACGACAACCTGGCCGCGCTGGAGTACTTCAAGACCACCGGCGACACCGAGGTCGAGGTCGCCGCCCAGACCGGAGGGGAGACCAGCGAGCAGGTCTTTGCCTTGCGGCAGGACGACGGGGAGCTGCGGGACGCCATCAACGGCGCGCTGGCCGACCTCCGGGCCGACGGCACCCTGGCACGGATCTCCCAGACCTACTTCGCCGAGGACGTCTCCACCGGAACCGCTGACGAGCCGGCCGCGGGCGGGCAGACGGCCGAGCCGCAGAGCGCCTGGGAGCTGGCCAGGAGCGCGGCGGGGCCAATGGCGCTGGCTACGATCAAGGCCACCATCCCGCTGACGGTGATCAGCTTCGTCGTCGGGCTGGCGATCGCCCTGGTCGTGGCCCTGATGCGGCTCTCCACCGTCCCGGTCGTCTCGCAGGTGGCCCGGGTTTACATCTCCCTGATCCGCGGCACGCCGCTGCTGGTCCAGCTGTTCTTGATCTTCTACGGCCTGCCGGCGATCGGACTGACCTTCAACCCGTACACGGCGGCGGTGATCGCCTTCAGCGCGAACGTCGGCGGCTACGCGGCCGAGGTCATCCGCGCGGCCATCCTGTCCGTGCCCAAGGGCCAGTGGGAAGCGGCCGCCACGATCGGGATGGGCTACAGCACCACGCTGCGCCGGGTGATCCTCCCCCAGGCGGCACGCACGGCGGTGCCACCCCTGTCCAACACGCTGATCTCCTTGGTCAAGGACACCTCGCTGGCGTCTGTGGTCCTGGTCACCGAGCTGACGCGGGTGGCCACGGTCGCCGCGGGACCGAGCTTCCAGTTCCTGCCCCTGTACGCCCTGGCCGCCCTCTACTACTGGGTGGTCTGCCTGGTCCTGGCCTTCGGCCAGCAACGCGTGGAACGGCGACTGGAGAGGTACGTGGCGC
>Ga0210040_10010446_pt1 | contig 10641 bp, 10 predicted proteins | sample CryGeyCG12114_NA_FD_185462 | JGI IMG/M metagenome (GOLD analysis project Ga0210040, IMG submission 185462) | Groundwater microbial communities from aquifer - Crystal Geyser CG19_WC_8/21/14_NA (SPAdes) (version 2) | ecosystem: Environmental > Aquatic > Deep subsurface > Groundwater | place: USA...
AGCCGCTCGGCTTCCAGGCCCGCTGGATCCCGCTCCGCGAGACCGGCCGCGCCGGCCACCTCGTCGCCACCCACAAGGGCCGCGCAGGCACCAAGCGCCTGCTGCTGATCGGCCATCTCGACACGGTGTTCGAGCCGGACTCGCCGTTCCAGCGCTTCACTCGCGAGGGCAACAGGGGCCACGGCCCCGGTGCGTCAGACGACAAGGGCGGCGTTGCCGTCATGGTGGCCGCGCTGCGCGCCATGCAGGCGGCCGGCACCCTGCGCGGAGCCAATATCACCCTGTTCCTCACCGGTGACGAGGAAGACGCCGGCAGCCCGCAGGCGCTCGCCCGCCGCGACCTGATCGCTGCCGGCAAGGCCGCCGACGTGGCGCTCGATTTCGAGGGGTTGGTCCGGGAAAACGGCCAGGACATGGGCTCGATCGCCCGCCGCAGCGCGCAGGACTGGGTGCTGACCGTCCGCGCCCGCGGCGCGCACTCCAGCGGGGTCGGCGGCGGGTCCGGCTATGGCGCCATCTACGAGCTGACCCGCATCCTCGACACCTTCCGCCGCGAATTGCCGGAGCCGAACCTGACCTTCAACGTCGGGCTGGTCGCCGGCGGCACCACCGCTACCTTCGACGAGGGCAAGGCGCGCGCTGTTGCCACTGGCAAGCCCAACATCATCGCGCCCGTCGCCATCGCCCGCGGCGACCTGCGCGCGCTCAGTCCCGAGCAGATCGCCCGCGTCCAAGCTCGAATGCAGGCGATCGTCGCGCAGAACCGCCTCCGGGGCGTCACCGGCGCCGAACTGGCGTTCGAGGAAGGCTACCCGCCGATGGCCCCGACCGCCGGCAACCGGGCGATCCTTGACCGCCTCAACCGCGTCAACGCCGACCTCGGCCTGCCCGCCATGCCGGCGCTCGACCCCATCAAGCGCGGCGCGGGCGACATAAGCTTCGTCGCGGCGGACGTCGCCGGGCTGGTCGGCCTCGGCCCGGCCAGCAGTGGCGATCATACGGTGGAAGAGCGGGTCGACCTGACGACCATTCCGCTGCAGGCATCCCGCGCGGCCATCCTGATGAGCCGCCTGGCAAGGGAACGACGATGAACGAGGTGATCGACAATCAGAACGCCAGCGAGTTCGAACTCGACCTCGGCAGCGGCGACGTGGCGGTTGCGAAATACCGGCTGGAGGGCGGCCGGATCGTGTTTCCGCACACGGTGGTGCCCGAAGGCTACGAAGGGCAGGGCATCGGCACTCGTCTTATCGCAGCGGCGCTCGCCTCCGCCCGCGAGCGGGGCCTCAGCGTAGTGCCGCAATGCTCGTTCTTCGCCGGTTACATGAAGCGGCATCCGGAAACCCGCGACCTGCTCGATCCGTCCGCTGCCAGTTTGCTGGACGGCTGACGCAACTCTCGGCCGCTGTGACCTTTGCGTCACTTGTCAGCCACGCTCCGCCGCGCCCATAGCAGCGCCCTTGTTGCCGCACGCCCGTGCGGCCTGGGAGGGGAAGTACCCGCATGACCACCATTCTTCGCAGCGCCCTGCTGGGCGCCAGCCTGCTCGGCCTCGCCGCCGCCGCGACGCCCGCATCCGCGCAGCAGGTCGACCGCATCGTCACCTTCGGCGACAGCTATGCCGACGATGGCAACCTGTTCCAGCTGACCGGCCTTAACCCGCTGACCTTCCAGGGCGGTATCTACCCGACGGGCCGCTTCTCGGGTGGGACCAATTACATCGACACGCTGTCGACCATCCTTGGCGTGCCGGTTGAGAACTTCGCCGTCGGCGGCGCCACCGCGGTGCGCGGCAGCGGCTCGGCGTTCGACCTGCAGCTTGAGGTCGATCAGTTCCTGAACGTCGGCACGCAGCTGCCGGCCTTTCCGAATGGCGCTCCGACCTTCGATTCCAACGACCTCGTCACCGTGTCGATCGGCGGCAACGATGCGCGCTACTTCCAGCAGGGCATTTCGAACGGCCGCACCGTGACGGACTCGATCAATGCCACCACGACCCAGCTGAACCGGCTGGTAGCGGTCGGAGCGCAGAACTTCAGCGTGCTGGCCGGCAACACCGCGCTGCTGCCGGAGGTCGCCGGCAACACGGCGGCGCAAACGACCCGCCAAGCTTTTTCCAACACCTACAACACCGCGGTGCAGAACCTGCTCGCGGGCTATGCGGCCAACGGCGCGGTCGTCCATTATCTCGATCTCACGCAGGTTGCGAACAGCGTTGCGACCGACCCGGCTGCCTTTGGCCTCGCCAACGGCGTGGCTTGCCCGGCAACCCAGGCGAACGTGATCTCCGGCTGCGCGGGCTACCTGTTCTACGTCGACAACCTGCACCTCAGCTCCAACGGCTTCGCGGTGGTCGGCCGCTATGCCGCGGCGCAGCTGCAGGGCCCGCTGGTGCTCGGCGCCCCGTCCGACCTGCAGCTCGATACTGCCCGCCAGTTCGGTCGCACATTGGAAGGTCGGCTCGACACCGGCAGCCCGCGGGATGGCGAGACGGCACAGGGGCTGCACGTGTTCGCGCAGGGCGAGGCCTTCTCCCGCGATGCTCGCGCAACCACCCGCACCAATGGCTTCGACATCGACGGCGTCGGCGGTACGGCAGGTGTCGAGCTCGGTTTCGGCGGCAATGGCCTCGTCGGCCTCGCGGGCGGCTACAGCCACGGCCGGACCAAGTTCCACACCAACGTCGCGGACGGCAAGGCGCGCACCTGGCAGGTCGGCGGCTATGCCGGCTACGCGATCGGCCCGGCGTTCGTTCAGGGCCATGTCGGCTACGGCCGCACCAAGCATGAGTTCGACCGCACCGGTGTGGTCCTGCCGGTCGGTGGCGACGTCGACGGTCATCATGTCGTGGCCGGTGCCAAGGCCGGCTACCTGGCTCCGCTCAGCATCTTCCGCGCCGGTCCGTTCGTCGCGCTCGACTACGCCAAGGCAACGATCGACGGCTACACCGAGGACGGCGACGCGGCCCTGACGCTGACCGTCGGCAAGCAGCGCGTGAAGGCGGTCACCGGCAACCTCGGCATCGAGGCGCGCGGCGACTTCGCTGGCGGCGGCGTCGGCCTGAAGCCGTTCGTGCAGGCCAGCCTGGAAAAGGAGTTCTCGGGCGACGGGCGCACCATCCGCTTCGCCCAGACCGCCTCGCCGGTGATCGTCAACAGCTGGGCGCTCGATAACCGCTCGAAGAAGCTCTACGGCCGGATCGCGGGCGGCGCGAGCGCGGCGATCCTGCCGGGCACCAGCGTAGACCTTCAGCTCGGTACCACCGTCGGCAAGGACGAAGGCAACGAGACCAACGCCCAGGTCGGGCTGCGCGTCGGCTTCTAACCAGGTCAGATGTCAGGAAGGGGCGTCGGCCACGTGCCGGCGCCCTTCCTCGTGTGGCCGCTACTTGGCGGCCTTGCGCAGGGCGAGGCGAACCAGTGCGTCCAGCGTCGCGCCCGGCCCCAGCTCCTCGCCTGCGGCCGCCACCGCCGCGCTCGCTTCGGCCGGCTTGAACCCGAGGTTGGCCAGCGCCGACAGCGCATCCGCCGTCGCTCCGCCTTTCGGCGCCGGAGCGCCGGGCGCGAAGCCGACAGCCAGCCCGAGCTTGCCCTGCAGTTCCAGCGCGATCCGCTGCGCCAGCTTCGGTCCGACGCCGCTCGCTCGCGCGATCATGGCCTTGTCGCCGGCTGACACCGCGCGCGACAGGTCGTCCGGCGCCAGGATCGACAGGATCGCCAGTGCCAGCCGCCCGCCGACGCCCTGCACGGAGGTCAGCTGCCGGAAGGACTCGCGCTCGGCGGCCGAGCCGAACGCGAACAGCGTCATGCTGTCCTCGCGCACTTGTAGCTCGGTCAGTAAGGTCACGCTGCCTCCAGCTGCGGGCAGGGCGTCGAGTGTCTTGCCCGAGGCGAGCACCAGGTAGCCGACCCCGTTCACGTCCACGACGGCGCTGTCGGCGGTGCTTTCGATGAGGGTTCCGGCAAGGCGCGCAATCATGGTGCAAGCCTAGTCGCACGTCCCGAGCGAAGTCGAGGGGCCTACCGGAAGTGTTGTCCAAAGCCGGTCAGCCGAACCGCCTCGCACTCGCCAGGTGATGGGCATGGGTGATCGCCACGGCCAGCGCGTCCGCGGCATCCTCGCCGGCGATCGCCGCGCCCGGCAGCAGCCGCGCGACCATTGCATGCACCTGCGCCTTGGCCGCGCCGCCGGTCCCGACCACCGCCTTCTTGACCAGCGTCGGCGCATATTCGCCGACGGCCAGCCCGCTCCGCCCGGCGCACATCAACGCCACGCCGCGTGCTTGCGCCAGTTTCAGGGTGGAGCCGGGGTTCTGGTTGACGAACACCTCCTCGGCCGCCGCTGCGTCCGGCCTAAATTCGGCGATGACCGCCTCCAGCGCCTCGGCCAGCCTGACCAGCCGAGCCGCGAGTGGCGCGGAGCTTGGCGTCTCCACTTGCCCATTGGCGACATGGCCCAGTCGGTTGCCGTCCGCCCGGATGATACCCCAACCGGTGCAGCTCAATGACGGGTCGAGGCCAAGGATGATCACAGCCGGATGCCGACCCGCGGCCCCGCCCACACCATCAGCAGGTACAGTGACGCGGTCAGCGCACAGCCGAGCAGCAGGCTGAGGTGGAAGTTCCACCCGCTCCGCAGCAGGGCGGGGATCAGCAGGAACATCGGCAGGGAGGGCAGCACGAACCAGAAGGTCGCCTGCGCATGGCTCGCCATGTTGGCCGCGTCCGGCCGCTCGTGCCACAGCCACAGCATACCCAAGACCGACACCGACGGCAGGGACGCGACCAGTGCACCGAAGCCCGGGTAGCGCTTGGCGATCTCCGACACGGCGGCGACGATCAGGCCCGACACCAGCGCCTTGATCGCCAGCCACCACATCTCAGGCGAGCTTCTCCGCCACCGCGTCGCTGATCTCGTAATTGCCCCACACGGTTTGGACGTCGTCGTCCTCGTCCAACGTGTCGATCAGCTTGATGAGCTGCGCCGCATCGTCCTCGCCGACCTCGACCGGGGTCTGCGGGCGCCAGGCCAGCTTGATCGCGTCGGCCTCGCCTAGGCTGCCTTCCAGCGCCTTGGCAACCTCGTGCAGGCCGTCGATGCCCGTCCAGATGCGGTGCCCGTCCTCGTCGCTCTCGACGTCGTCGGCACCGGCCTCGATCGCCGCTTCCAGCACCGTGTCGGCATCTCCGGCGGTTGCCGGATATTCGATCAAACCGAGCCGGTCGAAGCCGTGGCTGACGGAGCCGGACGCACCCAGGTTGCCTCCGTTCTTGGAGAAGATCGTCCGCACGTTGGTCGCGGTGCGGTTGCGATTGTCCGAGAGCGCCTCGACGATCAGGCTGACTCCGCCCGGGCCAAAGCCCTCGTAGCGGATCTCCTCGTAGCTCTCCGCATCGCCCGCCGACGCCTTGTCGATCGACCGCTGGATGTTGTCCTTGGGCATCGACTGCGCCTTGGCCGCCAGCACGGCGGCGCGCAGCCGGGCGTTCATCTCCGGATCGGGCAGGCCCATCTTGGCCGCGACGGTGATTTCGCGCGACAGCTTGGAGAACATCGCCGAGCGCTTCTTATCCTGCGCGCCCTTGCGGTGCATGATGTTCTTGAATTTGGAATGGCCCGCCATCGTCGTCGCTCTCCTTAGTGCAGCCCGAGCGCGTTTCGGTAGGTTTCCAGCAGTGCGTCCTGCTCGTCGCGGGCGTGCTTCTCCATTTTCCGCAGGCGCACGATCTGCCGCATGATCTTGCTGTCGAAGCCGGTCGCCTTGGCCTCGCCATAGACATCCTTGATGTCGTCCGCGACGCCCTTCTTCTCTTCCTCGAGCCGCTCGATGCGCTCGATGAACAGCCGCAGCTGCTCTGCCGAGACGTTGTCGTCCGCCATGTCCCCGATTCCCCGCATGATGTGTTGCCCGCGGCGCATTAGAGGAGCGGCGCCCCGTCTTACAAGCGGTTGAACCGCACGGCCCAGCGGCTATGGCCGTTGCGCAACAAGGGAGATGTGAGTGGCGAAGGTGGTCGGCCCGCGTGGGCGCAAGGTCAGGATCCTCGCCACGCTGGGGCCCGCGAGCGACAGCCGCGAGATGATCGCGAAGCTGATGTCGGCCGGCGCCGACGCTTTTCGCATCAACATGAGCCACGGCGACCAGGGCGCCAAGGCGCAGCTGGTGGAGGCGATCCGCTCGCTGGAGGAGGAATCCAAGCGCCCCAGCACGATCCTGTTCGACCTGCAGGGCCCCAAGCTGCGGGTCGGCCGCTTCGCGGACGGCTCGGCCGAGATCGAAACCGGCAGCCGGTTTCAGCTCGACCGCTCGACTGAGCCGGGCAGCGCCGAGCGGGCCGAACTGCCGCATCCGGAACTGTTCGAGGCGGTCAGCGAGGGCGACCGGCTGCTGATCGACGACGGCAAGATCCGGCTCCGGGTGGCGGCGGTCGCGCCCGAGCGGATCGAAACCATCGTCGAAGTCGGCGGGCGGATCAGCGACAACAAGGGCGTTAACGTGCCCGACGTGCTGGTGCCGATCCCCGCACTGACGGAGAAGGACCGGAGCGACCTCGCCTTTGCGCTGGAACAGGGCGCCGACTACATCGCCTTGTCCTTTGTCCAGCGGGCCGAGGACGTGGAGGAAGCGCGGCGGCTGATCGGCGACAAGGCGCTGCTGATGGTCAAGATCGAGAAACCGTCAGCGATCGAGCGACTGGAAGATATCCTGGCGCATGCCGATGCAGCGATGGTGGCGCGCGGCGACCTCGGCGTCGAGCTCCCGCCCGAGGCGGTGCCCGCGCTGCAGAAGCGCATCGTTGCCCGCTGCCGCGAACTAGGCAAGCCGGTCGTGGTTGCGACGCAGATGCTGGAGTCGATGATCCACGCGCCCACCCCGACCCGGGCCGAGGTCAGCGACGTCGCCAATGCGATCTACGATGGCGCCGACGCGGTGATGCTGTCGGCCGAAAGCGCTGCGGGCGACTTCCCGTGCGAAGCGGTGCACATGATGGACCGGATCGGCCGCACGGTGGAGGCAGACTCGGCCTATGCCGACCGGGTCCACTTCACCGCCACGCCGGCCGAGCGCACCACCGCCGATGCGTTGGCCGAAAGCGCCGGCAACGTCGCCAACACCGTCGATGTGGCAGCGATGGTCTGCTATACCAGCTCCGGCTCCACGGCGCGCCGGATCGCTCGCGAACGCGGCCCGGTACCGCTGCTGGTGATGACCGCCAGCAAGACGGTGGCCCGGCGCATGGGCCTGGTGTGGGGCGTGCATGCCGTCCACACCCGCGACGTCGCCAGCTTCGAAGAGATGGTCGCCAAGGGCAAGCGCATGGCGCTGCGGACGCGGCTCGCCGGACCCGGACAGCGTCTGATCCTTCTGGCGGGCATTCCGTTCGGCCGTACCGGCTCCACCAACGTGATGCACGTGGCGCGGCTGGTCGGCGACGAGCTCGACGACTACGGCGCCTGAACCTCGCGCGGGAACAATAATGCCGGCACCTCTCCCGGTAGTTCGCGCGCCAGGTAGCCAAGCGTGCCGATCCGCTCCCCCAGGCGGCGGCCGGCCTCGCCGTGGCACCATACGCCCCAGAGCAAGGCGGTGAGCGGGTCGGCGCCGCGGGCCAGCAAGCCACCGACGATGCCGGCCAGCACGTCACCGGAGCCGGAGATGCCCAGCCCGGGACCGCCACCGGCATAGTGGAACGCCCGCCCGTCCGGCGCCACCAGGTGGCTCTTCGTGCCCTTCACCAGAGTGACCGCATCATAGCGGTCGGCGCAGCGCCGCCCGGCCCCGAGCGGGTCGGACTCGACCTCCTGTTCCTCGCAGCCCAGCAGGCTCGCCATTTCACCCGAGTGCGGCAACAGCACGGGCGGCACTGCGGCCCGCCGCGCTTCCTCCGCGCGCTTGGGCAGGGCGCGGAGCAGCGCGGCGTCCAGCGCTAGCTTGTTGCGGTTCTTCAGCAGTGCGGCGAGCAGGTCGGCGCACACCTGGTTGGACTGGAGGCCGGGTCCGGCAACCACCGCATCCGCCTTGCCGGCGCGTTCCGCCAATTGCGCCATCGCGGACGCCGCGAACCCGCCATCTTCCACCTCCTCGACGCCGATCACCATCGCCTCCGGCATCGCGAAGGCGAGCTGCGGCGCAGCGCTCCGAACAGTGGCGATCTGCAGTCGGCCCGCGCCCGCGCGCATCGCTGCCACCGCCGTCAGCAGCGCCGCGCCCGCAACGTCGCGACTGCCGGCGATGACCAGGATCGACCCGCGCGCATCCTTGTCGCCGGAGCCAACCTCCGGCAACGGAAAGCGCCGCAGCAGCTCGGCGTTCAGTTCCTCCACGTTCACCGGGTGCCCACGATCTTGTCGGGTGCCGAGGTGATCGGCGCGGCGTCTTCGACCAACGGCGCGGCATGATTCCACAGCCCTAATTTGGGGGCGCAATCTAACTCGTGCGGCTCGAAATCGAACGCGCAGATGCCGCAGTTGAGCACCTCCGACTGCTTGTCGATGGCCAGGATCTGCGCTTCGTCCAATTCCTCCAGAATGTAGCGCATGCATAGCACCACCACCTGGTGGCAGACGATCAGCACCCGCCGCTCGGCATAGTGCAGATTGATCGAGTTCATTGCCGACCGAAGCCGCAGGATAACGTCCGCCCAGCTCTCGCCGCCGGGCGGACGATGGTAGAACTTCCCCAGCCGGTTCCGGTGCGCCGCCTCCTCCGGATAGCGTTCGCGGATGCCCAACGTGGTCAGCCCGTCGAACACCCCGAACTCGCGCTCGCGCAGCCGTTCGTCGATCACGGTGCGGTGCTTGCCGCCAGCCAGTCCGCCCGCCTCGCAGATGTGCTTGGCCGTCTGCCGCGTCCGCAGGTACGGGGAGGCCAGGATCACCTCCGGCTTCTGCTCGTCGGGCAGCGCCGCGAACCAGCGGCCGGTTGCCTGCGCCTGCTCGTGGCCGAGGTCGGACAGCGGCACGTCGACGTCGCGGATATCGATGCCGATCGTCGCCAGCCCTTGCGCATCAGCCCGGTCGCGCGCGACGTTGCCCTGGCTTTGCCCGTGCCGGACCAGCCACAGCCGTTCGGGCCAATGAGATACCGGCATTCGTCCTCCTGCTCGCTCTAGCTAGACAAAGCTTGAAGCGAAACTTGGGTCCGACTGAGCCAGCGCCAATGTCCGCCTGCGACCCATCGCGGACATTCGAGTTCGGCGGCAGCATCACCTGATGCAGCTTCCAATCCGCAATAACCTTGCCGAACCGCTGACGCTGTTCGTTGAACCCCTCTACTTTAAATACGAGATTCCACGGGGCGGAGTGGCAGTCGTCACACTTGAGGAAGGCCGACCGCACTCGCTCGACTACCATGGGGAGCGTTGGCTCTCCTTGTGGGGCGAGGGCATTAGTTCGCCAGCTTCCGTGCAGGTTCTCTCAGCCGAAGAATGTGGTTAGGTCGGCGTCTGCCTTCCACCCACAGCGGACCTTCGCCCCTCGATTAGCAAGCTGGCGTCCGGCACTACCTGCCTGGCAGTGCCTCCGCATAACGCATGAAATCACCCAACGCGTGGTCCAGCGGGCGCAGGATCTGGCCGCGGCTGGTGCCGAGCGTATTGTCCGCCTTGTCGCCGCCGCTGTCGTGGATCTTGCGGGCGCTAAGGCCCGCGCGTTCAGCGATGTCGCGAGCGAGGCCGTGCCAACTGATGCTGCCCTCGTTGGCCAGATGCCAGATGCCGTGTTCGCCATCCAGCAGCAGATCCAGCGTGGCGTGGACCAGGTCGGGAACATAGGTCGGTGAGACGACCGCATTGTCGCTGGCGTGGACGTCCTCGTTCTTGGCCAGCCGGTCCAGCGTACCCCACAGGAAATTGTACCGATCCCACGGCCCGAAGAAGGCGCTGGTGCGGACGATCAGCGCCTGCGGGTCGATCGCCATCACCCGGTCTTCGGCATCGGCCTTGCTCTGGCCGTAGACGCAGGCCGGGCTGGTCGGGTCGGGCTCCAGATAGGCGCGGCCGAGCTGGCCGTCGAACACCAGGTCCGATGAGAAGGTCACGAACGGAATGCCCCGCCGGTGACAGGCGGCGGCGAGCAGTTCGGGCCCGGTGGTGTTGATGGCAAAGCAATCGTCGGGCTGGTGCTCGGCTTCGGGCACTCGAACGAAGCCGGCGGTGTTGACCACCGCCCATGGCTGCAGCCGGTCGAGCGCCGCCTCGATGCTGGCCGCGTCGGTGATGTTCACTGCCGCGCGGTCGGTGACGACATGCGCCAGGCCGCGGTGGGTACAGATGCGTCCGAACGCCTGGCCCAGGGTACCGGTGGCGCCGGTGATCAGCAGCGGATGGTGGCCCAACTCGCGCGGCTCGGCGGCAGACCCGCCGATGTAGAAGCGCTCCGGCCGCTGCCACCAGCCTTTGCCCTGGATGATCGGGTGCTGGACCGCCTTGCCCGCCGCCAGGCTCGCCGCCGCCCGCGCGACCATGGTAGGCCGGGGCTTCCCCCCGCGAGTGTCGAACGCGCCGACGTCGTAGATGCCTTCCCGACGAGTGATCAAAGAGCGCCAGTCGACGTTGCCGAACAGCGACCAGATCGTGACGGCGCGCACGTCCACGCCCTCGCCGCGCACCTGCTCGGCGGCCTGCCATACCTGCTGCAGCC
>Ga0210040_10010447_pt1 | contig 10640 bp, 2 predicted proteins | sample CryGeyCG12114_NA_FD_185462 | JGI IMG/M metagenome (GOLD analysis project Ga0210040, IMG submission 185462) | Groundwater microbial communities from aquifer - Crystal Geyser CG19_WC_8/21/14_NA (SPAdes) (version 2) | ecosystem: Environmental > Aquatic > Deep subsurface > Groundwater | place: USA...
TAATCATCATAAGTAACACTGTGCATGTGATATGAATACAGGATTAAGGAGACCACTACGGCGAAATTGCTTCTCTTAATTAATTTCCAGCAGGCTGAATAATTGAAACAATGCACTTTAGTTAGTTGGTTAGTAAGTTACATAGAAAAGCATACGTCATAACAATACAATTTGATTTGCATTTCATGCAAGCTAGACAGTCGATTTTGCGACGGAAAAAAATTGCTACACTGAAATCACAGCAGAAGCGAAAAAAATCATCGAGTCGGACCGCGCAAATGAGATTTCAAAATTAAAAATCCACTGACCAATTAACCATTACAGTGCTTTAGGATAAAAAGTCTTAAATTTTAAAAATTAAAAATCCCTCGGTCTGGCTTCAAATATCCTTGGTTGGCAATTTTAGGCGGTTTTAAATACAGGATAAAAATCGCTGTGTAAAAGCACCAATTTTTCTAAAAACCCACTGACAAATCATAAAAAAACTTTTCACTCAACGACTTAAAAGTAGTCACCCAATGAAAAATGTGTGTCAATTTATAACCATCTAACTAACTACCTATGGTCAACTTAAGTAGCAAAAAGTGTGGTTTCGATTGAATTTCCAGTTCCCAATCCTCTTGATTAGCATATATCGCTCTCAGGTACAAAAGTACGACACAAATGGTTTCCAAGATGAATTGACTTCACTTCTGGAATGTCAACGCGCAATCAAGGACAATGCTATTGCTTATATAGCCATGCTCTTTCACATTTTTTCAGTCCCAAACTCCATTGTGTCATCCTCATGACATGGAGGTAAGGGCAATTTGTCAAGACGTGTCACTCATTCGAGCAGACGCCAAAAAACAATAACAATGCATACTACTCTGTAGTCGCTCAAAAAACTAACTACTATATTATAGCTACCTACAAGAAAACGGGTTGGACTTTCGGAGAAATCCTTAAGCTATATTGGTCCAGTCACTACTTGGACTCGTTTTGTTTCATTTTAGCGCCGTGCAACCTTTTTGCACAGACAGTTTCTCACCGTAATTAAAGCGAAGCAGATAAAGCTTACTTATTATTTGGAAAATCTTGTTTGAGTTTACCTGCTTGTTTTTTTTATTTGATCTAGATTAGCGTCGGGTGCAGGTTTTTTGTTAAAATTTATTGAAATATCATTAATTAAAGTTAACCAGTGAGTGGTCATCTTCAGGGATTATATATAGAGACTTGGGATTTATTGGAGTTGTAAAGGGAAGAATAATTGTCCGTTTCCAGTCAATTCGAAAGAACAAACGATACGAGATTCCCCTTTCAGACGAGATGATTGGATAGTGGAAAAAATGAGTATGCACCATAAAAGAAACGGGTTGACTAACTAACTAACTAACCAAAGTTGCCATGTAATGATGGTTCATTTCATGGTTAGGGAATGTGCTGTGTTTTTTTGTCCACACGCTCATTTCGGTAAGGTACAAATAAATGTGAGAGTAAAACAATGATGTGTCCATACGCTCGCTCCAAGGAGAATTATGTCGGAACGTGTCAAGGAAGATTAATTCCTCTTCCTTTTGATTGCCATCAGTCCTTCTGGAGTTATTTTTTTTTGGCAGTGATCGAGTACTGGGATAGAGTCGATGACATTATGCCTTTTGTGCTTTCATTCTAGGTAACTGAAAAAAATCAATTTTGGTCCAGCTATGTTATAATCAATCAGGTGTGTCAGTATGCCCTTGCTTCCTAATGGACACGTGCCTGAGTTTGGAAAAAGAGGAAAACTCTCTTATTTTTTTGAACAGGGTTGCTATGGATAAAATATAAATAGAAGAAATTACTTACTTTCTGTGGATTCAAAATAGTTTTTTGGACGAGAGAAAGTCGCGTAAGTAGAAATCAAGCAGGAATATTTCTGTTTCAGGGTAAAAATGGTCCCATCACAAAAAGTATACAATAGATGCACCGGCATACTGATTTTAGTATTGCTGTTCTTAAATCTAGGATTTGCTACCATGTTTTGGATAGAACGGTAAGGAATTCAAAATCAAATCTAAAGAAAGTAATGTTTAAACAGCCTAATTTGTTGTTCCGAAATTTTAGATATCTAAATCAAGTGGCAGGAAAGATAGCGAAGCAAGAAGCGGAACAAGAAAAAAAAGCTGCAACAGAATCAATACAGTTTGTTGCTTTAGCATTATCTCAATGGGAGAAAGAAATGTCGGCCACAGGGAAAAACAGAACAAAAACCAATCGGAATAGCTATAAACAGGCTGTAGGACGGATCCAGTTGCAAAAAGATATTGAGCATATGAAAAATCTCATGAAATCTATCATGGCAGCGTCGGATTCTGATGATATTTTAACACGGAAGGATTTAAGTCGTCACGGAATTCAAATTTACAGAACTGGTCGATCTCGCAGATCCATTTCTGATGAGAATGGGATTGCTGCTAGTGAATCTGATCGTACGTTTAAAACATGATAAATCTTTCAAACTTGCTTAGGCATTGCAATATATTTTATTCACAAAATGCGATTTTACTGTATATCATAAATACACAGCGAAACCATACAAAGCATGCGTGTATATTGAGGAGGCGAGTGAAAGTGATACGATGAGCAACACAAGAGGCGGATATTCGGACCAATATTTGGAACGCAAAGGGGCTTTTCCACCCGAACCAGTTATACACGAGTATTTGCCGGAAAATGGAGAAAATGGGAGGATTTTTATATCCCGAGTGAACCAAAGGGCGCAAAATCGGCGAAGTGATGAGGAATTGTTGGCGGAAAATGAAAGTATGCAATCGCAGTCTTATGGAGCTGATGAAAATGAAAGGTAAATTGTAAAGCACAACTTTTTTTAAAGGACGTGAACTCTTTAGACTATCAAACAGAAAAAAATCCGAGTTTACATCCTATAACATAAAATAACCGTAGTTTCAACTTTCGAATCCCAAAACTATTGCTATAAATAATCGATCAATATCTTTAGAAAATAAAACCTGAAACCCTCTCTGGTACGTATATTGGGATTACAAAGATATTATTGTACGGCGTATCTGTAACACAATTGTCCCATTTTTTCTTCAGTTTTTTAAAGGGGTCCTCATCCATCCCATCGATAGATTTGAGCCAAGTGTATTGGTTCCGGATCCCCGAAAATGAAAATGAACAGCTAAAAGCCCGGGATAAAATGCACGGATTAGTTACAGGCTTGGATTCGGACGTCCTAATAATCCCCATAACACGGGGATTTTCTTCATCCAATGATGTTAGTATGGGATTCATGAATGCTGTCAGAGTTGGACGAAACGATCAATTTATGAAATCTGTACGAATCCAAAAGGTATAGATTTTCTAGTTTGTTCACACCGTAGCATGTATTTGTAATAAAATCCGGAAAAAACGAATGAATAATCATGTTTTTTTTTGCTTTAGTGTAAATTAGTAGAGTGAGTTTGCAAATGATCGTGATGAAAGTTTTTACATTTGCAATTCACAGACTAAATGAGTTTACACACACACGCATATTTATTACAGTTTTGCTGACCGGAGGGTAAGGATCTTTATTTTTTAGGAATAAGAGTGTTGCATGTGAAAAACTGTGCAGAGTGGTTTGCTGGGATTTTGGAACCAACGTGGAACGATGACGGTGGTTCCCATTTCGTAATATTATCAAGTTATGCTCACTCACATTAGAGTTCATTAGTTAGTTGGTTGAAAAGTAAAGGAAACTATTGAGTCAAAAGTTATTTTCAAGTAATAGTGTTCAGCTAAACAGGTTCTTTAGTATTCCCGATTTCCTTAACACAAAGAAAGGATTTTGTATTCCAACTGTTGAAAAAACTCGACCTTTTACAAAAATTAACAAACAAAATATAAATATTTAGTACGCTACTGACTTGGTGGGATCAAAATAGTTTTTCTTCTCAGATTCTAGAAAACAAAAATATTCACTGAGTTTTTTAGTTTTGGCTATGGCTAGGCTTTCAATTTTCGGTATGCTCACTCACAGTCAGTCACTACCAGAAATTTTTGCACGTATTCAAATTTCGTTCACATAAAATCTTTATTTTTACCGAAAATATCGGTTTACAAACCTCCGGCACTGAATACAACCCTAGTAGCAAAAGTGACTGGACTGATCGTGAGTCGTGTCCGTAGCTGCAACAGTATTCCTATTTCCCTAATGGTGATGAATGCGCTTATCTCGGACAGGATCATCATCATCAAAGAAATCAGATGAGCATCTAATACCATAGGAAGGAAGCAATAATATTATTACTGAACTCTGCTCATCCCGTACTTTGAGTTTGTTATGGTCACTCACTCACTAACACTAACACATACCATGGTCGATCATCACCTGCCTATAGCTACATGCAAGTTAGTTGGTTAGTTAGTTAGTTAGTGATACTCATTTTACCCTGGAGCTACATTTTTAAAGGGACGAAAACGGTACAGGCAGAAATTGTGATCCAATAGTACCAATGTATGTACATATGTAAAACAGAGGGAAGTTAAGTGAGTTAGTTAGTAGTTAGTTAGCTAACTAACTGCACGGTTTACAAAAGAGTTGATTTAGTTGCTACTACAAAGCAATCATGTGGACGGACCACCTTCATTGATTTGCCATTTACTTTTCAATGCATAAGTTTATATTGGTGAACTGTTAGGATCATTATATGATGAGTATCATCAGAATCATTATTGTGTCTATGGAATGATAAAGGATCCATAATGTTACACTATTATTCTTATCTTACATTGTAGGTTGAATGGGACTTGTTTACACTAGTAAGTTAGAGCAAATTGCTTTGCAATCGTTTTTGGTTCTACACTGGGTTCGTTTTTTTATGCAAAATTGGCTGAGATTGATTAGAACGAAGCGTTTGAGTTTTTAGAGTGTAGTTAGTTAGTTAGTTGGTTAGTAAGCAGAGCAAGGAAAATTTATAGAAGCATGTAAGTATGGGAAGGAGGCCACAAAAAGTACACGGTGATGTCAAAAAGAGAATCCAAAGAGGATAAGAAAAGTGGTGATCACGAAACCTTTTACAAGATAATTAGTACCTTGTGGACAAACTGCTACCTTTTTAGACTCAAGAAAGCGAGGGTGAAAAAAGTGCTAGGAAAGGACCAAATGTGTATGCATTACCAATGACTTCAGCTAATCCTTGTTTTCATCCCACTATTTACTAACTAACTATTACACTGCCGTTTAAAACGGAATTACAAGTTTGGTATACTTTTTTGAGAATTCAGTTCAGTGTGTGACTTTACTCCCGTTTAAACTTTTTCGAAAAAAAGTGAAAGATCGCTATGAACATATAGGTTTCATTTTATCAACATTGATAGAAAACCAATTAACTTTTTGAGTAAAGAAAATTGATTCATAGACCTTAAATACCGTTTTCCGTACTTTTAACAGGCTTAGGATGTAAATACATAGAACAGTAATGGTAACAAGGGATAATAACAGTAATAATTCGAGCCACCAGTGAACAACTCCTTTTTTGGGTGCCTCCATTCAGTCTTGGAAGAAAATATACACGCATTACAAAAAAGGTATTCCCTGGCTGCTCTCATTGTTCTCATAAAGCACCGAATAATTTATTGATCTCCTTCTTAGAACTGACTTTCATTTCATTTGGGCACCCAAAAATTCCTCTTGTAACACACAACACACACATGTCTGTAATTATTGTAGTCTCACTATCTTACTGCAGCTTTTTTTTCGCTCTCACCAAAAAGTGGATCTAGTGCGATAGCTAGTCATAGTAAGCATACAACCCAAAGCATAATAATATATAAACGTTTTTTATGCTCAATAACATTATGTCCAGCAGCCACTTGAGTCCCCTTAGATTTGGAATGACAGCGTGTAGTGATTTAGAGACCATCTTATAGTGTGGTACTAACTTTATGTTGTGATATAGCAGGATTTAAAATATAACCAATTTATAATGTAAATTCAATTCGATATAAACACCATTGAAGTTGTGCGCCGTTTGAAAAAAGTTCTATGCAGCTTTATATTTCAGGTTAATGTTTTCAGATTGCTAGTCTTCGACAACTAGGCAATGGAGTTGAGTAAATAGTTTAGCAGAATTTTGGAAAGGATAATGGTCTCATCCCCTACAACACATGTACACAAGCTCTTGTATAGACGGGGAAAAATGCCGACTCATGAAAACGAGCATAGCCTCCCAACAAGTAGTGTAACGAATAAATTATGAAAGAAAAGCAGTAAACGGTGCTCAAATCTTAACTTTGCATCTCTGTCAATCATCATTAAGGAGTTTTTCAGTCTTCAACATACACGAATTGTGGAGCTACAAAAAGTGACTTCAATACGCTTTATTCTAACTCTAGAAAACTAAAACATTTAACGGTGGAAATTTTGGATTTAAGTCCATGCGATGTTCCCTGGTAAGTTAGTTAGTTGGTTAGCAAAATCGAAGCAAGAATAGATAGACAGATTGAAACAGATAGTATATAACCTGTAAAGTGTAAAAAAATCGATTTTTTTCCTTTTTGAACCAACCAACACCAACAAACTGCTGGATTTAGTTTAGCTTAAAATATGTAGTTAGTAGATATCAAAAGCTTCGTTACAAAGATTTCATTGCTCAATGAAAGCATAAGTAAGTATGAAACGCAGTCCACTTTTACCTTTAGGCCAATGTTTTGTACCCAAGTCAGTTTCATTCAAGATTTTTCACTTTTATTATTATCTATGTGTTCCATCTGTTACATTGTGAGCATGTCAGTAGGCTGAAAAATTTCAAGTCCCTTTTTGTATCTTTACTTGGTTTGTCCATGGATAAGTGACAGGAAAGGAAAACTTGAGTTTTTATAACTCCCGTATACAAAAAAAAATCAGTTTGTACTGTCAAACATATACACAGTGGCATAATAAGTAGAGATTTCAACTGAGAAAGCATTAAAAAAGTAACCCATGCAATGCATGCATTATAATATGTAATAAAAATATTATTCGGGAATCTACCAAAAATCCAAAGTTGAATCAAATAACGATCCATACTCATTACACAAAAGGGCAATGTGCCCATTCTAAAACCCATAAGCCACTAACTACTAACTAACTATAAACTGCTCTGAAATCGTATATACCTGTAAAAGAACTACTACTTATCATTAACAAAAGTTCTGATTGTTGATGATACCAAACAGCTGTAACAATCATCCAACTTTTACGTAGAAAAAAGTGGAAAAAAGGATCCCTGTAGTTAAATAGTTACAGAATGCTGCAGTTTTTCGGCTGGCACGTTCTCATTTGAGAGGCAAAAGTCTTCACAATTTTACAATGTTGATTTTCAAGTTTTTTTTCACTCTCTCCTGCCCAACGAAATGGATGGGTAGCAGGAGCAAACCAAAAGTTGAGATCTTTGTGTACAATATTGAAGCTCTTTTTTTATCCGCTGCTGCATTTCGTGGTGACCACCAAAAGAGCACATCAGACTTTTTGAGAAGTGCACTTGGTTCGTCCCACTCTTCATAAATGATGAGTATGCGTTAATATTTGTGCGTTAGAGTTTGTTACTGCATTTTGGAATCCACAGTTTATTATTACCATGCATAAGATAGCTAGCTATACCTGTGCATGCATAATTGTACAGCAAAAAGCAAATGGTGTGAATAATCCTTGGCTAAAGCAATCTGCAATTTCGTGAATTTTTCATGCAATTCCCCCACGATATGTTCATACAAATAAGCAATAGAAAAGGCAAGGAAATAAGGAATTTACGGCAATATAGTACCATACCAGTACAGCACCTATGTACACTGCATACCAAATTTTCTTGTTCCTTTCATTTTGGTGGACAAGTTGTTCGTCTTTTGAATAGACACTCATCTGCATACGGGTGAAGAAAAAAACTCAACGAGTTGTACTAAACAACATGGATAGTGACTATGATTATAAAAGTATGTTTTGAGATGATTTCAATATGCCAACAGAAGGCGAAGTTGAGTGAAATAGGAGGAAAAGTATACAAAAGTACACAAACTGGAACTGGTCTTGCACAAGATATTTGTGTGATGATCTTTATTATGATAGTGTCATAAGATTTCATAAATTATGTCATGCTACAACTTTGTTGTTAGCTGGGTCCCTAATTTTTATGACTACCTCACGTGTAAATGTATTTTTGTATTAGGTTGTTAGTAAGGTAGCAAAATTAAGAATCAGTTTCGTTTTCTTGACGCAATCATAATAATAATATTTGTATAATGGAGTCATTGCTATTATTATAGGATTCAGTGAAGGTATAACACAAACTTTGAATTAGTGATTTTTTTTTCATTTTCTCACGAACTAACTATACGCTGTCCATCATTAATCTAATTTTATTAGTTTCATCTGGTGTGAATTTGTTTTTCTTGACCACTTTTCCATGACTTGTTTGCTCACATTCATGCTGTGAATGGGAATCCTGGGCTTCAAAGTAAACAGCAGTACTTTATGATCACGCTGTTCTGCCAAATTACTTTAATAAAACAGTTTGTACAAGTTTATTGTTACGAGTAAACGAAGCACAACAATAATAATGAGTACAACACTCTTCTGTGTTATATTCTTTGGGGGCGCTCAAAGCCACGGACAAATTGCGGCTTTTCTCTACTTCCGTTTTACACGAATATAATGTTTGTTCTCACTGCTAGACAAAAGCTAGCTAAACTAAACTATTTTCGCAATCTTTCTATCATTCCATGCAGAAATGCTACAAAAAGAATTATTATACCAACTCATAGCCCATGCATGCCCATATATTTGTATTCGGTACGATTGAGTACATACAAATTACTTAACTTCCGATTTGCATGCATGTAACAAATCAAACTAACTAACTAACTAACTAACTATAACTGTATAAAATACACAGAGCAGTAAACTTAACATCTCCATTTTTGCACACACACACCAACCCGGCGCCTTATTTGTCTCGTCCCTTGGTTGTAACTAACTAACTAACTAACTAACTAACTGACCATATTAGACATTATTAACGACACATAGAGAGTGGAATAAAAAAAACATCTTAGTTTGTAACCAACTTTAGCTAACTCTACATAACAATGTACTAGGAGCTTTACACACAGACACAAGAAATTCGTTTGTTTAGTTAGTTAGAGGGTAAAAAAGGATGATGAGTTCCAATATTGAACTCAGCAGGATGCTGCCTGTAACAACACTCATTCCACTGGTCCATTATTGTGGATGGGAAACACAAAGTAACCGTGAAATAGTTCCGTCGCGCTACAACACTTTATTACAACATGTAAGTTAGTTAGTTAGTTAGGTGGCATAGCTAACTAACGAACAAACTGCAGGTACGAAAATTATAACAATGTGCAGAGGAGGCGGTCATGTATATATGAGGAACAAGAAAACAGTAATAATAATGTCCACTCACTAACTGAATTCAATTTTGTACACAGGACTCCATGTCTTTGTATTGAACGGTAGGTAACAATGGTCTTTTGTAATCTATTTGAAGTTTGCATTGAAAGTAAGTGAGCATTGCGGTTTTTCGTAATAATATGTACTCTGAGTGGATTGGATTTCAGGAATGTCAGGAGCACATACAACCTGGAGTGTAATTAGATTGAAATTATATAGATTTTTGATCTAAGACGTAAACTTATAATTGGACGGCAAAATGGTAAAATAATCAGGGTTAGGGATACCTTGGATTTGAAAAACATACTATTCTATAGGTTCCTTTTTTGACAATAAAACTAATATATGATTTGAGTGTGTGCAGCATGCAACAATAACTTTTTCCTTTTGACAATCACAATGTTTAGGCAGATTAGTATATGCCCAGAAAATGTTTACAAGGCTGAATAAATGTTCAAGTTAGTTAGTTAGTTAGTTTGGTGCTCACAATGACTAAAGACTAGGCCCAAGTTAGTTTGCCATCTTATTGGACATGATGTAATCGCATTAAGTCCATGATATATTATTTGTTTAAGACTTGCACATGGACGCAACAAAAGTAAGCTGCTCAACATTTGGATTCTGTGTAGAGTGCATATTGTGTTGCAATAGGTTGGTTAGTTAGTGAAAGTTGAGCATTAGCAGCTGAAATTCTACAAAAAAAGTGTCCGCAGCACAGCATGTATGTTAGTTAGTTAGCTATGATTAATACGAATTCATGAAATGAACCAAAAGTTTCGTTTAACGAAAAAATGCCCTTCAATTCTCCCAATAAGTTTTCTCACTTTTTGTCTGACAACTGTCATAAGAATCATTGAGCAATATTTGCAGTCCGATTATGCAATATGACAAATGCATCTAATTTTTCACGTTGTTAATAACTTACATGCAGTTCGTTAGTTAGTTAGTTTGAAAACTTGTGAAAGATTTTACCTTACTGCATCTAGATAACTTTTTCCATTGGTATTAACAACTAACTACAATTTGATAAAAAATCAGAACAAGGATGATGATGATAGTAATAGTTAGAAAAAATGGAGACGCACACAATTTGTGTAGCTAAACAATAAGTAGTGTAATCCTATTTAGCTGGTTAGTTTAGTTAGTCCTTTGATGACTTCATCCTTGTTTATTCTAATTAGCGAAAGAAAGGGAAGGCAACAATGGACTGTATAGCTATAGCTAGCAACAA
>Ga0210040_10010448_pt1 | contig 10640 bp, 6 predicted proteins | sample CryGeyCG12114_NA_FD_185462 | JGI IMG/M metagenome (GOLD analysis project Ga0210040, IMG submission 185462) | Groundwater microbial communities from aquifer - Crystal Geyser CG19_WC_8/21/14_NA (SPAdes) (version 2) | ecosystem: Environmental > Aquatic > Deep subsurface > Groundwater | place: USA...
GCTCTTTGGTAGTGATTATTGTTTAGCTCACAAAGCTCAGCTCATCAAGATTGAGCCGTTTGATAAAAGTGTGAATATGGAATGTAACAGGGTAATATAAAGTGATTATAGAATAAATGTTGACTGCCGAAATCACATAACTTTCACACATGCATGACATGAACTAGAAAAGTAATTGAAGGTCAATTGCCTAATCATATAGTCGAAACTTATGAGCCTTTCATACCACCTATGTACATAACATAATATGTATGACCAGTGAGTAGCCCTTAACTTATTAAGTCAGTCTTGTTGAAAGAAAAATCACCATATGCACATGGAAATCATTATCATAATTATGTAAAGGCTCGTCAATCACAAAAGTTTCCATACTGTGAGTAACTATATGACTGACGGACTGACTGACTTGGAAAGTCATATTATTGTTATAGTGGCAAGTTAGACTGTGCTTGTAAGTGTTTTGAAAAGTGTGCAAGTAGCTAACTAACTAAAGCTACTATCGGTAAATGTCTTGGGTACTTAGCATGGAGCTGTCAACTTTGTTCGCCGGAACAAAAACTTTAGCTTAGAAAATAACAAGAGAAAGTTTCAAGAAAAGACTTGGAGAGAAGAGAAGAAATTCTTGAGAAAAGTAGTGACGGCATTAGACATGTAAAGGTTTAACTGTACATCATGGCAAGGTGGTACATCAGTTCGCTTTTTGTCTGACTTTTCTCACACTCATATACATGGACTGGGAAAATTTCACTGCGTGAGAAGATCCGATCCTCTGTATGCAATTGTCACTTGTCAGATCTATAGCTCAATCCCATGGGTTGTTGTGTAGGTTCCCATTGGCCAGACTAAAAACAAAAAGCAATGGCTACTCCCATGCCTGTCCGATTACTAACTTTGGTCAATTCGAATTCATTGGGAAGGGAGGTCTGTCGGTATGCATACGTGTGGTAAAATGCTAGTGCGTGTGTTCAAGTACTGACGATTTCAATCGAAACTTTGGGTAGTAACCATTGATTCTCTGTGAGTGATGATACTAAATTCTCATTTGAGGACCCTTTGTGGATTGTGGAATCATATATTTATGACCAACATTGACTGCATTGATTTTTGCTAGCTGGGCGATCCATCCAATAAAGAAACGTAGTAGTGTAGAGTGGACCCAGGCTCGCTTTTTAGTTGCAATAAATGTATATATTTCTTTTGGAATTTAAGAAATATTACCATGTATCTGTATTATAACGTCAAATAGTAAAATAACAGTTTTTTCTGTAGAAATTCTAAAATTTTATGATATTAAGATGATGATTTTTACCAAGACTTGCTACTGTGGGCAAGAGTATAAAAGTGTAGCACACTACTATGCTATGCTATTTGTTCAAATATGGTCCCAGTGGAAGTATTTCTTGGTAGGAGACTAGAACTGTCACTTAAGTGAGCAGTAAAATGACAATAAAAATGCTTTCCTTGAAACACTTTGGATCAGTGGAGTTAGGGAACGGAAAAGTTTCTGGAAAAAAGGCTGTAAAGTGTCAGTGTAGTGAAAAAATACTATCGGTCTTCATGTGAATTCCAGGTTTACAGGACAAAAGTAATACTTCCCGTCCATGGATGTTGGAGGCAGGAAGTTTTAATTGACTTAAGGATGTGATTTATCATGTAGGTTCATTTACCTTCAACTAGGAGAATTTAATCTTTCAATAGAGGATTTGGTCAATAGATTTTACAATGTGGAGTTTGATAAATTAAACCGCGGATGAATGTTGGCACTGTTTGTGTACTAATCTGAAAGATCTGATGAGAAGTTAATTAACTTTCGGGTCTACTCACGAAATTGAATCTTAGATTTTCTTGTTAAACGACACATAACAGCGGAGGCAAGCAAACCAAATTAACCATTTGACCACGAGAATACGGGGAAATGTATTCTTGGATCTTATTCCAATGAAGGGAATGGTTGCGCAGGGCTCATAAATTATTAGACAATAGCACTACTTTGTAGTGCTAGCAAAAATATTTTCTCCCAAAATTCATTCCATATATTTCTACGAGAGCAAAATTTGCATCTGAATTGTGAATATATTAGTACGGGTACCACAAAGTTCAGCAAACATTTAATAGGACGAAAGTTTTGAGACTGGTTTAAAGACATGCTCTGTGTACTCAGTACAGGATAAAAAAATATTCCACTTTCACTAACACAGGATGCATATTAACTATACTAGAGCTTTGCTAAGCTTTTGCAACAACTCAGAATGAGTTATATTTGAAACATCCGGTGAAGAACAACTAACAACATCAACTTTTATCTTTGAGTTATCATTCACTGAATGGTGTTCGTTCACTGTAATTTAAAACTAAGAAGACGAGAATATTAATGATGAAAGTAAAGTGTTAGCTTAGTGTTATTATCGCAATTTCGTAATTAATCCTTTGTTCCTCGTAAGTCTTACGTGTTTACAAAAGGGTGGTTAGTTTAGTTCCTAACTTTCCTGGCAGTTTATTTTCATATCCACACATAATAGATGTTTAATAGCATTATGAGAGATGATGAAATGGCAAAATTGTTAAAATCCCTCAGGCTCTTTTTCTCAATTAGATTTAGAAGCATAAATAAGTGAAGTAAATGAACATTTTGTTGGATTGTGAGTGGGCGCATTTAGACAAGGCAGTTATTAACTGGCTTAATTGACATTGCTACTCATTAGCGCAAGTCCTCTTTAGAGCAGCTTTTTTAATAACACTATAGAGAGGGGCGAGAAGTGAGATGGATCAAATGGACATCTTCCAGGGCCTCTAGCGAATGCTGTGGAGGAAAATGCACATTCTATGAGGCTGAAACTTATCGCACACAGTCTGAATACGTTTCTGCAGGGCAGAAAAAAGTTAGGTGAAGATTGGTTCAGTAGTTTTTGAGTAATTAGCAAATTAGTGTAAAATGATCAAGTTTTGACCCCAAAAAGACCCTTCACCAAAAGATGCGCTGGCCTGGAAGCTTGGCTCCTCCCGTAACCTCCCTGATATATACGTCGTTTGAAAGCTCTTAAAGTTTAGAGCAACTTTTTTTACAAGGTCACTTGTGTCTACGGGCTACCCTGAAAAAGTTATGGGCCCTTCAGTTTTCAGCACAATTTTGAGATGAACGCCTATAGAAGTATCAATTTTACATAAGTCTTGGAATTTTAAGAAAAATTATGCAGTGCTTATCGAAAGTGAAAGCCTTACTTAAGGCAGAATTCTTGAACTAATTCTTGAAAAAAAAAACTCTTTCCGAATACGAAGAAAACTACTTCCCTACTTTCTGTAGGAGAGATTGCATATCAGTTAGTATTACTAATATAAACTATGAATAGTAGAAAAAACTGTCAGCATGTTCAGCAGGCAAGTTTTCTTAATTAAGACGAAATTGTTGAAAGTTTAGACAACCTCGGTTGCAGAGAAATAACTTTTTGAGGCATTATATTATGCAAGACATGACAGAATTCAACAGAAAAATCATTAGCAATCTTGATTGAAAAGTGAATATTTACGGATGCTGCACTATCATATCTATATTTGAAAGGAAACTCTTGGATATCAAGAAGACTTTGAAACGAAACAGGCATGTGACCAAACTGACTTTTGTACGAAAAAGTCACTTGAATCGTATCAAACTTTTCAACATCTGTGACCATACATAAGTAGCATGGATCTTCGGTTTTCTGGAATATACTTAACTTCATCCCAATTTCCCAATGCCGTGAATTTTACTACCATCTGTCAGTTCCAAGGTACTTTAAACTCCACTTGACATAAGATTATCATAAAGTCCCTGACATGACCCTGGCGCTTAAGTGTTGTAGTCACAGTTCGGCATGATTTTAATTCAATATCCTCGAGTGTACTGCTCATGTCAACATGTTTTCGTTATCCATAATCGATAATATATTCATTTACTGATGGGCATTGTGACTTTGACAACATGGAACCCGACGAACAAAGAACAAAATGGTAAAGAAACGGGGGGGTATAAGACATACATGTATGTTACAAAATCTTACCACAACACGTCAAATTGATTTTATGTTGACGACCAAAAACGTGATTAGGATAGGATTTGTTGGTTTATCAAAGAAGAATAAACTGACACGGAATATTATTATGAAACAAGTTCTGCATGGTCTTTGTGTTTTTTAAACGTCCTTCGTGGGTTTACTGTTTTGGTCCAGATGCAAAAATTGTATAAACAACACCCCATCTGGTATGCGTATGACACCAACGAAAATTCCTCCAGTTGAACAAAAAGTTTGTTCAAATTTGCTGAATAGGCTTCAATCAACAAACTTTTTCACCAAACCCATGGGTGCTTAAAAAGTCAGACAGTCTAGTTACTCACTCATTCGGTAATTAGGATTCAAAATGCGTGTCGTGCTGTACCAACCAGCCACGTGTACTACAACGCAAGACAACAACAAATCACAATTTGTTCCTGTGAGCAACTTGACACCAGCACAAAAAAAAGCTTCATCGGTCGGAACCGATAAATTCATCATCGTTCCCATCGACGACGAACGAGTCATACAGAACGAAACAAAACCTCGTCCTTGTTTGTTTGTCTCAATATGCATCGACTCGTCTGTCTATCACAAAGTAATCACACTAAAAGTTTAATCCACCTTCTCCCCCACAGTGTTGTGGATTTTGAAATCAACTTTCTAACTTGCAAGTAAAATTGTTGTCCCGCAATTATAATTGCAATGCTCAATTATAACTTGCAGGTACGTCGTCTGCGTCTAGTTTTTGAAGACACTTCACCTATAGGCTTTTGAACCTATTTGCTAATAAACCTTAGTTTAAGCTCAATAAGACGTTCAACGATGTATTTCATTCGGTCTGGCGTTTGGTGTTCAATTAGCTCATGAATTTGAATTTATTACTTGCGGTGACTAGGAATAAGAATTTATACAGTACTGGAAAGGCGTCGGAACTAATCATAGAAGATTGTGTTGCATAGTTTTCCAGAAAACTCTTGAAATATTTAAAACTATAATTATAGTTAATAAAGTGTTTCACTTCTAATATTAATCCCTCCACCCACGTGCTACATATAGCTTGCCAAATGTATTCTCTGTGCGAAAATTCTGCTCCACTAATTTCTACTATGGCATGCGACTTTGTCACAAAAGCATTCGCCATAATTGGTAGAATCTTACCAAGTGTAAACTGCGAGTTCTTTAGACTTAAGATTTCCATAGTGCCCAACCAGTCGTTTTATGATCCATGAAATGAGAAATCTGAAAATGAGCAAACTGTGCCCCTAAGGTGTACGTACGAGTAAGTGTAAAAGTCATTGTAATGAGCACCCATGAAACTAACTGGCATATTGCTGCTTCCATGCAACAATATTCAGTGAGGAAACAAGCGAAACAGAAGTTGAATGTAGAATACAAATTACGACTCCATATTCTATAGAGTACATGACTGACTAGCATAACTATAAAGTGTAACTATAAAGGTTCACGGGAACTTTTAAACCAGCCATACGATTTTATTGGTGAGAGAATCTGAGCAATGTCTTCTGTACATATCTTTTTTTAGGTTTGCTATAATTTTATGCCAGATGCAACTCCAGTTTAACCATATGGTATGCAGGCCCAAATGCAATAAATAAAGCTAAAGCTTGCTTTCCAAGCATTTTAACAAGTATTATGTATCAGCTACATATAATACTCATCTTCTTATGTGCGACCTTTAGCTGTTTCTGCAACGCAAAAAGTGTCATCCTAGGTGAATAGAACTAACAATATTAAAATTTTATGTCCATGAATCTCGTGTGGATTTACTTTTTCTGTGTATAACGAGACTGGTGACAATAAATTACAAAGGATTGCCTATGAATGAGTTGGGAGGTGCTTGACAATAACTTGGAACAAAGGATACATTAAACTTATGGTTGACTGTGCCCCTCCCCTCCCCCCTAATATTATAAGCATGGGATATGATGATGATGATCAGAGAAACAGGAATGTTCTTCTATGTGAGAATAAAAGGTCAGCATGGCGGCAAGAGACAAGATAAGTTATGATCATTTGCTCTCTGAGAGATTACTCTGAAAATGGAGTGAGCTGAGAAGACACATGGAGAGCGTGCCGGGAGGAGGAAAAGACAAACTCACTGATTTCATTAAGTGCCAAGTACAACAAGAATATCTACTTGAGCCGACATTCTCGGGGTTCCTCTTGGCCCATGTGTCATTGTATTGTTGTATAGTCAGCACTTTGTTATGGTGTGCCTTCTAGTTACAATTGTAAGTGTGTCTAAAAACAAAAACCAAGAGAGTCTAAATGGTGGTTTCTTGTTCTCCCGTTATATACATGCAGAAGGAAAGCTTGGCAGGGACCATGAGTGACTCCAAAAGTAAACTACCAAAGGAGTAATACTAGACAGATAAGAAATGTCTGCTAACAGGATTTATGTCATGGATATTGTCCCATTATCTGTGTATGAGATGCGGACGTGAGAGATTTATGTGCTATAGTTAGTTAGTTTAACATTGGTGATTGGTGAAAGCTTTCCAATCTTACTAGCCCTACGCAACCAACTGGGCAACAGTTTTATTAACTTTCTGTTTACAGCCATTTCTTGTATTTGTGGCGTAATGTAAATGTAAATATACTGAAATCACTTTGAATATTCGGTTTTGTTTGTGTAGCCAAGTCATTTCAATATTCAAGGACTTTTTACTAGTGTTGTTTTTACTATGTGTGCTCAATTAGCTTGGTGACTTCATGATGATATAAAAGAGTATGTTACAAAGATTGGTAGTGCAAACTAACTAGCTAGCTTACTAACTAGGCTCATTTTTCTTTACACATCATTTATAAAACTTTACTTTTTCTATAAGCAATGTTTGTTGACACACTCTTTAGCTTTATAAATTATTTTGTATGTTTGTTCACTCATAATCACAAACTTTTCCTATCAACTTTTCCCCTCTAACTTTCCAGGAATATTTTGTTTTCTCTAATTTATGGGGCCCCTCAATTACATAATAGCGGAGCAGTTTTCCATGGAAAACCTCAACACCTGGTTACATTTGATTTTGATTGCCAATACTTTCTTGGGAAAACTTACATATTGTCAAACTGGTCACCCACCGTAGTATCACAAAAGGTCACAATAAAGTGAAACTAAAGTTTACAATTTCTTACCTTTGATGTGGGTGGGAAGCTTCTTTTCCAATTTCTTCTTTATTAGGATTGGGACGTGTTTGATGTGATCAACTGTATGCAACAAACCAAATTGGCTCACATCACCCAGACGGGATTATATATCCAAATGGATTGTTCAGAAAAGGTACTGACTCGAGTTAGACTACACTGGAAAAAGTAGCTACGGCTCGTGACGACGGGGGTTATCAGAATGGCCGGAAAAGTTACAATATATAGTTAGTGGCAAGAAAAACATTTAAGGTGAAAACTTTGCACATTTATTTTCGAACGCGGGCCCACCTATATAATTTCACTAGTTATAGGATCACCATTTGATCACGCAAAGGTCATTACAATGATGAGTCCAACCAAACCATCTCCATGTGTACCTGTGTTTGGGAATAAATCTTTCGGGCGTGCTTATTACACCGGAGAGTCAACTTTATCCCAAGTAACCAACTGTCCAGATACCAAATCTCCAGCCGCATACAAAGGATAAAATACTAGCAAACCAACGAGGACTAGGATTTAACAATAGTCAAACCCTGGGTTATCCAATGCAAGTCTCTCTTTGCCCCAGGGAGTTTCCAATATCGTGCTTACTTTCACAGTGCGGAAAAATGTGCTTGAATGCACCAATGACTGCAAAATGTACAAAGGCTTCCCCCAGGAACTTGGAAGAAGTGAATTGTACACACAATAAGAGATTCCTTCATTAATTATTTAGCTTTGGGATAGACGTGGTGAGGATACACCGTTTTTTATTAAGATGTGGATTTTCAAAGAAAGATACTGTAGTGGGTGAGTAACGCAAGAGTCAATGTAGGTTCAAGAGCGGAGAGACGGATAGAACCTGTGGAGTCGATAAGTTTTGTAGTAGTCAAGACAAGACAACACTAGAGGATTTTCTTCAGTAAGAGAGCGGTACACATGTAGTGGTATTCACTTGTGCACCACAGAACGCTAGGACTTTCACTGCCACTGTTGACAGGCGGACTGAATGAGTAAATCTGCTCTACACTTGTTTTACCCTCAGCTTTCCCTGACATGCACACTGGGTCCAGCTAGAGTGAAGCAGGAGGGTTCTTTCTCACATGGTATGGATGCACATTAGTTTTACAGGTTAGTTGGTTGGGTTACAAGGTTTTGCTGCGTGGTGCCCGCCTTAACAATTTGATAGATACGTTGGGGACTAGAAGGAATATGAGTTGTCCATTTTGTGTCGGCTTACCTTGTTAGTTATTTAGTTTGCAAGTATGAGGATTCCATCTTTTGAAAAGCTTATGGGAAGATGGATTAAAAGGCATTATAAAGTGATGTGTCTTGTGGTTTGTTTGCTTTTTTGTTTCCTTAAAATATATGGGCTTTAGGTTTAAAGTATAGAACCTAACCTAAAGATTAGTAATGGCACGCAAAAGTTAGTTGCTAAAAGCAACGAAAATGATTCTCGTGGGTTTTGGAATGCTAGCTAAGTGGTTCATAGAAGATGGGCGAAATAGCAGTCCTATAGTTATAATATTTTCAATAAACGTACAACACGTGAATGTCATTCCGATTTTTGCCACTAACTTACCGTCGACTCTTAGTTTGTAGTCATCTGGGCACATAGGTGAATAAAACGTGCTTAAGATTATCATTGCTTTGAGAAAAAACATATGGAGAGAGTCAGTGTATCCGAACCACATTGAACAATGTGAAACAGCATGTGGTGCACTCTCATTAAGAGTTGGAAAAGCCACCTGGCTTGAATAGAACGGGTAAGTCAACGCATAAAATTGCTCTGGGAGCAAAAAGAGCACATTTTCAACCAAAGTGCCATGGGACATACTCCCAGAGTCTAGCTCATCAAAACTATATGCTCATCCTTTGAAGAAAAATACGGGTTGAATAGAGTGAAGTGGACATATGGCTAGGGAGCAAGTAAGTAAGTAAATATGGGAAACCACTACTGTTACGGTATCATTGCATGAGCTGAATGTAATCAAAAGAGCTTAAGGGATAAGCTTAGTTCGGAAATTGAATTGACCTTATCCACATTATTTGTGGACGAGTGAGCATTGGAAAAAGATTTGATTGTTCAGGCTCAAACAATAATACAGGAAGAAGTACGAAAGAAGCCTAGATAGTTTTCTTTCCCCAGTGCAGTGTAAGAAATACTACACACTATCTGGATTAGGAATCAATTAAGTTTATGTACATAATATTTTGGGTCAAATTCAGATCTCCTGTGCAAAAAAAAACGGAATGTTGCAATTTTTGGAATTTTCCTAGTCTGTATAGGTAAACCAATATAAACGTCGTTGTACCATGGTTCCATATGGCGAATTCACGTATGCACTTATGCAGTGAACAAGTTAATTTACCTTTTTTCCCCGATATACATTCGGAATCAAAAGAATCCAAAAAAGTTCAAGGCTTTATTGGATATCCCGATCCCGTAATTTACAGAAACTTAAGCTACTGCTGTGACTACTGTGTAGTAAGTAAGTAACTGTTGTAGTAACTAAATTTATGAGGGACTGTGACTTTAAATAAATGTCATAACTATGAGGAACTATAGACTGCACTATATGCATATGTGTGAGAGAAGAAAAGCAATTGTGCGCCTCATTAAGTGCCATACATGAAGTGCACCTATTACGCTACATTACTTTCCAGCCCATTTGTAGTTAGAGCGTTCAGAATGTTTTTTGACATTCTGCTGGGCCCTCACGCACTCTCTATTTAGTTTAAGGCTACGGGTGCATTCTGGGAAATGCGAGTCTATCACGATTTATATTATGAATGGCTCATACATTATGTAGAGCAAAATTACTGGCTATGTGCATTTGAAAGTCTTTGGGGATCTTGGGCTCTCTAGGCCAAGTATAGTAGCCACTTACTTTTACGTTCGTTTTCACCCACTTGCCAATGTCGTTTATTATTCCTGTAATGAGAGTTCCCTATCCTGGTTTCAACTCTCTGGGTCCAATTTTCTTAGGCATAACTTACACAGTCTTACTGATTTATTGTGATCGTAATTTTAGTTTCGGAGTAATTTCTTCCTTTTCTGGTCAAATAGTTCGGGGGAACCATGTTACAAGGACCATAAGCACTTGAGTTTTGTGGTTTCTAAAAAAAGGGTTATAATTTAGTTCTCTTTGTGATTCATTCTTATTATGTTCAGTGGTCATATGCAATATTACCCTATTGTTCTACTTTTTGGAATTCATTATCTGAGACTTACTGGTATGGATTACAAGAATTCATTCGCACCAATAGCTCAAAACCTAAAAGCAGAATCCCCTATGCACAGCTTTGAAATTTACTTAGTCACTACAAATTTATTATTTTACAAATTACATGAAAGTGTAGCAATGTTGGCATCAGGAGTTTCAGTTTTGCTTTAATTATTTACGCAAAATGTACCATACACATCAAGGTCCCTATAGAAACAAATAACACCCTCTTTTTACA
>Ga0210040_10010449_pt1 | contig 10640 bp, 7 predicted proteins | sample CryGeyCG12114_NA_FD_185462 | JGI IMG/M metagenome (GOLD analysis project Ga0210040, IMG submission 185462) | Groundwater microbial communities from aquifer - Crystal Geyser CG19_WC_8/21/14_NA (SPAdes) (version 2) | ecosystem: Environmental > Aquatic > Deep subsurface > Groundwater | place: USA...
ATGTTAATTTCAATGTTAATTGCGCTAAAAAGTATGAGTAGTCATGGTCTCTCGACTGCTGGAGATCCATGGCTATTTGACTATTCCGAAAATGTTGAAAGTCTGAAGTCAATCTGTTAATGTGTTTTAAACTTTTGCATATCTTTCAATACCTGTATCGGGCTCAGCCAAGTTGTACCAGAAGTTTTATGAACAAAGTTGGTTGCACAGAGAATTCAACCGGAACCGGAACTCTCCAAGCAGTTTAAGTATTTACGTCAATAAGTCTTAGCATTATGAAAATTCTTTTCAACAACCAATTTCCTTTCGTTGCAAAGAAGTCTTTTACAGTTTTTCAAATTACTAGTTTTCATTGCTAGAGGATTGCATGTAAAGTTTTGTGGCATCAGAAAAGTGCATTAATTATAAGCATTCAAGATTTGAGCTGGAGTTTGAATCCTCTAGTATCGATAACCTTTCGAAATCTATGTAACGATAACCTTTAGTTTATGAATCTAAGCAGATAATACACAATGTTAGTTTGCAACTTTAAAATGGATCTTAAAAACATTATAGATGCATGTGTGCAGCTATAGTCGCTGATTGAATTGAACTTGTACTGCTTCACTATAGAAGTCCCCCTCCCTATATAATTTGTGTATATAATTTAAAAGGACCAAAACCTCCTTTTTGTAACTAACTAACTTACTAAAGTGAACACTCTAGAGAACTGACACACACGCTGTGTGTGATCCTTTTTTTGTAGCATTGACTCCACTGGAAGTTTTTAGACTAATGTTTTCATTAGCCTCTGATCCCTCCCTACTTGTTAAATGCGGGGCGACTGATAATCTCCATCAAGTGGTTGTGGAGTGAAAACATAACATAAATGGTTCATTTAAGGAAAAATCCAACATTTTTTTCCACCAATGAAAGACAAAACATGACCACAAAATTGTAAACCTGGTTTTCATCAATCTTCTAACAAATTATCGGTACAATTCATGGTACCAATAACACAAATTGCTGTTTATTGAACCAATCAGGCTTACTACACAACTGACAACTAAATTTTTGGCAGAATACAAAAGAATCGTTAAATTCTTGTAATTTTATTGCGGAAACAATACTTCTGCATAATAAACACAAATTGTCAACATTGCAAACTCAATGCATTTTAATTACCAAGAAGCTGAAACTTTCTAATTGTTAGTAGTTAAAAGCCACCAACGGAGGAACAAAAAAAACATCATACTAAATCCATACACACTTTTATATTATTATGTGAGCCTGTAGTTAGTTAGTTATAGATACACTTTAGAGTCAAAATGATGAGCATTCTCATTACTATTGTTATTATTATCATCATCAAGTTCATTTGACTGCACACATAGATTTTTGGCTCTAGTGTGTAACTCAATCTCTTTTGGTGCGATAGACATTATACAGACAGAGTGGAAGTAGGGTTTGTTTTCTTCTCGAACAATTTATGAGCACTGAAATGTTACCAATTGTATCAATCAACTAGAACAAATTCATTAAATTGGTTCTAAGAATTAAAATGGAGTATTCTTGTCATCACATCCATAGGAGGGTACACTTTATCCACTCTTAAGGACCAACATTTACATAAGAGGGGATACGATTGCATTAAAATTCATTTTTTACATGCTTCCACTATACGCATCTTGTTTCACATGTAGCTGCACAGCGACAGCAGACACTTGTTGCCAGCTCCTACGTATACCCTTGACACCCATGAGTTATTTAGTATTTATATCATAGCTACAAGCCCCCAAAAACACAAAGTTTAGCAACCGCACATATTCTGTCTTTAGTAGCAACTTCAAAATGTATAATGAATCCTATTGTATTGGGTAATGCATTAATGTTGTATGTGAACTCTGAACCATCATTTCCAATAGGAAGGAAATCCTATGGAGTGCTGCTGAACCGCACCTCTTTAGAAATATGGGAATGGAAACTAAAATTACTAGCGTACCAAGGGTTTATTAAGATCTGACTCTGACAAAACGTTCCTATACCTACTTAGACGAATAATGAGATGAGCGGACGGAAATGAATAGGGGACATGGAAAACCGACAGATTGTGAATGAATGGGAAGGGTACCTGACGACTGCGTGTGGATTACAGGTGCCCTCAGATTTAGTTACTCATCACACCCTTCTCAATCCCTGTGTATTTTCCTGTTGTAAACAAACTAAGGGTAGGAATTCACCAACCATAAGGGTCCACGCAGTAGACTGTGCATGTACCTCAATGGTAGTAAATAATTTGTGAATGGACGTAACCAGCAAACCACCTGTTGTGTAACTCCGTGTTAAACAATCCAAGAATATTGAAATACATATTACTGGAATTCCACATTAAAAACTCCATTTGTACACATTAATCTAGCATTGAATTCCTTTCTAGTATAAAACTGAATAACTGCATATGCCGGTCAGGGATTGATCTGGACTCGTGGAATCTAAAAATTTCCCATAGAGGCTTGCTGTACAAAAAATCAAATTAAGTAGGGCAGGATGCATACACCAACTAACTAACTATAGCATAGCATAGAGAGGTGAATAAAAAAAGATCGGAAGTGTAGTTCCTGTGTCCACGAAATTCTCGACGCAGTTGTTATCATTATCTGTAGCTAGTTTTAGTTCTCATCTAACTAACTACTCAACTACCTACCATGAAATAAAATCATGGCTAATGTTGCTGGCTGATAAATTTCCAGTAAGTAAGTAACTAACTAACTGACTGCCATTTACTTCACCCGACCCATCATCATGAAATCCCTTGTTCATCCCAATTCTCACACACCGTGCAGCATTTGCATGTGACGGACAAAAGGAGGAATCACGCCTTATGGGTCAAACTAACTTAAGTAGTAAATCCGGAGGATTTGAATTCATTCATTGTGTAGTTAGTTAGTTAGTAATAATTCTTTAAGGATTAGAGTGACAAAGATTGACAGCAGTACTTTTAATCCGCATGGATATATATTTAACAATAGGAAAGATTTTGGTTACATCGTACCGTTCCTTAAGAAAACTGACGGGGACGGGATCCTTCTTGGCAAAAATTTCTACCTAACTATAACTATATGTAACTAAAAAGTTATGTATATTTTTTTTAATAGATCCAAAGAAAATGTATTTGCTCATGAATTAAAGGACTCGTCATCCCAATGCTATGCGTGGCTCATGCCGTATTATCTTTTGGATTGTCTTTAGAACCAATACTATTAAAAATGTGTATGCGTAAACATAGATTTTGTTTTACTCATTGTAGTACCCAGAGTTCGTAAGACGTGTGTTCAAATTCTTGGTAAATCTATTTGTTTAGTAAGCGGATGTCTTTTTCTGTTGTATGAATAGTGATCTATGTGTGTGTGTGAATGCACTCTAAAGTACTCCGAACTCAATTATTGGTTTTGGTTAGTTAGTCGTCAACATTTATACTTATTTACATTTTAAAAGGAGTATTCCGCTCTAACTCGCACGATTTTTAACCAAGTTGTGTATTATGCATGCAGTAAATAGGCTTGTGTGTGACACTGACTGAAAATGTATATTTTGTTATTTTGACACCCTACTTTTGATCATAGATTTCTGGTGAATTCAGAAATCGATATAGTACACAAGCATTATTGAACTGAACACCTTCACCTTTGAACTTAGGGCGCAAATGAAGACACTTTTTACGCAATAAGTTCTGTCAAGTTTACCATGTCTTTGACTGTGCATAAATTTTCCATCATGTATGCTCAGCAATGCAAGTTTAAGTTCGTTACCTAACTTCATCTTTAGCCGTTAGACTATAGCTAACTCTCTTGATAGCAGTTCAGTGTCCAGTAAATATTGACCAATATTTACTCTCCATGTTATTCTACCAAATTATAGCTAATGTTTTGCAGATAGACACTTACTATTTGCTACTACTGGCATGTTAAAAACAATTAAAAATAGTCTCACCTGAACCACATCCCTACAGTACAACTGACATTTTCCATCAATGCCCCTAATAAAAGTGAGATTCAATTGGTCCAACATATCATTGGTCCCAAAATTGAGCTCATGAGCCCGACTCCGCTTGTTAATCTCTTGTTGAGCATTCTCAATGTCTTCATCCCTATGATAATAGTACTGCTGATCCCTTATATGGTTCCCATGCACTTGTTCCCCATCGGACCAAAGACACAAGGCGCACAACAAAATGGTCACAACTATCCACCTGGTAATGAAATCCATCTTTTTTCCTTGGCCAATCCATTCCATATCATTAGTTAGTCAAGTTCAAGTATTGACACGAAAAATAGGAAAAGTCGAAATCCATCCCAAATTTTTTCCGCACTCCATCATTATCATACAAGTTAAAACCAACAGGTGAACATGCACGATACACTTTGATAAAAAAACGTATACTTTGATTGATTGGTCAGTTAGTTAGCTTACTAAACACACAGAGAGTGACTAACTAACTATGTTGTTTGTCCAAAAGCATCCAGATGATAGATAGATAACTAACTACTGCTGTGAGAGGAAGATGTAATTGTGAGTCCATGTGAATGGTTAGGGCTCTGGAAATGCAATGATGATGACGACGCGTTTCCTTTTACCCTTTATACATGAGTTGTAGGTCTGACTCGTATGGAAATCTCTGTGGCCTTAAAAATGTACACAACGTACTAACTAACTAAACTATTACCACAGTGAAGTGGATTCTGGTTTCTGGATTTTCATCTCTTTCGAGTGGTACAACAAAGTTAGTTGCTATACTTACACATGACATAGCTTATTGGAGTGCGGAAAGTTTGACATCCGCGCTCTAGGTAATTTGTTTAGTTGCTTGGTTTGGTTGGTTGGTGCACCGTTTTCATGCAGGTTACAAGGGAGAGAACTGTAATGGTTTCCAAATGCTTTGGGCTCGTTGAGTGTGGGTACTTATCTACGGATTTCTAGGGATATTTTTATTGTGTGTGGCTAGTTTTGTACTCTAGGTAGGGACATAATACTAGAATTTAGGGTTACAGAGTATTATTGGCATCTAACAATGTTCAGATAGGGAATGAAGTTTCCCTCGAGCTGTGAAAATGGATTCACGCCCTATTCTGTACTACAATGGAACGGGATGCTCGCTTGTTTTATGTATGATCGGTCAGAAAAAAGATTGCATGTTGTTAGTTTATATGCGTGCATGCATAATGAATGAATGAAGGTGCGCCAGTAGTGTACAAAAAAAATGGAGACGGGCAACAGGTGAACTTCCTATCTCCATTTACCATAAATAAAGTGTTGTACAAGTTCATTCATGTCTTTTGATGAGTAAAAGACGAGCTAGAAACTTTGGATATTGTGTTCCGTTTTGTAAAAAACTATGCATAGTTTCATATACGAGAAAAATATCTGTTATTTCCAAACAACGGTATGAAGATGGGTAATGCTTTTACCCATTAGCATTCCAAAACATTGTAATAGTGATGGACTCGAAAGTGAAACTACTAGTAAATGTGCCTATGAATGAGTTTTCTTGCTTTGCATACCATTTGAGAGTAGAACTGACTGAGCTGGAATTTTTCAAATCTCATACTGCTAATGAGTTTTGAAGGCTAATCAAGCAATTCGAACAAACCAATAGTTGGTAATTCATTGTGGAATGAGTTAACTAGTTAATTGGCATTGTTGGTGGCAATTAAACGGAACAAAGCATAGAAGATCGAAAGAGGGTTGAAAACAATGAATAAGTGTATATTATTAAAACGAGGATGCACTCTGACTGACTTTAGATGAAAACCAAATATTAGACTGGAATTTTTTGTTATGCAAGTTTATCTATTGGTTACTTACTTAGTTAGTTAGTTTGCATGCACTTTTACATATACAGTTTAACTAAACTACAGGCAACTATACATTTTCATTCTGCGAATAGCAAACTTCCTTATTAATACCAACTGATTGTATGCAACAAGTGTGTATCGTGTCTGTGTGTAAGATACAGAGGGATACATATGGGGTGAGACTTTGTTTCATGGGCTCGTTGGTTCATAATGTTCACAACAAAAGATAGGAAAAATTGGAGTGTACAATATTGACGTCGATAATCAGATTGTATATTGAGAGTTAGGAATCAGCATTTCGAGTTTTCAAGTGTGCTGTATGCCAAATATTATTCTAGGGCCATTGATGTTGGAAATGACATTTTTCTAACTTACCTATTAGAATTCAGTCAGTCAGAACTGAATTGCCCAATCGTTTTCATCATAATAACAGCAAATCTTGAATTATTTTTTAATAGACTAGGCCAATGTTACATGGTGTGTACATGTTTTTTTCTCACGAACTATACTACGTGCGTGCACACAAGTTCAATAATAGTTATTCTTAAATATCTACGCACCAGTGTAGTAATTATTGTTACAAAGATTATTTTAAGCACTGCGAACTAAAGTCAACCAACTAACTAAGCAATCCATGTCGACATGTATTATTGTTTTCAGTACAAATTTTTCCCTGTAGGTTCACGCGTGATTTTATTTACAGCCGCAATAGTTATATTGTGCTATTTTAATCAATGATAAGCATCGTTTTTGTGATGAGAAATATTTTCATTTACTAATTATTATTACCCAAATGAGGTTTGAATACTTTACATTTTTGTCGTTTGTGAAATTCCGCTATTTTACACCTATAACGAGAATAATGTGAACTGTCATTGCAATTTTCAGATTAGACATACCTGAGAAAAAATTGAAGTCAATTGTGTGGCTGAATTTAGCAAAAAATGGAAGTTAACTCAATTTTTTCACAAACTATCAAACGACTACTTTTTTCCTACGTATATGATTCTACGCGATTGATTTTTCCTTTTAGCTCTTACATTGCATAATAAATTAGAAAATCGAATCCACATGCTGATGACTACATGCTGCGTGCCACTTGCAGCTTACAATCTATTATTAATCCTGTAGATTTAACCCGGAAGATTTTTTAACTAGTCACTAACTTACTAACTAACTACTAACAGAATTGTCCCGAAATAATTTTAATTTTTCCCCGTAAATTACTAACAAAAGGATGACATGACATTGTTATCTACAACTTATTATTCGCTCTAATCAAACCATAACAAATCACAACGTTCGCCGCTCGCTGACCTAATTTCGCTCTTTACTTCGTTTCATCGTTAAATACATAGTTCTCATCTATGCCAATTATATGTACCATTTCACGCCAACGTGCATACAAGTTTCCCTATACCTGTCCCCTACAACTAGAAACTAATAAATAACAATTACTAATGACATAACACTCAATATTGATTACATAGAATACAAACGCTAGCAAGCAAGTCAAGTAACCCCAAAGAAAAAAAATTATTGATATAAACCAAATGAACACTATGACTATTATTTGGGTTTAATTTCTTGGCCACTATTTTCAAGCAAGACTAATATTTGGTTTAAGAGTTGGTCAAATTGAGTTCACAAAGCATTTTCAATGTGGTCTTTGGTCTTATGATAAATCGACATTTATGTAATGATTACGACACAGTTGATTGAGAATATAGTTAGTTACAACCCTCAACCCTGTGCAGATTGTGGTCACGATTTAGTTAACAATCGACCAACTGGTACACCATTTCATGCTACAGACATGCAAAACGAGGGATGAAATGCGCCAAAGAATCATGATAGCCACGTCGTTTTTCTGATTCTTTTCGTTGGGTAGTTAGTTATACGGTATGTACCTGTGCTTGGCAAGTCATAAAGACTTGCGAGTACATCTCCACATTCCCTTTCATTTCCATACTGACCACGGTCAGTGAGTGAGATATAACGATTGTGATAATCTGTATTCTTTGTTTGTTGGACCATTTCTGACTGTGCAGTGTATGCCATTTTCTCCGGGATGGAGTTCCAGGTTTGTTGTTTCTCATTTCAAATTCAATGGCCCATGTCCAATCAGTGTTTTGTTTTAGTTCATGCTCCTTGTTTTTTGCATATAGAGAGCCGTATTACTCAGTGGAGTCTTGTGTATTAGTTTAGTATCTTCACAACAACAATACATAAGTCCGTCTGCTTACCATGTTGACGATGCTCATGGCGGGCAATACCAGCGTCAAACCATTATTCGATCTCCTACACCTAGGCTAGTTCCTGTTTCGGTAAGAAAAGCCATGCTAACTTTAGATTGTAACGCATCTGAAAATCAGACTTTCGATTTAAATATTGCATGTAGATTAGAAACATTAATAGGTAAGATATTACAACACCAAAAAAAGTGTTATATCGCCCAGAAGTTACAATGTCAGTTTCTAAAGCTGGAAGACAGGAAAATGCATTTTGCTTGATTAGTTCATTTACTAATCAAGCAAAGCTGTTTGCTTAGTTAGTTTATTTAGTTCATTTGCGCTGATAATGCAAAATGCAAATAAAAACATATTATTTTACTAATTTACACGATTTTTTTATTCAATTCAGTCCACAGCCCCCAGGAACATTCGAATTGGGGCACGTGCACCTCAACTTGTGTCCAGTTCAGTTCCATTGGGAATCCCATACGTCCCCCGTTACAGCAAGTCGGTGGATAATCCTCAAACTGCTTATGGAACACCCAAATCAGTTACATCACAACGATATGTTCAACCAACTCAACCTCACCAATATACTTCAAATCCTGTTCAATATGCTTATGCCCAGCCACAGGGTCGATACGAGCAGCAGACACCTAGGTACATATCCCAATTTGAGAGCCCACAGAGATATCTTCAATCTGCACAGGATCCTGTGTATGTGAATCGCATTTCCCCACGAGCTCGGCGTCCGAAATCCAAAAAGCCAGCTCCCCTTATAGAAAAAGAAGAGCAGCCTGAAGAACAGGAGGAATATCCTGGCGATGTAAGAAAATGTATTTCTTGTAAATGTGTTTAAACTATATTCTCAATCCAAAATGTATCTTTTTTGCAGCCAAATCCCCAATACAGTTTCTCCTTCGATGTCAAAGATGATGATTTGACCAACTACCAAAACAGACATGAAGAGAGAGATGGCGGAGTCACCAAAGGGAGTTACAGTGTCATAGATCCCGATGGATTTGTCCGCACGGTTACGTACACGGCAGACTCCAAGAATGGATTCCAAGCCAAAGTGACCAGGGAGCCGACTGACGTGAAAATCAAATTCCCCGTGCCCACAACAGAGCCAGAAGGTACCACAAAAGTGGAAGAGCAGCCCACTCGGGTTTCAGCTCCGGTTCCACGGTACACTTCGTCCTCATACCCTAGCCAATATCAACCACAAGTGCCACAATATCAGGGTGATGTGTATGCGCAACCTAACCAAGCTTATGGGAATTCTCGGTACGCACAACTTCCCACGGCCCAGTCTCAATATCCGTCAAGACGCGTGTATAGACGACTAAGGCAATATTCTTAAGGGGTGTCTAGCTTCTGTTTGCGTGTTTGTACAATAATAAAGGAAGAGAAGTTTTTTCAACCCTGCATGTGTTATGATTTTATTGTCATCTTTATGTTCACAGAAAACCAGAACTAAAAAAATGAAACAAAACATTGAATTGGTTGAATAAGTTTGTTTGAATTGGGGTAAATAAGTCTAGCACAGACTTTATTATAATTTTAATGTGCAATTAATGGCCAATGTTTGCAAAATCCATCCAATTGTTGTCTAAACTGTAGTGTAACTGGGTCGTGAGTGCAACTCATAGGTCCAAACCCCCTGTTTTTTGGATCAGATGCCATCATTAAAAGGACAATAATGGAAGTGGTTAAACCAGCTACTGTAATATACGTGTAGAGAGTAATTCTTCCCACAAAGGTATTCTGAAAGAAACACAAAACATTACAGGATGATATAATATCAAAAGTTAAATGACATAATGTAAAAAAAAGTACATCAATATCTCCACTGTCTAGGTCAGGAACGATAGGTATAAAAATTAATTTCATAGCTCTGGCTTGCACAGTTTTCTCCAGAATCTTGGAGTATCTGTACATACGCACCTGTACAAAAAATAACAACTATTATTTCAGGACAAACCCAAAACCCAACATACGACATTTGGAAATAAATTGAGTACTTGCAGTTAAAAATGTATGCATTGCTACGTCAAATATGAGCCAAAATAGAAGAACAAGTCCAACTGGTATATATTTAGATTCATTGATGTATTGCTTTTCTTGCTCATCATACATTAAACTGTCGACCAAAGCAGAAGGGCTTGCTTGAATAAAAACTGAAGAAAATCCAACAATCCCTAAAAGAATATAATACAATCACAGTTGTATGCATTCATTTGTACAGTATTTCGGGAGTAAATTAATAAGTATGGATCCGCACAAATGAGCAAATATAATACGAATCCTATAATGGAATGCGAGGCTATGATGATGATTCGAAAACGCTTGGCATATGGTCGAAATCCGCCAAAGATGAGCATAATGAAATAGGCAACAACTAAACTCCAGCCCAATGTAACGTGTAGCTGAGCAGTGGACGAAATCCTCAGTCCAAGCATATGGCGGACACCACCAAATGAGCCCAAGGCAGTAATAAAAGCAATAGCAGTAAACATAGATCCCTGTAGATGGGTCTGTATGAACAACACATAAAAAACCACATGTCAAATTA
>Ga0210040_10010450_pt1 | contig 10639 bp, 5 predicted proteins | sample CryGeyCG12114_NA_FD_185462 | JGI IMG/M metagenome (GOLD analysis project Ga0210040, IMG submission 185462) | Groundwater microbial communities from aquifer - Crystal Geyser CG19_WC_8/21/14_NA (SPAdes) (version 2) | ecosystem: Environmental > Aquatic > Deep subsurface > Groundwater | place: USA...
CGCTGTCCATCTGTACGATACGACGAGCCTCCAACAATACGTAGTTCGACGATCATGAAAACACGACACAGGCCGTATTTAAGACCAGGTCTCGTATTCTCTCAAGCTTCCATATCATCACCGCGACGCTCCCTACCTGCGCAGCATCCCCATCCCTATCTTCTCGTCTCCTCCCCAGTCTTATCAACATCCATTTCATCTCCCCTCCCCTCCTTCCCAGCCACTTTCCATGCCCCTCTCCTCTCCAACTCCACCGGCGCCTCCCCAGTCTCAACTCTCTGCTTCTTCAATCTCGTAAAAGGCACGAGATTTGGAAACTTGCTTCCCTCATGAGCAAACGAGCAGTTTTTATTCTTGCATTCCCCCCTCGCATAGTGCCTGCACTTTACACGTTTGCATTTGTCTTCCTTGCCGCGGAGAATGCAGTTCTTGCATTGGGTGTCGTTGTCGCAGGGCCAGTTGTGCGTGATGCATTGGGTGCAGCGGGTGATGGGGCCGGACGGCTTCTTGATTTTGTGGTGGGGAAGACTAGTGGCGTGATCAGTCTGTTGGTGTAGGCAAAGAGGTCAGTAAGGGGCTGGACTAACTCAGTGTCTAGCTTCGATCCACTCTCAGGTATCTTCCGCTTGAACTCGTCATACGCTCTCTCGGTGGCCTCAAGCTTTGCTTTCAGGCTTTCCACTGTATGCCTGTCATCTACTTCGTCCTTTTCCAGTCGCAGGGTTAAGGGTTGCTCAAGTGCCTCAAGCCGCATTTTGTTGTTCTCTTTCTGCAACTCCCTAATATGCTGTTGCATGTTCTCATGCGCTCCTATCAGATCAGTGATCTGGCTCTTGTAGCTCCTGTGAATCTCGGTGATGGTTTTGGAGTTCGATTCGCGAGTGGAGTCGAGTATCTTGAGGCAGTCGTCCTTCGCGGCTTTTTCGCTTTGTACGAGTTTTGTCTGGTCTGCCAGCTCGCGCTCAAGTCGCTCGATCTTTTCCTTGTCGGTCTCCGTGATGCTCGTCTCCCCTTCCTTTCCAGCTAGAGGTGTTGTCGCAGGGGCAATCTCGCTGGTGATTTCATCATCGATGTTTCGGTCTTTTGGTCTCTTGCTAAGTGGCATATTTTCCAAAGGAGTCGGGGACGGATCGCGCTTAGACATCGTGCTTGTGAAATTTGTATCGATGTCTGCAGGTGTGTAAAATGACAACACAGTTGAGGTAACGTTGAGCCCTGTTGTGGTGTTCGGGCGTCGAAGATTCGCAGATGCGGACAAAACGCGCGTTGTCTTCTTACGACAAGCCCGTTCACTTTCACTCAACAAACGCCACCACCCCACCCAAGCTCCGTGCGGCACTGTCCAATCCAAAACCTGATACCTGTCAACCTCCAACCATACCACCAGCGCTCTTGACAACACCAACAGCTCTACGTAGCCACCTCGTTAATCAGCAAACATGCGCGCCAAGGTACAACCACCTAACCTCGAGCTCTAAAGCCACACTCATCGCATTAGTTCTCATGTCACTCCCACGCAGAACTCGACACCCCGCCTGCACCACCAGACCATCCTCCCACACCCTCCACAGACTTCCAAGCCAGGATCGCTGCGCTGCAACTCAGTATCGAGGCTCTGGGAGCAGGGAATCTCGAAGCCGCGAAAGCGACCCCACCTGCCGAGCGTGAAAGAAGCCGAGATGGCGGTTGTCCGCGGGCGGTTTCTGATGCAGTGGACGGTAGAGTGAAGTTGCACGGGCGTGGCGTCCGGCGCTCAGCACCAGGAGGACGAGGTGATCAGGGAGAGGTTGGCTGAAGAGCAGTGAAGTGCAAGCATTGCATCGCACAAAAGGTAGGGCTCAAAACACTTGGTATCTGTTTGCACTGGAGAACGATAGCCTGATAGACTAGTATGGTGCCTGAAGCTGAAACCCTGGAGAATGTCCAGCATTTTGCAACATGTCAGCAAGTACATGCAGTTTAAGGGTGGGAGGGATGCGTCAGTAGCACAAAAGACAAGGCTTTAAGGGAGTATCAGCAGACACATACACTCGTGCAAGAGAAGTTTCATTCAACATACAAGGAGATCGAATTTGGTGATAGTGCATGCCTCCGGACATTACAATTACAACCCGGTTGACCCAATCTCCAATCTATAAGTGAACAACCTCAAACCACCACCACACCGCTCTTCACGCCTCAACACCAATCCCCCTACGACCCTCCGAGCTTAGTTTAGAGGAGGAGCAGCAGGATCCTCCATGCACTGGTCGACACGCATGAGCTGCTTGCCGGTGGCCTTTGCGATTGTGATGAACTCCTTGAGGTAGCTGACAGTAGACGGGTACAGGTAGTGCAGCACAACAAGGTTGCCGCCCTTGGCAACGTCACGCTTGAAAGCGGTCAGCTGGTTCTCAGGGGTGGCAGTCTCCGCCCACAACCAATCCTCAACATCGACGGACCAGTTGGTGATGGTGGCCTTGCTGCCGACTGCCTTGGCGAGACGGGAGCGCATGCGGGCACCCTCGTTACCGAAGGGAGGACGGAAGTAAGGAGTCTCGAGGCCGTTGAATTGGGACTTCATGGCCTTGATGTCCTCGTTGTACTCCCAGTCAATGGCGGCATAGTCGGGCAGCGACTCCATCTTCGGGTGAGTGAAGGAGTGGAGCGCAAGCTGGTGACCGGCGGCCATCATCTCCTTGTAGACATTGGTCAGGTTGGTGGACTGGTCGAGCAGGGGAGCGCCGACAGTGAAGAAGGTGACCTTGATGTCCTCCTCACGGATGATCTTGAGGACCTCCTGGGCAAGGTCTGGCACACCGTCGTCAATGGCGAAGGCGAAGGAGTTGGGGCGCTTGCAGGCGAAGATGAGCTGACCAGTCTCGTCCTTGGGCGGGATGGCGAAGCCGGCAGGGACGGAAGGAACAATCTCAATAGAGGAGAGCGTGACCGAGTCGGTGGTGTGGAAGCCCTTGAGGGCGAAACCAATGACGCGAGAGAAGTCAACGTTGAAGTGGCTCATGGGAATGTAAATGTTGCCGTTCTTAGCATAACGCTCAGCCTCAGCAGAGTCCCAGGTCTCAGGGAAAGGAGCAACCTCAGAGTTGCAGCCCTTGTTGTGCTGTTGAAGAGCGACAGTGAACTTGGTGGTTCCGCTGTAGGCGATGTGGAGGTAGGATCCCTTGTACTTGCTGAAGTCGCTGCAAGAACCCGAGACTTGGGTGTAGAACGAGTAGTCAGCATCGGGGGAGGTGATGGTGAGCTTGCCGCTGGCGTACTGGAGAGTCATGCCCTCATCACCACCGTGCCAGTTACCCATGGCGTTCTGGTCGGCGTTGGCGAACTTATCAACGACAAGGGCTGTCGCAGAAGGGTTGGCAGGCGCAGCAACGGTGGAGCTCGAGCCAGAGCCGCCATCCGTAGGAGGAACGACGTACTCGGAGACAGTGTCACCGCAGTAGAACGCCATGGGACCGAAAGACACGGTAGTGGAGAATCCAGAGAAGAGGATAGTGGTGAGCTTTCCAGTGTTAAGCGAGGGGAACTTGGAGAAGGGAATGCTGTAAAGCTTCTCGGTGCCGTCGAATGTCCAGCCAAGTTCGGTCGAAGATTGACCGGCAGACACAGCGGATTCAGGGTTGCAGTTGTCGGAGGAGTCGAGCTGAACAGACAGAGTAGCGCCCCTAGGAGCCTTGATTCGGAGAGAGATACCACCATACTTGTTCTTAGCGTCAACGCAGGGGAACTGACTGTAGAAGTAAGAACTGCCATCCTTCTTGGGCACGATCTCAACGCGATTAGAAGAGGGTTTGCCAACAGTAATGGACTCAACGGTGCCATCAGTGGAGGTGGGGTAGTTGAATGCGTTGTAGAACATGAAAGTGAGACGTGACTGCGAGATCCAGTCATCGATAAGAAGAGGGGCGCAGGTGCCGGATGGCTGGGTAGCAGTCACGAGGGTGCTGCGTGCAGTGGACGCGCTGGAGGCAGTAGCAGCCTTGGAGACAGAAGCAACCGAGGAGCTGATCTTGGTAGCGGAAACAGCAGAGCTTGAAGCAACCGAGGAGCTGATCTTGGTAGCGGAAACAGCAGAGCTTGAAGCAGCCTTGGAGCTGGACGCAACCTTGCTCGAGGATGGAGCAACAGAGCTGGGGGATCCACCGGTAGAGCCGGAGCACACAAGCTCGATGTTGCTGAGCTGCCAAGTGATGGCGGTAGAGGAGAAGCCGGACCAGACGATACCGGTGATGGCGTTTCCATTGGCACCAGCAAATGCAGTGAAGGGAAGAGTGACGGTCTGAGAGCTGCCAGTCATGCCGGTAACCTGGGTGTAGTAGGAGCTGTAGCTTCCGGCTGAGCAGGAAGACTTGGTCTGAAGCTCAACAACAACGGAGCCCTTGGAGGGTCCCTTGATGGTGAACTGCACAGCGCCGAGCTCCTTGCTGGTGGCGGCCTGGCAAGGGAAGGTCTCATAGAAGTATGATCCAGACTTGGGCTTGAAGTTGAGGACGCCATTGGTAGCCGAGATGGAGGTCATGGTGCTATCGTCTAGGATAAGTCAGCAAGAACTTTGAATAGTTCCTGAAGTCATCGCCATACCGCTGGTCCATTCTCCCAAGCTGTTGGTCTTGGTCGACCATTTTGAGAAGTCGTCGATCTTGGTTGGCCCCGAGCAGGCGGCGAAGGCCTGGGCGGCGAATGCGGCCACGAGGCCGATTAGAGTAGAAGTATACATTATAAAGGTGGTATAGCGAGAGACTGTGCGAAAGCGAGTGTACAGAAGTCAATGGACTTCCAGTCGTGGAGTGTTGACACCCTGCGGATTGGCGAGAGGGTTCAAGGAGCAGGACGATAATCGTGCGCTCTGAGCATGGGAGGCATTCCCAATACATATATTGCCGCCCCGACACAGCGGCGCGAGGCATGACACCTGCGAAATTTGCCTAGCGTGCTGGGCATGCAGGCCTTCGCGAAGCAGCCCTGTCGTTACGGGAGCTTTTGGTGCTATTTGGGGCGAACACGGGCTCGGCAGGTGCAGATCAGGCGAGCGCTTATGCCTCTTCGGGGATAAGCTGTGCTGACTGGGAGCACTGGTGCGCGGTTAGGGCAATGCGGCCCCTGAATTGAAGCTCTCCCTAGAACGTTTGTGGAGACGGCAGCGGTGCTGGTCCGTCACTCCACTGGTAACCGGGTTGTGAATCGCCACGGTGTAGTTCTGAACTAGTTCCCTGTCATGATGGTTCGGCGCACCGCCTAGGATTGGAGAGCAAAACCGCAAGTCGGATCAATCTCTGAGGTCCAGCAGCGGTCCTGGAAGAAATGTTCCCGCGAACCAAATGTAGTCAAAGCGGGGCTGAAACTACCAAGAAGATAGAACGAGGTCCTGGCCCGTGAGATGTGATGAAGAGAATCAGCGTCCACCCCCGCGCAACTCAAAATACGAAGGTCAATACTTGGCTGGTGGACCGTCTTCGCAGCGCGTCCTTGTCGTGCTTGGCTGCCATTGCATGCAATGCCGCGCGATTGCTGCAAGGACCGAGTTCAACGAGGTCCAGCGAACACGGGCGCCGAGTCGCGCAGACACGAGGTTGAGCTCGTACACTACAGCGCACAGCATGCGCAAGTGGGGAACGAGGTATTGGCTCCGCTGTGATGATCGGAATTCTTGTGCACGGGCGGTCCAAGAGGCTTGCCGGCTTGGTGGGAAAGCCAATTCCAACATCGCGATGAAGGCTCCGCCGTCGCCGTCGCCTGATTCCTCGTGACCTGACATCATGGCGGCGTCTTCTCCTTTCGCGCGGTCGAGCCAGATTTCTGATGCTTTCCCCTGCTCAGCGTTTACCCCTGCCGAGGGTGCCGAGCGACGCGGTCAGCTCCGCCACCGATCAATGTTTCAGGCAGGCCCATCCAGAGAAGGCTAGCGAGCTGTAACCATTTTGATGATTACTGGGGCGCCGAGTGAAGAGAATGCAGTCTCACACCGGAACATGGCAAATGCAAGGCACGAGATGGTCGACCTTCCGGTAGGTAGGGCTGCTGTTGTGAGGAGGGGCCGCATGCTCCATGTTGCACCTTCTTCTACCCTCAACGCTCCTTCCTCCGCGTTTGCCACGTCGCACCTTCCGACATACAGCTTGCTCAAGATCGGTTCCGCCAGTTGATGGAAGTATTGTCATCTTTCAGGCACACGGCTAGCTGTACTTTATCATGCGTTCCTGTCAGATAGACCGACAATTACCAGCCTGGTCCTGAACAGTCATGCATATTACGCCTGTGGAGTGATGTAACCTTGAGCTCTGCATATAAAGTCTGCGCTGCTCAATCGCCGTAAGATGAGGTAGGAATTTCACTTTGAAGACGCCCTGTCGCGAAGGCAGGATAAATAGGTAATGTACTGGCTGCTTCACTTGAAAGAATGGGACGACCTCGAGAACCTCGAACACGACTTCCAGAGATCAGAGTTATTTGATTAGTCCAACGTGAGACCGGAAGATGGCATCTCATCTCGCATGCTGCACGATTCGGCGCAATAGGTATGCTGAGATTCGTCGTGAACAAAATTGCCAGTCAAGCTCATCGATGAACGAGAAGATGTGAGGAGAGGTCTTGCGAAGCACACCTGACAAGTGGAACGATAGTCGAAGCCAGCACGTCAATCTACCATAGCTTGTTATTCATATATCGAACTCGCCTCAACTATCGGTGTTGAATACGAGAAGAATCGTATATGATAGAGCTGATGGTGTCGGTGGTTTACTCAACACCAACAGCGCCGCAGAGAGCATCTCGGCTATTCCTGCCCCCCACAAGTCAACCCCGCTGGAGCATGTCATCACTCCCGGCGAACATCATCAGCATCATGACTTCTCGCAAAGACTACAACATTTTCTGAAGACATCCATATCTCGTTCAAAATCTTATGCGAATCTTCAACAGTCTTAAACCATTCGTACAGCGATCTCGACAACAATACACCATGGCCAACACCAGCGAGTCCGTCAAGTCTCCCGCCATCGCTCAAATTGAGCTCAAGCTTACAAATATAGTCTCGCGAGGCTCGCACAACAACTCGTTGCGAACGGTCCGCACAAGATCGAACCAACACGAAGACGCATACGAGGCCTGTTCAATGGCAAATATGCATTCGACACCATGGACGCGCACTTCGTCTGGGAAGAAAACCCAAACTACCCACAGTTTGTCGCTCTTACCATCCTACACTCCTACCCACTAAAGTCACTCCAGATACTACATCCCCATCTCCAGTTTCTCCTCCTCCGCCAACCTCACCAAAACTTCAGAAGTAGACGGCACCAACGGCTCTGCCCATCTCGGCCGCTTGACCATCGGAAACCGCAGCACAGACCGCGTCATCATTTTCAACACTAGCGCGCTCAAGGGCCTCGTCAAAATTGAGTTCAGAGCCATGGATAAGTGGTTCGAAGAAGACGTCGAGACGTTCTGTCATCCGAAAGATCCGTACAAGAGGATCGACATCCTGCCTTCTACGCGCCCTGTCAAGATCGTAATAGATGGCGTGACGATTGCGGAGACAAGCAGTCCGCTGTTCCTGCTGGAGACTACGCTACGCACGCGATACTATTTACCGCCAACGAGCGTGAAGTGGGAATACCTAACGCCGAGTGATACGGAGACGCTGTGTCCGTATAAGGGCAAGGCGAATTACTACCACGCGAATGTGAATGGGAAGCAGTATAAGAATCTGGTGTGGTATTATCGCACACCCACGCATGAGAGTGCGGCGATTGCGGGGCATTTGTGCTTTTACAATGAGGCGGTCGATGTTTGGGTTGATGGGAAGAAGGAGGAGAGATGAGGACAGCACGAAAAAATCGCGAAGCATGAATTTGACTACAGTATGTCGTATGGCGGATTCGATCGATTCTGCTACTTATTCCTTGCCGTAGTACCTGAAGGCGCCGGCCTACGGTGTGCTAGTCTTCGGTGTGATGGCGAAAAGCTTGTTGAACATGTTCTGAGGGTCGTACCTCGCTTTCAGTTCCTGCAAGCGTTCATAGTTCGCACCGAACACGTCCTTGGATCTTTCTTCGTACTCTGCAATAAGTTAGAATCATCTCATGTCAAGAAATGCTTTCGAGTTGAGAATGTGTGCTTACGGTCATAGTTGCCATACACCATCGTAGCTCCATGTTCGCCCCTCTTCCCAATCCATCCATCCTCACTCTGCCCCGTTTCCGCTCCACCGCGCTCCAACTCCGCCTTGAGCAACTTCGCCACATCGCGCGACCACTGACGACATACTGCATCGTTCGCTTCGTCCCACCACAGCGGCGCGATAGCAATATTGAAGTGGCGACCACGATTCGCGAACGCCATCGCCGAGTTAGGCACTTCGATAATTTTGGTCGAATCGAGTAGTTCCCACATGACCTGGCTGCCCTTCGCATCTGGCACTTCGTCCGTAAACTTGGTGTATGACTCGAGGACCGAGACAACGAAGTCTGGGCGGATGGGAAGCTCGAAGGAAGACCCCTTTAACGAGACGCGAGCGCCGATGGGAGGTGCGAGGAGCTTGTTTGCGTTCTCGTAAGAAACCATGGCCATGGTGCTCATGACGGGCTCCAAGTCGACTATCTCCTCGAATAGCTCCTTGCCTTCTTCTTCCGGACCGTCAAAGACCACAGCCGCGAAGAACATTGTCTGAAAGCCTGCTTCAGGCGGTTTCACGAAGCCGAGGCCACTGCTGGCGCGTCCTGACGCTTTGCTCTTCCCGTCAGGGCCAGGACCGAAAATCTTGTTGCTAGCTTCGACGACTTTTCCGATGATCTCTGGTACGGGAGGGAAGATCATGAAGCCGGCCCACATCTTGCCTTGCTCGTAAGCCTGGAACACGAATTCGATGCCGACGCCGAAGTTTTGGCCAGCACCTCTCAAGCCCCAGAACAAATCCTCGTTTTCGGAAGCGGACGCCTTGACGATTCTTCCATCTGCAAGCACGATAGTGCATTCGAGGAGATTGTCGACGACAAGACCGTGTTTGACCGTGAGCCAGCCGAAACCGCCGCCGAAGGTCAGTCCGCCGACTCCCGTGTCTGCAACCGTTCCACCTACAGCCGCTAGACCATGAGGTGCGAGTGCGGAGTCGACATCACCCCAAGTTGCACCGCCACCGACTTTAATAATCTTCTTCTCGGTATCAATTGACGTAGTGCGCATGTGTGTGTTCAGGTCGATAAGTAAGCCGCCGTCTGTAGACGATGCACCGGCGGTCGAGTGCCCACCTCCTTTGACGGCGATATCGAGGCCATGCTGAGATGCATACTTGAGTGCGATTGACACAGCTTCAGCCGACTTTGGGACGAGGCAAGCACCAGCAGGCTTCTCAGCTGCGCGGGACCAGCGCCGGATTGAGTTGGTGTATGCTTCTTGCTGGTCTGGTGTTACGAGCTGCGCATGGGTGCCTTGCAGCAGCTTTTGCAGCTCCGCGACATCTTGTTCGGTGACTGATCGCTTGGAGGTCATATTGCTGTGTAGGATTTGCGAAGGCTGAATGCATGGTGGGTACTGAGATATATATATTATGGAAAGCGGCACAGCTGGGGACGCCTCTGTAAGCGGGTTATTTCCTACTCCGTTGTTACTGTGCCACTATACTGAGCTAAGCTGGGGCTGTTGGTATACTATGTGTGGGCATTGGCTGTAGACGCCGCAAGTGTCGCCCATAAGCTGACCGATGTCAGGCATTTCGTCAGCACCTTGATCGAAACGCAAAGCGCTAATCCTGAAGCGAGTAGATCAAATGGTCAGCAGGCGTGCCTTCCACTTACCTGCTACGCATGGCTCGCTAGATCGTGTTTGAAATATGATGTCCAACAGCCAGATATGTGCGAAACTTCAGCTTCCTGCCCATCCACGCATCTTCGCCACAGTTTAGTCAGTGTCAACTGTGCATATGAGCATGCTGGGATACTCATCAGATCCATTGAACCTGACGCCGCGTTGCTACGCCACACTATGGAACATGTGAGATCAGTGGACGTCAGAGTTCCGCATGCGGCGAAGACCTCAAACAGCTTAGTATTCAACCGAGCTATGATTGTGTAGGTAAATTAGTGGTTCTCGTTGTTCGGCCTTGCGAGGACTCTAATGCTCCCTGACGTGAGGACAGACCGGCTCGCCGTTTCGCATTGAGAACACTGTATCCAAGAGCGATAATAGCCTTTAGAGTGGCAATTCACATAATAACAAACCCATTGATCTGATGTGCTTCGAGCGGGACGGAACGCATACTTCGTTGATGCGCCATGCAGTCGCATTGAAGGCAGGCCGACTTATATGAACGACTGGGTCGGATCTCGTAGTGCGATGCGAGGCGACGGTATTCGAGCACGAGCGACGTGGGTGATTGATTGTTCGCTCAGGTCGACAGGGAATCGGGAGAATTCTGGGACAGACCGCACGCGCCAACATCGGGTGGGGTGCATGACACGCTAACGACCTCGGGAACGCGCAGGCTTGCTATCGACATTAGCATCGTCTACATTTCTCTCTCGCACACATTGGGCGTCGCACTCTCTATACGCTTCACTAGCCAGGGCGCGTCGCGGTACGTCCTTCAGGGTATGGCCGATGTCGGCGGCTCGACAGAACCGCCCACGCCCTCACTCATCTTCAGGGT
>Ga0210040_10010451_pt1 | contig 10637 bp, 7 predicted proteins | sample CryGeyCG12114_NA_FD_185462 | JGI IMG/M metagenome (GOLD analysis project Ga0210040, IMG submission 185462) | Groundwater microbial communities from aquifer - Crystal Geyser CG19_WC_8/21/14_NA (SPAdes) (version 2) | ecosystem: Environmental > Aquatic > Deep subsurface > Groundwater | place: USA...
TTAAAAACTTTCAGTTTTACCCATGTAAGCCCTTTCATCAAAAAATCATAAAAGCCACCTCAGCCATTTATAGAAAGAAACGTGAACTGTCAAAGTATTTTTCCCGGGTTGCACTTTAAGTGACGACACTTTTCACTTTGACAGCAAGACCGAAAAAGATCGCTTGTGGTCCCCTAATTTTTTGGAGGTGACGAGATATTTTTTTTTCTTTCTCTATCTCACTCATATGAAAATATTTTACAGCTTAAAGGTAGGCCCAAATTTAAAAAATCTGAATCCGAAACTAACCCAAGTAATAAATACATCGTCAATAGTCACAAATCTTTTCACGCTCTTGTCTAGTCTCAAGCTTAGTTAGTTACAGAGAATATTAAACAATCAACAACCTACATTCAATGGAGAATGAATATGCACTTCAAATTCACTACTCCTCAAGTCATTAAGCAATTCAGCATTTTCTCGTCACCAACAAGCCTACAATTAATGCGAACAGTAAATCACCTTGTGGAACAAGAGAGATCTTTTGTGAGCCTCCAGGTCCTAACTAACTAACAAGCAGTCCCACCGTCATTAAGAACTGTCAGCATACTCACTTTTCCACAATGTTATATTTCACAGAGCAGCTAGCAAGGTGAGTTAGTAACAGCAAGCAAGCAAGGAACCAACAAGCAAACGAAAATATCTTCACTGCAGACAAACGAGCACCATAAAACATTTGACTGGGGGAAATTCGCACTAAACGAATCCCACTTGAAAAAATTGCAAATCCCATAACTCATACATCTAAACTCAACCTTTGTACAGGGGAATTTTTCTTGGAATTCAAATCTAAAATTGTGTTTATTCTATGAGTCCTCAGTCAATTCAGCAGATTGATCGTTTTGGTATGGAAGCAGAAACTATAGTGAAGGAAAGAGACGTTCTATTCAGTTAACGGACAATTCTTTGGATTCCAAAGTGTGACAAAATCATTAACTAACAACAAAAGAGAGTGTGACGCACTGGAAGCCACCACATACAAAGTTCATTTGCATGCCACGCATGTTTACTTGCATGGCGGATGCACAGAGAAAAGTTGAGCGAGAGAAAAGGCATTGAAAAAAGCAGACGGACATGTAAATCCCCTATCTTGTTGTAAGCAAGAAAATAGCGAAATGAGAAAAAGTCAAGAAGACTGAATGAATGAAAGCGAGACTTGAGTCAAACTTAAATTGCCTAGCTTATAGAAAAAGTCTGCTGTCTTCTTTATAGTCAGTACGAAGGGATGAAAAAAAGAACATTTACCATTATATATTATGCCAGTGCATGCATTGTGTGTGTGTGTGTTTTAGGCAACTTTTTCCTTCGCATCATGGATCACTTGTTCAGCATATCTTGCATTCCATCTAGAAACCACACGTACATTTGCTCAAGCGAACAGCTATATGTAACGTACCATGCAAATGCTTCTATTGCACTTTCCAAAAATATCTAATAGTTAGTTTCACAAAAAAATGAAGAAAAAACAGATCCAAAAGCATGCACTAGACAAATATGACTGTCACACCACATGCGATAGACATTGTCACACTCTATTGATACATTTTTATGCAAATATGACGAAACAACTGTAAATTCAATTTTGTTTGTTTTGTAATTCTAATGAAAGATTGTTCAAACGTTATATTCCTTATTTTTTACCGCTTCAAAAACTGTAAACGGATGAACAAAGCTAAAAATGCAGATTCAAACTTACGATACTAAAAAGCAATCAGCAAGGAAAATTTGGTTTGTTCACTTCACATGAAATCCGAAATCAATACAAAAATGTAGCTTCAATCAATTGATAGCAACAAAAGTGATTGAAAATTTTGAAAGGAAAGGTGAACAATCGGTTGCTTGACATTTTAACTAAGCTGCCCTAACTCCTTTAAAGTACACTATTCCATTTGAAAATGTAGTTTCCACAATTTTCAACAGAAACTATCAGCCCACAGAAAGAGCTTTTCCTATCGTTTGAAATCAATACTAAATCAAGTTAAAAGTATTGTTGTACATTCACATCACCTTTCAACCTCTTGACTACGTAATCAAATACACGCTACACTGGCTTTAGAAAACGACAATACTAGACTTGTATATTTTATGTTCACTTAGCGTTGAAAAAAAACTGTCATGCCATGAATTTAACTTGAATAGAGATGTAAAAGACTTGGGTTACCCAATTGAAATATTTTTTTCACTTCCAAGCTTTTTTCTATTCTTTGTCTTTAATACTAAACTTATACCAATTAAGTTTTTCCGCAGACTTGCTTCTTAGAATCACAAGCCTCCATTGCTTAATAAATAAGCTAAACTACAAGCTTTTCACACTTTGTTCGGAAATAGAAATCAAAGACATCCACAGGATGGAAAAAATTGCGTCCCACGCTGACACTACTACTACAATATCACCTAATGATAGGTCTTGCTTTCTTCACATTACTTCCTGTCGCTTCTTTTTCCCGCTCTAATCATTTTGTATGCATTGCAGCGGATACAAAGCACAGCTAAAGTGCATAATTGAGTACCGTACTTTACTTGCTAACAGATAGACTTCCAACGCATACACCCTTTTTACCTTGCATACAGCTCGAGGTCACAAATCAACAAAGTTAGTTATTTCGCAAACATATTGTCAAGCAAAACACCCACTACTTTTGCATTGAGTTGAGCTTTGAGTTCATTTGAGTTCGCTATGATTAAATTTCCCAGGGAAAAATTTGTAACATTACGGTTCCCTGGGAACAAACTAAACTAACTCACACAGAGATTGAGAGAGCGAGAAAAAAGAAGGCTTGGAGGACAAAGTTGCCGGAAAAGGAAGTGGCAAAGACGAGGGGAAGTGAAGACAAGACGTGGAGATGACGATACATAATATAAGAAGATGGAATAAGGGAGGGAAAAAAATGAAAAAAAGGAACGAGCAAGCAATCTAAAAAAACATGACGATAATGGTGATGATACGGCGACAAGAGAAAGACACCAAGTCTTGTTCTTTTCCCTCAAAAAGTCATTTTTTTCCTTCCACCAAGTGAAAAATGTACTCCACTTATACCCTCTATCAGTGAGTAATAGGAAAGAGTCAGTGCATGCATGCAGTGATAACATCAGAATCCTATTAAAAAATATATCGTTGTGGTGTGCTGGGAATTGGGAAAGAATACCATGCAGAGTACACATTTCACACCCTACGTTTGTTTACTACGCATGGGAACTAACTAACTAGCTATAGCTATAATGTCAGTCAGGAGAAAACTAGTCTTTTACACAGACACAAGGGGTTGGCTGGGTTATCATTACTGATCAGACGAGCGGAAATCATTCCCCAATAATAATAAAAATAAAATTTACACCGTAAAACTGATTGGACAAGATATAGATAGATAAGTATCGGGAACAGCTGCATCTTCCCGCAAATGGATATTTCATATAGGATCAATAATTAGGGATAAGGCATTGATTTTCCACACGGACAGATAGATCGTGACCAGTAATTCGTCTTTTCACACTTTCCTATTCACGCAATAGTGAAAAACATTTTGAAGCATTCTGAGCTTCATATCACGCATTAGCTATATATAGGAAAAAGAGTAGGTGGAATACAAGTTTTCTGGTCCGTAGCCCGTAATGGGTGCACAATGTCAAACGCACGCTTCATTTTGGGAACCCTTTTGAAGTGGTTAATGTGACTTTGTAAGTGAAAAAAATAAACACGTGCTAGTGCAGTGGAAAAACTGTAGTAGCACTCAATACTTTCCTCTGTGACATGACCATGACATAATACTGAACGTAACTTTCATCTTTCATCATCAGTTTCCTTTGCGGCTTTTTTACTCACCCTCCTCCTTATTATCACTTCTTGCTCGTCCACTCAAAGGAAGTAAAAGGACGACTAACTGACTAGCTGCAGTGAACAAACTGTTGCAATAATTGCTACCTATACAACAGCCCCAACTGTCACAAAGAGCCTTACTACAAGTTCTGTCGAGACATAAACTTACTACAAAAAGTAAGAATATTCTTGGAACTACTTTTACGCCAGTCAGTAACTCACACTGAAAACAACAGGTCATTATTGTTGATCAGGGGAAAGCCAGTCCAAATAAAGTTTGTTTTTTTATCAAAAAGTTTACCGCAAATAATAAATAGCAGCTTGTCAAAACTATCGTGCATTATGAATCCATAAAGTTTCACACAGTAGGATGGACTACGGAGGTTGCACCAAGTCACAATTGAAGACATGAAAAACATATAATCGAATAGATGCCACGAGAGTGCTTGTAATATGAATCGGGAAAGTTCTTTTTGACACTGGGGCATAAAACTTGTTATTTCTGTCAACCTAAACCACTCGGAGCATACACACAGTGCGTAAGTGAGTAAAACTAACAATGGATGGACAACTATAGGCTTGGAGTGACAGGTGTTTTCCATTTGAGAAAACTGGCGTTCCCTTCGAAGTAATCGCAATAAGTTGGAAAGGATGTTTAATCCTTAGAGCTTAAGTGAACGCTTGGAAAAGTAACAAGGAAAAAATAATGAGAAAAATAAACTTACGCTTCTTTTTTCGCCGTTGTCCTTTTCCTCGCACTAAGATCCGTCCACTAGCTTTAGAGAATTCCTCCAGCATTTTCATAAATATATGATTTGTTTCTATCAAGTCTTTCAGGTATAATCTGGAACCAAAATCATTATTATCATCATTTCAAAACGAGCCCACATAATCTAGTAAGTGGGCACAATGTGTTTCCATACAAGAGAACTTACTTGGAGAATTTGGATGTTTCAAAATTGTTTAACAATCCAAGACACAACTCACGATATTCAGGCAAATAGAATATATTTGATTTTATGACTCGTGTTGACTCCTTCACTGTTTCGTCTCCATATCTGTCCATCCACATAACTGTATAAAGCAGTTCCTGGAAAACAAGCAGAGTAAAATATTAAATCTCATTAGAAAAATTACAGTTCAAAGAAAAAGCTTTTAATGGCAAATTATTGTACTATTTGATGTCCAAATTTTCGAAAAAAACATATTATATATGCATTCTTCCATCTAACAACATTTTATAAGACTAGGTCATTATTATTATTCCAAAAAACAAAAAGTGTTTCTTCGCATTTGATTCGTAAATATAGGACATCCTGAATATGCAAATACATTTGTCACAGCAGGAAAAGAAAACGATACCAAGAAAATTGGATGACATGACAGAGTACTTAAGAAAATTGTTCTCGTATTATACAAATGAAAAAAATGGGCACAGCGTGCATTAGTTTTGCCGTTGTTTCTGTATTTCGTTGCCGAAAAAGTTTCAAAGACTGCAACTGTTTCTATGCCACATAGTCACAGAATCTTCATCATTCTTTCCTACTGTACTTAACATTTAGAGATACCGAACAAAAGAGCTGCACAAGAGAAAGCAAATTGTAATCCACATACACGCACGTTCAAGCATATCTTGTAAGTTGTACACCATTATGCAATATCGTATTTTGTATTTTGCATGGCAAGCATATTTCGCCTGGCTGTACAGTATGCTCTACAGTCGTCTGGAGAAGACCGTTTAAACTGTATTTTTTCTCCATAACAAAAGTTTACAGTAGTCTTTTATTTCTCAATTTAAAACAACTTCATTTGGCAAAAGCAGAAGAAACGAAATTGATTTTGAAATTTTAAAAACTAAACTGAACAGTAACTGCCACATTGGATGCAAAAAAGAAAAAAATACACGGAATTATGCTTTACTTTGCAAATTTACTCCCAACATACTTATGGTTTTACCTACACGCCTACCTCAAAAGTACATGCACAGCATACCAAAAGCATATATTACTGACTGAAGAGATGGTTGGGAGAGGAGAATATGAAATTATGTATGTCAGATATGGGACGTGATAGTTTTGAAATGATGCACATTTTTTCTTCCAGTAAGTAAAAGGGAGGGGAAAGAAAAGGTAATCTATCATCTTCAAAAAGAGAAAGAGAATTATCTGACAGATTTGTTAAGAACCACAATACTAGTCCAATCTGGCTCAAATAATAATAACAAATAACAACAATACAACCAGGAGACTCTGTCTCTCTACTAAATTACTTTCCTTATCAAAAGCACGCACTGAACTATCCAAAATCTCATTCCGAATTTCTCTAGACTTTACATGTACAAAACGGACTGCGGGAGGATTTAATATCCACAGCTTCAACTCCACACAACACAAGATGCTATTCGTTAAATAACTAAAAATACAAGTTAAGACACAAACATATTCGGTTCCCTATAGACTCAAAGTAAAAAACATCCGTTGCCAAAGTAAGAGTTCGGTTTCTACAGTTGGAGTCTGGCAAAACTTGAGCATTGGTGAGTACACTTCATTTCAAAAAGAAAACTTACTTTGTGTGAGCAAATAAATGAGAGCTCACATGGAGAACAAATTGTGACCACAACACACTCATTTCATTCCACTTGATCATCCTAGAGAGGAGTATCTTATTTTAGACGAGCAAAAGAACGTAAAAATCAGGATGAGTACTCAACACAAGTGTGCAATCTAAGATAAGATTTTTTCACTCAAACCGTAAACTTTTGTTTATAGTATACACTATTTCATTCTACTAACTAACTCCAGGTGAAAAAACATGGAATTTTCATACCTTATAGACTTTGAGAGCAGCATGAGCACGACGAGACCAGTAGAACATTTTGGGTTTGTCTGTCTTCATCATACTGATATAGTTGTCCAGCAGCGTTTGCACATAATGGAACGAATTTGTAGATACTGTCTCACTAAAACAAAAATAAGACAACGAGCATGTTAGTTTTGAGTTTTCTTAATGATACTTTTGTCTACCACTCCAGAGCGGGCTTTCACTACGGGAAGCACAAAAAAAATATGAAGGTGAAAGCAAACATTCATTTTGTATGACAGGTGTAGAGATGATACAAAACATTGTTTCCTAACACAAATCCAGTAGATATGGATTGGTAGCTTATAATTCGGGGCAATAGCCAGCAAGAACATTATTGCTCAAGTTGGGCACAATTTACGGCAACATGGAATACAATGGAACTACCATTACATGCATTTTTCATTTCTCAACTAATAACTCATCAGAACTCGTGTAGCATGTGAAGCTCTCATCCTTATGTATCCAACACTGTCTTTTTCGTACGTTTTTTTTGGACAGCAGACAAATGAGGATTGGAGATCAAGTAGATTCCTAAAGTATGAAGAATATACTAGATAAAAATAATCTGATATGAAGAAACAAATGATTTATCGAGAAAACAAGCTATATAAATAAGTAGATCAAAACATGGAATAAAAGATCCAATACAAGTCAATATACAATTTTGTGTTGAAATAAGTAAAACCAATATGACAGAGCCAAGCAATTTTTTGTGACTCCGATTTCGGAGGGAGAATGACTTAATTTTAACTTGGTTGCTTGTTTAACAAACACTAACTTATACAGTAGGATAATATGATTGATTGTTATTGGCTGACTATATGCTGGGATGTAACAACGAAACTTTCACCATATAAGCCAACCAAGCAGTTAGTTGGGGGGATCCCCAACATGATGAAAAAACATATGTACATATGTGCATTTTTGTGATATAATACGCACTTGAGTTGTAGTCTTGTATAATCAAGTTGCTCCGATCAGATCAAACGGTAATCAATCACAAAGACAAATGGCATTTTTTACAAGGATGAACAGCCTTATGCCGTACTTTAAGTCATAAGTTTATGCTACTACTGTATTAGATTTTATTTTTACACAAAATACTTTTAATACTTTTAAAATTTTAACGAAAAGCAAATATTCGCCATAGATAAAACTTGTCAGTGATACTTGAAGACTGCATCTATAAATTCCCGAGTGATGGTCATATAAGGAAGAAAAAATATTTACCTCACATACTCCACACGGAATTTATGGTATCGATTGAACTCCATGAAAAATCTTGCTGTCCACAGATAATATGTTTCGTCATGGTCTTGCGTAGCTTGTCTATCGATATTGGCCTATGTAAAATCCAAATACAAAGTTAGCAAGTAGCATAACTAATTGATTCGTCGGTATAATTTCCAACAACAAACTTGAACGCGTTTTCAAGTATTCACAAGCTATAGCTATTGAATCCACAAAATGACCGCATTGATTGTTTTGCTCATGCCCAAAATGAAAAGCAATTAACCAAATCATTAATCTTCCTATCCTTACCAGAAAAAATATCTTAATCAGTAAATATAATTAATCAAAACGAACCAAGTGCAAGACCAAAATTGACAGCTGAAACAAGAAAGAAACATACCTTTGCCGTTCCAAGAAGTGTATTGTAAGTTGTACGCAAAAATTCGACGCAGAATTCTTTCAGAATGATTCGTATTGGTACGGTGGATCGCCGAGATGGTTCTTTATCATTCATCATTTGCATTTTGTTAGAAGGAGTTTTCCGCTTTTTCTGTTCAATTATACAAATTATTGGTTCGCATTTCCTTCAAGTGTATTAAAAAATATCCTTTAAGCAAGAGGCTTTAAGCAAACCATATATATTATCCTGAAAAGTTGGCAGGTAGGGTTAATCAAGCAATAAATAGGTCGGATGGATTACATATTATGTATCTATCAATAAAGTCCATGTTTTGTGTACGTAGAAAGACTAAAAATATAATCAAACAGATTGAATGAAAAGGAAAGATCAAAACTTGTTTCTATTTATTAAGCAAAAAGAATTGACTGCAAGGAAACAATATCAAATTCACTTGTGTAGACAGTACATATTTACAGAAGGAGACAAGAGAAGAGAAGCATAAAAAATTCAATCAAATTCAAATCACAGTACACACAGCATTCATGATGATTGAGCCGACAGATGCCGACATTTGAAAAGAGCACTTAAAATTGCATTCTTCCTTTGACAGCAGTAGCGACATTTGTGTTCAATTTAGACCAGGCACAAAACAGTGTATACAAAACCTGGCCATCCAAATTCAATCTTTTGCTTTTCAAGTTCCCAAAAAAGGTCCCTATAAATAAAAGCTTCATTCAGGGATACAAAACCTTTACGATTTCACTTCACGAGTGCAAAAAAGGATTCCCAAATTCAACTAGATTTGAGTACAAACAAGAAGCCTATTAAGTCGGGAAAGCAAATAAAGTAAACCAGAGTTACTACTACTGTACTACTAACCAGGTCAGTAAGTCAGTAACAACAGACAATCTTAAAGGAGAAAAAAAGACAGACCATTTTCCATTCCCGGAAAGTCCAACCCATCAATCCGCCCATTCCATTTTTTGGCCCAAAAAAAAAAAGAATTCAATTCAAATAGAAGAATGCAATTGAAAAGTGCCAACCGAGAGCAACGTCGGGAGAAATATACAATGTCTTGATATAATGGAAACTTTACGTACTAGCAGTTTCCAACTAAACTAACTTCAAGTCTTGTCAAATTCTTTTATAAGGAACAAAAAAACTACTCGAAATTGCACACACATACACATAACATGGACAATTTCCTCTCTTTTGTGCGGGGAAAGACCAGAGCCAGCAATTTTGGAAAAAGGGAACAAAGGGACACGAAAAATGCAATGTTATAAATGTATAAAACTAACCTTTGTAGCATCTAAACTCAAATCGGCCACAGAGCTAATAGGCTTGTGACACAATAAGTTGCGGCCACTCGGTGCTTTCAAATCACGTACTACGAAAGTCCCACCGAACCGTGAGTGCCTGGAATATTTATGTCACATTTTTCACATTTATACAGCACTTGGTTGATGATGGAGGTAACACAAGACGTGAGTCTAACCAACGAACGTATACCACTACAACTTGTGGTCCTGTTTTACTAACTTACTTGCTTGAGTTAACAATGGTGACGACTTTTATGTATGAGCACCGTTAACAATTGAAATAAGAATGGAGACAGATGGACACTCAGCAGATACCTTTGACGTGGTTAATTTAGCGTTTAGCAAATAATAAGAATTTCAAACGCACAGCGATGAACAATGTAAAAAATGCTTGACCAAATAGTGGAGCGGCTTACGTATATAGATATGAACAAGCCAATTGGAAGCAAAAAACAAAAATATTGGCAAGCTCACATCATAAATCTCATTTTAGAACGAAACCCCTAAAGAAAATTCATAGACCGTCTGGTCTAGGTACCACGCACACTAATAGTATTACCAGTGATAACTTTTTTCAATACAATAGAAAAGTTTTCGCTAGTTCCCAATAATACAATCGCAGAAGCCATACACAATAATAATACCATATAACTATTTAGGTTTTTGAGCACGTAGTAAAGTAAGCAAGTATACAATGTTCATCTATTAAGTTTCACCAATTCTGCAGCCAATAATGATAAACAATAAAACTTCTGGTACAACTTGGCTGAGCCCGATACAGGTGTTGAAAGAAATGCAAAAGTTTAAAACACATTAATCTGGACAGGAGACTGTTGACTTGATTAACAGATTGACTTCAGACTTTCAACATTTTCGGAGTAGTCAAATAGCCATAGATCTCCAGCAGTCGAGAGACCATGACTACTCATACTTTTTAGCGCAACTAACATTGAGATTAACATTGAAG
>Ga0210040_10010452_pt1 | contig 10636 bp, 11 predicted proteins | sample CryGeyCG12114_NA_FD_185462 | JGI IMG/M metagenome (GOLD analysis project Ga0210040, IMG submission 185462) | Groundwater microbial communities from aquifer - Crystal Geyser CG19_WC_8/21/14_NA (SPAdes) (version 2) | ecosystem: Environmental > Aquatic > Deep subsurface > Groundwater | place: USA...
GAAAAGGACGGTCTCGTCGGCCTGGGAGCCGTCTAAATCGTCTTCGAGGATGACCTGCACCCGCTGCGCCATTGTTGTACCTCTTTCTTCGTTCATCTACCTGACCGGAGAACGATAGCGCAGCACAAGGGGAGTTTCTCTCAGACCAGGTCCATGGCGATATCGAGAATGGGGGCGGAATGCGTGATGGCTCCCACAGCGATGAAGTCGACGCCCGTGGCGGCGACAGAAGCGGCCGAGGCCAAGGTCAGCCCGCCGCTCGCCTCGAATTCCGCGCGGCCTTTCAGCTCGGCCACGACCTCGGTCATCTGGGCGAGGCTCATGTTGTCCAGGAGCAGGTCCGTGGCGCCCGCCGCGACGACGTCGCGCGCCTGCTCCGCGCTCGTCACCTCGACCTGCACCCACAGGTCGGGGAACATGGCGCGCACGCGCTCGTACGCGGGCACGACCCCGCCGGCGGCGACGACGTGGTTGTCCTTCACGAGCGCGGCGTCGGCCAGCGACATCCGGTGGTTCACCCCGCCGCCGACGCGGACGGCGTACTTCTCGAGCATCCGCAGCCCGGGCGTGGTCTTGCGGGTGTCGCGGACCCGGGTGCCGGAACCGGCGAGGGCGTCCACCCACGCCCGGGTGGCCGTCGCGACGCCCGAGGTGAGGGTCAGCAGGTTCAGCGCGACGCGCTCCGCGGCCAGGAGGCCGCGGGTGCCGCCGTCCACGCGGACGAGGACGTCGCCCGTCTCCACGCGGTCGCCCTCCTCGGCGAGCACCTCGACCACGAAGTCCCCGACCGGCTCCACGACGGTGCCCAGCACGACGGCGACCACGTACGCGGCCACCGGCAGCCCCGCGACGACGCCGGGCCGACGGGCGACGAACTCCCCGTGGGCGACGGCGTCGGCGGGGATCGTGGCGACCGACGTGACGTCGCCCCCCCTGCCCGCTCCGGGCGGGAGGACGCCGCGGCCGCCGAGGTCCTCGCCGAGCGCCTCGGCCACGACCACCGCCAGCGCGGCGACGTCCAGGCCGACCGACGCCACGTACGCCTCGGCCTCCGCCAGTGTGGTGATCCTCGTGCTCATCGTCCGCTCCCGTCTGCTGCTGCCTGTGATCCCACCGGGGTCAGTCGGTGGACGAGCTGGTCGCCGTCGGCCTGCACCACCAGGTGGCGCTGCCAGGCCTCCCGGCGCTCGCCGAAGTCGTCGCGCCAGTGCGCGCCGCGCGACTCCTCGCGCTGACGGGCGGAGGAGAGGACCGCCGCGGCCACGCAGAAGAGGTTCGTCGCCTCCCAGGCCGCGAGCCCGGCCTCGGCCGTCCGCCGGCTGCCGAGCCGGTCGAGCCCGGCCGCGGCCCGCTCGAGGCCTGGCGCGTTGCGCAGGCCGCCGCAGTCGCGGCTCATCGTGCGCTGCAGGGCGGGCACGACCGCCGGGTCGAGCAGCCACGCCTCCCGGTCGTCGGCGAGGGGCTCGCGCAGCGGCGGCAGGTCGCGCGCCAGGGCCTCGGCGATGCGCACGGCGAAGACGAGGCCCTCGAGCAGCGAGTTCGACGCCAACCGGTTGGCGCCGTGCACCCCCGAGGACGCCACCTCGCCGCAGGCGTACAGGCCGGGGAGGTTCGTGGCCCCGTCGAGGTCGGTCTCGACGCCGCCGCAGAAGTAGTGGGCGGCCGGGGCGACGGGGATGAGGTCGGTGACCGGGTCGATGCCGGCCACCCGGCAGCTGTGCAGGATCGTCGGGAACCGGACCCGCCAGGTCTCCTCCCCGAGCATCCGGCCGTCGACGTAGACGTGGTCCGTGCCCTCCCGGGCCATCTCCTTCATGATCGCCTTTGCGACGACGTCGCGGGGCGCGAGCTCGGCCAGCTCGTGCTGCCCGACCATGAAGCGCTCGCCGGCGGAGTTCACCAGCAGGCCGCCCTCGCCGCGGACGGCCTCGCTGACCAGCGGCAGCTGCCCGCGGGCGCCGGTGCCGAGGAACAGCACCGTCGGGTGGAACTGGATGAACTCGACGTCGCGCAGCCGCGCCCCGGCCCGCAGCGCGGCCGCGACCCCGTCGCCGGTCGACACGGGCGGGTTCGTGGTGACGGCGTAGATCTGGCCGATGCCGCCGGTCGCCAGCACCACCGCACGGGCACGGACGGCCCCGACGCCCTGCCGGCTGCCCTCGCCGAGCACGTGCAGCGTGGTCCCGGCGACGGCGGGCGCCCCGTCCTCGGTCACGGCCTGCAGCAGGTCGAGCACCAGCGCCTGCTCCACGATCTCGATCCCGGGGTCGGCCTTGACCGTGGCGACCAGGGCGCGCTCGATCTCCGCGCCCGTGGCGTCCCCGCCCGCGTGGGCGATCCGGTTGCGGTGGTGCCCGCCCTCGCGGGTCAGGGCGAAGCGCCCGGCCGCGTCCAGGTCGAACTGCGTGCCCCGCTCCACGAGCGTCGCGACCTCCTCCGGGCCCTCGCTGACGAGGACCTCGACGGCGGCGGGCTCGCAGAGGCCGGCCCCGGCGACGAGGGTGTCGGTGACGTGCTCGGCGACCGTGTCGCCCTCGGCCTGGACCGAGGCGATGCCGCCCTGCGCCCACCGGGTCGAGCCCGCGGCCACCACGTCCTTGGTCACGACCATGACGAGGGAGTCGGGACCCATCCGCTCGCGGCACTCGAGCGCCGCCGTCAGCCCGGCGACCCCCGACCCGACGACGACCACGTCGACCTCGCGGGTCCAGCCCGGCGCCTCGGCGGCCAGCCGGCCGGGCAGCGGGGTGCCGGCCAGGCGCGGCAGCGGCTGCTCCTCGACGGCGCGGAGCGGGGCGGTGCGTTCGGCGCGCTCGTCGTCGAGCTCGGCCGTCGTCGGCAGCATGGACCCATGGTCTCCCATCGCCGGCCCGCCGACCCGCCGCCACCGGGGGCGCGGACGTGGCGCGCGTGGCGCCCCTGGGACGCAGCCTGGCTCGAGGCCGCCTACTCCCCCGCCGGCTTCTGGTCCACCCAGCAGCCGGGCGACCACTTCAGCACGGCCGTGGGCACCGGGCCGCTCGTCGCGCAGGCCGTCGCCGCCCTCGTGCCCGCCTCGACGGGCGTGGTCGTGGACGTCGGAGCCGGCGACGCCCGGCTGCTGACCCACCTCGTCGACCTCCTGCCCGGCGTGGCGCTCGTCGGCGTGGACCGGCGCCCCCGGCCGGAGGGGCTCGACCCGCGGGTGGGCTGGTTCCGCGACCACTGGGACGTCGAGCGCGGACGCTGGACGGCCGGCGGGCCCGACGCCTGGTCCTGTGCCGACGCCCCGCTCCTCGTGGCGCACGAGTGGCTGGACGACCTGCCCGTCCCGGTCGTCGGCCGCCGCGCGGGCACGTGGCACGAGGTGGAGGTCGACGACGCGGGTCGCGAACGCCTGGGCGCCGCGGTCGACGGCGACGACCGGGCGTGGCTCGCGCGCTGGTGGGACGAGGGCTCGACAGACATCGAGCCGGGCCGGGCCGAGGTCGGCCGGGCCCGGGACGCGGCGTGGGCGGTCCTCGTCCGCGTGGCCGTCGCGCGCGGCGGACGCGCCCTGGCCGTGGACTACGGGCACCTGGCCGGGTGGCGTCCGGTCGACGGGAGCCTGCTGGCGTACGGGCAGGGGCGGCAGCGCCACCCGGTGCCGGACGGCAGCGTGAACCTCACCGCCGCGGTCGCCGTCGACGCCCTGACCCGGGCGGGTGAGGACGCCGGGGCGGAGACGCTGCTGCTGGAGCGGCAGGCCGAGGTCCTCGGCCGGTTCACGGAACCCGCACCCGAACCCGCCGACCCGCTCGCCGCGCTGGTCCGGCGCAGCGAGCACGCCGCCCTGACCGCACGCGGTCGCTGGGGCGACCTGTGGTGGCTCCTGCAGGGTGCTCCGGCCGCCTGACGGCTGTCTCGCGCGCCCGTACGCCCGCACTAGCCTTCGGACCGTGCCCACCCCGCTGCGCGTCCTCGTCGGCGCGCTCGGCCCGGGCGTGCTGCCCACCCCGGCGACGGAACCGCCGCCCGACGGCACCGTGCTGCTCGACCTGGGTCCCGAGCACCCGAGCGGCACCGGCCTGGTCGAGCTGCGGCTGTGGGTGGACGACGACGTCGTCACCGACGCGACCGTGGTCGTCGGTGCCCTGCACCGCGGGGTGGAGAAGCTCTTCGAGGTGCGGGACTACCGCCAGGTGCTGGTGCTGGCCGACCGGCACGACTGGCAGGCACCCTTCGCGGCCGAGCTGACGGTGGCGCTCACCTGCGAGCGGCTGCTGGGGCTGGAGGTGCCGCCCCGGGCGGTCTGGCTGCGCACCCTGCTCGCGGAGCACACGCGGCTGCTCAGCCACCTGGGGTTCCTGGGATGGGTGCCCCACCGGCTCGGCGTCGCCTCCCCCACCCCGGCGGTGCGCGAGGCGCTCCGCGTCCAGCTGCAACGGCTGAGCGGCAACCGCGTGCACCCCATGCTCAACCGCGTCGGCGGGCTCGCGGCCGACGCCGACGACGCCTGGCTGGATGCGGAGCTCGCCCTGCTGACCGATGTCCGGGACGTGGCCGAGCGGCTCGACGCCTGGCTCGCGGAACCCGCCCTGCGGGACGCCACCGTCGGCACCGCGGTGCTGACCCACGCGGTGGTGGCGGCGTACGGCGTCACCGGACCGGCCGCCCGGGCCGGCGGCCTCGCGGCCGACCTGCGCCTCCACCGGCCCTACCTCGCGTACGGCGAGCTCGCGGGCCTGCTGCGCCCCACCCCGGCCACCGCGGGCGACGCGGCCGCCCGCCTCGCGACCCTCGTGCACGAGCTGCGGGTCTCCGCCGACCTGGTCGTGGCCTGCGCCGACCGCCTGAGCGGCCTACCCGGCGACGTGGCCGTCCGCCTCGGCAAGGTCGTCCGGCTGCCCGAGGGCGAGGCGTACGTCGCCACCGAGGCCCCGCTCGGGGTGTCCGGGGTCTTCCTGGTCTCGCGCGGCGACAAGACGCCGTGGCGCCTCAAGCTCCGGACGCCGTCGTTCAACCACGTCTCCGCGCTCGAGCCCCTGCTCCGCGGCGTCGCCGTCAGCGCCCTCGAGGCGACCCTGGCCTCCGTCGGCTACGTCGTCGGCGACATCGACAAGTAGGGCACGGGGACGGCCGGGCACCCGCTCGACCACAGAGCCCGCGAGCGTCGGGGACCGGGCGCCGGTCCGTCTGGACGAGCGAGCGAGTGCGACAACGTTCTTCCGTCGTGCTCGCGAGCGAGGAAGACGGAGCGTGCGAGCGCCCGGTGCGCGAGCGGGCAGCTCAGATCAAACAGCCCAGCGGCGGGTGGCCTCGTAGTTCGGCAGGACCATGGCCAGCTCGGCCAGCTGAGGATCGAGCGCAGCGTCGATCACGTGGTGCTCGTCGACGCGGCGCGAGCTGCGGCGCGGCAGGGCGTGCACCTCGGCGTCGGCCTGGGCGCTGATCTGCTGGGCGAGCTCGGCGTGCTGGGCGCGGACGGCGAGCAGGGCGACCTCCTGCTCGCGCAGGCTGGCGCGGAAGAGGCCGATCAGGCCGTCACGCTCGGCGACCTGCTCGCGCAGGCCGTCGCGCTCGGTGGTGAGCACCCCGACCTCGCCGCGGAGCTGGGCGATGACGTTGCGCTGGCCGGCGACGACCATGCCGGTGCTGCTGAGCCGCTCGGAGAGCGCGTCGACGACCTCGGCGTTGCGGGTGCGCTCGCCGCGGAGCACGTCGCCGTGCTTGCGGTCGACGACCAGCAGCCGGTGCGCGTGGCGACGGCGGGCGCCGGCGAGCTCGCGCCAGGCGAGGCCGCAGGTGACGATGCAGGTGGCCACGGCGATGACGACGCCGGCACGGACGAGCCAGACGGGACCGAGCGCCGCGGCGAGCGCGAGCACGCTGCCGACGACCAGCACGGTCTGGGTGGTGCGGTGCGACCGGGCGACCGGCTCACGCCGGGAGGCCTGGCCCGGACGCAGGGAGGGGGCCGGTCGAGAACTCATGCGCAGACCCTAGGACGCGGCGGGCCGGGCCCCTGGGAGCCACGCGCAGGCGGCGTCACTCCTCCGCGAGACCGCGCCGCTCGCGTTCCTCGTCCTCGTCGTACGGGACCCGGCAGGCCCGTTCGAGGAGCAGACCCGCGGTGCCGAGGGCGAGCCCGCCGACCATCGCGACCAGGGAGCGGATGACGCGTTCGCGCGGTCCGTCCGCCTCGAACCGGCCCACGAAGGACAGCGCGTAGCCGAGGTAGCCCCCGGCGACGAGCGCACCGCCGAGGGCGGAGGCCTTGCCGAGCACGAGGAAGGCGACCGCGCGCTGCGGCTCCATCCGCTCGCGCCGCACCTGGATCTGCTGGTGCGTCGACCAGGCGAGCGCCCCCACCAGGGCGCCCACCACGAACAGGCCGACCGGCGCCGACCACGGGATCGAGGGCGGGACGACGTCCATCGCCGAGGTGGTGACGGCCAGCAGCCAACCGGCCAGCCCGCCGAACAGCGCGGCGACCACCAGCGCGCGCGGGGGCGTGCTGGTGACCCGGTTGCCGCTGGGGGCCTGGCTCATGCTGGGGTCGTCGCCGGTGCGGGTCAGTCGATGACCAGGTCGTCGCGACGCGTGATCCCGGAACGGTCCACCGCGTCCGCGAGGACGTCGAGCGGGCCCTGCCCGGGGACCTCGCCGCGCGGGTCGATCGCGAGCCACGGCACGAGCACGAAGCCGCGCTCGTGCGCGAGGGGGTGCGGCAGCCGCAGGTCGTCGTGGTCGACGACGGCGTCGCCGACCATGATCAGGTCGACGTCGAGCGTGCGCGGGGCCCAGCGGCTGGTGCGCTCGCGGCCGTACGCGTCCTCGATCGCCTGCGCCCGCTCGAGCAGCGTGCGAGGCTCGAGGGTCGTCTCCGCGACGACGACGAGGTTGAGGAAGTCCGGGCTCTCGTCGGGCCCGCCGACCGGGCTCGTCTCGTACACCGGGGACACGTCCACGACGATCACGTCCGGGGTGTCGCGGAGCGCGTCGACGGCGCCCTGCAGGTTGCCGAGCCGGTCGCCCAGGTTGGACCCGAGGGAGTAGACGACCTTGCGCAGCGGCTTCATGCCGCTGAGCGTGTCGGTGTCGATGGCGTGCGGGTTGGGGCTGGTCATGACCGGCTCCTCGTGAGCGTGACGGCCACGTCGGCGAACGTGACCCCGATGGGCGCCTCGGGCTTGTGCACCGTGACCTCGACCTCCGTGACCGCGGGCTCGCGCAGGCAGGTCTGCGCGACGCGTTCGGCGAGGGCCTCGATCAGGTTCAGCGGCTCCCCCTGCACGTCGGCCACGACGGCCTCCGCGAGGACCCCGTAGTCGACGGTCCGGCTGAGGTCGTCCGACGTCGAGGCGGGCCTGAGGTCGAGGGAGAGCGCGACGTCGACGACGAAGTGCTGGCCGTCCTCGCGCTCGTGGGCGAAGACACCGTGCCGACCGAACGCGCGCAGGCCGGTCAGGACCACGCGGTCGTGGACCACCTCACGTGCAGCGTTCGTCATCCCACCTCCCCAGGTGGGGCGACCTTATCCGACCCCTCGAGGCCCGCCGCGCGCTCGCTCGTCAGCCGGGCGACGACCTCGACCGCGTCGCGGTTGGCCCGGACGGCGTGCACGCGGACGCCCCAGACCCCCTGCTGGGCGAGCACCGTGGTGAGCGCGACGGTGGCGTCGTCACGGCCGGCCGGCGGGCGCGGGGAGCCGTCCGGACCGCTCAGGAGGCTGCCCAGGAAGGACTTCCGCGACACCCCGACCAGCTGCGCGAGCCCCAGCCCGTCGAGCTCGGCGAAGCGGTCCAGCAGCTGCCAGTTGTGGGCGCCCGTCTTGGCGAAGCCGAACCCCGCGTCCACCACCAGGCGGTCCTCGCGGACACCCGCTGTTCGGGCAAGGTTCACCTGGTCCGCCAGCTCGCGGACCACGTCGGTGACCACGTCGTCGTACGTCGCCCGCCCCTGCATCGCGTGGGCGTGCCCGCGCCAGTGCATGCAGACGTACGCCACCTCGAGGCCGGCGACCACGTCGAGCATGCGCGGGTCCGCGCGGCCGCCGGAGACGTCGTTCACCAGGCAGGCGCCCGCCCCGACCGCGGCCTCGGCCACCTCGGCGCGCATGGTGTCGACGCTCACCCGGGCCCCGGCCGCCACCAGGCCCTCGACCGCCGGCAGCACCCGGCGGAGCTCCTCGGCGAGGCTGGGCCGCTCCGCCCCGGGCCGCGTGGACTCCCCGCCGACGTCGACGAGGTCGGCCCCCTCCGCGACCAGCGCGAGCCCGTGCTCCAGGGCCGCCTCGGGCGCGAACCACGTGCCGCCGTCGGAGAAGGAGTCGGGCGTGACGTTGACGACGCCCATCACGAGGGTGCGGCCCGGCGCCGGGAGGCCGGCCACGACCGGGAGGTGCATCCGGACACCCTAAGGGTCCTGGTCAGAGGCGCTTCTCTGTCTATGCTCGTCCGATGCCGGCGCCCGAGGACCCCTGGGCGACCCCTGGGCGCGGCCCGGGCCCGGCTCCCGGGGCGGGACGCGGGCGCGGCTGGCTCTTCGCGATCGGGGTCGTGTCGGCGCTCGTGCTGACCGGGATCGTGGCGACGGCGGTCGTCCTCGCCACCCGCGGGCCGGGCACCACGACGACCGCGGCCACGCCGGCGGCGAGCCGCTCGGCCAGCAGCCGGCCGGCACCCGCGCCCGGCAGCGCCTCCCCCGCCTCGTCCAGCCCGACCGCGAGCCCGACCCCCAGCCCGGCGGCGACCCCCGCGTCGACGTCACCCACGGCCGCCCCGCAGGCTCCGCTCCCCACGGCCTCGGCGCCCCCGAGCACGCCGCCCGGCCCGGACCGCAGCCTGAGGACCAACAGCGTCTACGGCGTCGACCTCGACCGCGCGGCCGTGGACTGCGGGCTCGAGGTCCGCTCGCCCAAGCCGCCGCTGGCGAACAAGAAGCTCCAGCCCTACCTCACGGACGTCGTCGGCTGCCTGACGCAGGTGTTCACCGCCCCGCTGGCCGCGCAGGGCTTCACCCTCGTGGAGCCCAAGGTGAAGACGTACCACCGCCGGGTCGAGAGCCCGTGCGGCAGCTTCGGGCAGAGCGGGTCACCGGCCTACTACTGCTCGACGACGCGCACCATCTACTGGCCCGACACCGTCGACGACGGCCGCGAGGCCTACACGTTCGCCCGCCTCGGCTACGTCGGCCTCGTCGCGCACGAGTTCGGGCACCACGTGCAGGCCACGACCGGGATGCTCCGCGCGTACGCCGACGCGTACGACAAGGCGTCGAAGAAGGAGCGCTACGCCCTCAGCCGGCGCCTCGAGCTCCAGGCGCAGTGCTTCGAGGGCGTGTTCCTGCACGCGACGACGAAGGACCTCGGGGTGAGTGGCAAGGACCGCAAGCAGCTGAAGTCCTGGCACAGCTACACCGGCGACGAGGACCCGCCCGAGGACCGGAAGCCGGACCACGGTTCGTCGGGTGCGCAGTGGAGGTGGCTCGAGCGCGGCCTCGACTCCGGCGACGCCGCCGACTGCAACACCTGGACGGCAAAGGCGAAGTCGGTCACGTAGCTGCCCCGCGGCAGGTGGCTCTGTCGTGCGCCGGGCGGGTCTCGGAACACGGCGCTTCGCAACCATCCGCCCGGGCGCCGTCCCCTACGCGGCCCGGTCATGGTGTCCCGCGCCCGGGCTCCCGCCAGGCCCATCCACGCTCAGCGCCGTGCCCCAGGACCCGCCCTTCTCCCTCGGCTCCCCTGATCGGCGGGTGCGTCCGCCTCACCTTCCGCTGCGGTCCAGGTATAGCGGCCGGCGGAGGCGCCGGGGCGGGATCGCGCTCGGAGCCGGAAGAGTTGGCGGACGTCAGCTGCGGATGAGGTTCATCGCTTCGGCTCTCGTGGTGGCGCTGGTCCGGAGGGCGCCGCGGACGGCGCTGGTGATGGTCCTCGAGCCGGGCTTGCGGACGCCGCGCATGGTCATGCAGAGGTGCTCGCACTCGATGACGACGATGACGCCGCGGGGGGCGAGGTATCGCTCGAGGGCGTCGGCGATCTGGGTCGTCATGCGCTCCTGGACCTGCGGGCGCTTGGCGTAGACGTCGACGAGGCGGGCCAGCTTGGACAGGCCGGTGATGCGGCCGTCCTTGCTGGGGATGTAGCCGATGTGCGCGACGCCCGTGAACGGCACGAGGTGGTGCTCGCAGCTGCTCCAGACCTCGATGTCCTTGACCAGGACGAGCTCGTCGTGGCCGAGGTCGAAGGTGGTGGCCAGCACGTCGGCCGGGTCCTGGCGCAACCCCGCGAACATCTCGGTGTACGCCCGCGCGACCCGCTCGGGGGTCCTGACCAGGCCGTCGCGGTCCGGGTCCTCGCCGATGGCGAAGAGGATCTCGCGGACCGCGGCGGCGATGCGGGGCTCGTCCACGCCGGGGCGCTCGTCGGGCGGGGTCTCGACACTGCTCGCCGCAGGGGCCGGAGTTCGCTCCGCTCCCACGCTCGTCGGATCGACCTCGAGGGCGAGGTCCGGGGTGTCGGGTCGGCGGCTCACCGCCCCATCCTCGCCGAGCGGGGAAGGGCGGTGGCCGCCGGCCTCAGCGGAAGTCGGGACCGCGCGGCGGCAGCGTGCCGCCACCGGCCGGGCCTTGGGGCAGCTGCGGCGGGACGGGGGACTGCCCGGGCGGGATCGGGGCG
>Ga0210040_10010453_pt1 | contig 10636 bp, 9 predicted proteins | sample CryGeyCG12114_NA_FD_185462 | JGI IMG/M metagenome (GOLD analysis project Ga0210040, IMG submission 185462) | Groundwater microbial communities from aquifer - Crystal Geyser CG19_WC_8/21/14_NA (SPAdes) (version 2) | ecosystem: Environmental > Aquatic > Deep subsurface > Groundwater | place: USA...
CCCCGCCGATGAGGAAGGTGGCCTCGCGGTCCTCCCAGCATTCGTAGATGTTGGGGCAGCCGGCCTCCTCGCAGACCGTGTGCAGCCCCTCGCGCCGGACCAGCGACTTCAGCTCGGTGTACTCCGGGCCGGTCTTGAGCCGGGTCTTGATCCACTCGGGCTTGCGCTCGATGGGCACCTGGCTGTTGCGGACCTCGAGGCGCAGCAGCTTGCGGCCGGCGGGCGCGATCGTGGAGTCCTGGGTGGGGGCCGGGGACGCCGTCTCGCTCATGATCCCCACGGTACGCCCGGGACGCACCGCAGCCCCCGTCGCGCGGGCGACGGGGGCTGCGGTGTGGAGCACAGGGAGCGGGTCAGACCTGCCGGTCGTCAGGGCCGGCGGTCGGGCCCTCGAAGGAGCCGCCACCGGAGGTGGAGGGATCCGGGGTGTTCTTGATGTCCTCGCTGGCGCTGTCGGCGCCGTCACCGTCGACGAACTGGGCGTCGCGGACGCCCATGTCCGACTCCGGCGGTGCCGAGTCGCCGGTGGTGTCGGCGGTGGAGACCGTCTTGCTGGTGTTCTCGGGGAAGCTGGGCACGGGGTCCTCTCGGTAGCTCGGGACCGGGCCGTCGCTCGCGGGCGCGGGGGTCCAGTCGTCCTCCTGCTTGCGCCGCAGGAACACGAAAGCTGCCGTACCCAGGGCGAGGGCGACGAACACCCACGGCCAGCGACGCCGCGGCTCCGGCTCCGCGCCGACGGTGCGCTTGACCGTCGCGGCGGTGGCGAGCGCGGCCTGCTCGAACTGGCGGTGCTTCTTCCCCGCCTTCTTGCGGGCCTTCTTGGCCGCCTTGCGGGCCCTTCGGCCGGACTCGACGGTTGCCGCGACGTACTCGGCACGCCGGGCGTCGAGCTCGCTGCGGGCGCTGTCGACGCCGGCAGCCAGCGTCTCGCGGGCGCTGTCCAGCGCCGGCGTCACGACGTCTCGGGCCGCGGACACCTTCGGGGTCGCGTAGGCCAGGGCCGCGACCTGGGCGGCCTCGAGCCGGGGGGCGACGTCGGACCTGAGCGTCTTCTGGGCAGCCTTCTGTGCGGCCTCGACGCGCGGCGCGAGGTCCGCGGCCGTCTTCGCGGCTGCGGCCTGGGCGGCTGCCACCGCCGCCGCGGCCCGGGGACCGGCGGCGTCGAGGTGCGGGGCGAGCGCCTCACGGGCGGCCTCGACCCGCGGGGCGACGGCGTCGCGGGCGGCCTCCACCCGTGGGACGACGGCGTCACGCGCGCCGGCCACGGCCGGGGCCGCAGCGGCGACCGCGGCGGCGACCTTGGGGACGACGGCCACCTTGGCCGCCTCGTATGCGGGTGTGGCTGCCTCCCGGGCGGCCGTCACGCGGGGGCTCACCTGCTCTGCTGCGAGGCGGCCGGCCTGGGTGGCCGCCACCCCGAGGTGGGTGAAGCCCTCCTGCAGTTCGGCGCCGATGACCTGACCGCGCGTCTTCTTGCGGAACACGAGCTGCACCATCCTTCGTCGTCTGTCCTGTGTCCTCCCTGTGCCCCTGGGAGAACGATCTTGAACATCCACGACAGACTACGGACCGGCGCAGCCGAGCGCAGCCTTCGTCCGGGCACCGTCGTCGGCCACCGGCACGCCATAGCGGGCCTCGGTGTCAGTGACGATTCCATTCATCAGACCCGGGTCGAGGCCCGGCTGTGCGCAATTGATTCGCGCAACAGCCATGGGCGGGTCGCACTAGTCGATCGAGCTGGAGGGCTTGCTCGTGGCCCGCGCCGGATCGAGGGTGATCGAAGCAATCCGCTTGTCATGTGAACCGTCAACCGCCAGCTGCTGCACGGAAATGTCGCCACCACCTTGCATACCTGCGCCGACTGCAGCGCCGAGGAAGTCCTGACGCCTGGGGAGAATGGCTGAGAAATCTGGTACAAAGCGATCAATCGCACCGGGCAAAGGAGAAACCCCATGGCTCAGACCACCCGCGTTCTGTTCGTGGACGATCTGGACGGCAACGAGCTCTCCGACGGCCGGGGCCAGACGATCAGGTTCGGCCTGGACGGCGCCACCTACGAGATCGACCTCGACGAGAAGAACGCCGACGCCATGCGCACCGCCGTGAAGCGGTACACGGACGCCGCCCGCAAGGTCGGCCGGTCCGGCAACGGCGCCGGGCGCAACACCGCTGCCCGCAAGGATGCCGCCGCAATTCGTGCGTGGGCGAGGAGCAACGGCCACGCCATCAACGAGCGTGGCCGCATCCCGTCGTCGGTCGTGGACGCTTACGAAAGTGCCAACTAGGGCGATGCAGCCAACTCGCCGGCGCGAACGTCTTGCACTCGCCGCGTCGATCGTAGGGGTGCTCGCCTTCGCGCTGGCGACCGTCGCCAATGCGCTGGAGGGGAAGACGATCGCTGCCGTCTTCACCGGCGCAGCGGGATGCTGCCTCCTGGTGTCGGCGGGTCTGACCTGGCGCGCGCAGCGCAGGGCCGCTGACCGGTCCGCACAGTCCTGAGCTCCCGGCCTGCTCCGTAGCGGGTTCGGGGGTTTCTCGTCCCAGGCGGCTCAGGGCCCGGTAGCGCGGTCTACTCGCCCTTGCTCTTCCTGCTGATGAAACGCACGACTGTGACGATTCCGATCACGATGAGCGCGAGGACGGCCAGGATGATCAGGATTGCGGGCAGGCCGGTAACCGTTGTTTCGGCTGCCTGGAAGGCAAGCGGACTTGTGTGCTTCACGTGTGACCCACTCCCGATCGACCGGCCTCTGGGGTGCCCCTGTGCGAGCTCCGCGAGGCAACCTACCGCCAACAGCCCGGCGCCACCGCTACTCGGACGCCAACTACTTCTTGCGCCTCCCGTAGATGAGAAGAGCGCCGACCAGCACGACGAGAGCGATGGAGCCGAGAAAGCGCTCAGGCGCTCCTAGGCGTACTGCCCGCCCTGTGCCGCGCGAGCGCGCTTCTTCTCCGCTTCGAGCTGTTGCGTCAACGCGGCGCTCAGTGCCGCGCCCGCCGCATCCACTCGTGCCCTGGCCGCCTCGAGAACATGTTCGGGAGCTCCGGACCTGACGGCTTCCGCCAGTTTCTCCTGGGCGTCCTCCAGGCGCTTGCGCAGAGCAGTGATCACCGGGGTCTCACCGTTCGTGGCGGCCGGCTGTTCAGCGGGCTTCTGACTCGCTGCCAGACGCTTGAGAACGGTGCTGAGCGGGCTGTCGCCGCTAGCTACTGCTCCGACAGGCACAGCAGGCTCCTTCTCGTGGCGGTCCTCGTGTCCCTCATCGGCCGGCCGCCCGTCGACCTGTAGCCCGGTCCGGGGGCGGTGCCCAACCCCCGGTTTCCCGGGTCGGAGCGCGAACGGGCCGTCGGGTGGCTAGCGTCGCATCGTGCAGCTCCGCATCTTCACCGAACCGCAGCTGGGCGCCACCTACGACGACCTGCTCGCGGTGGCCCGGCGCACCGAGGAGACCGGCTTCGACGCGTTCTTCCGGTCCGACCACTACCTGACCATGGGTGGCGACGGCCTCCCCGGCCCGACCGACGCGTGGCTGACCCTCGCCGGGCTGGCGCGGGAGACCAGCCGCATCCGGCTGGGCACGCTCATGACGGCGGGCACCTTCCGGTTGCCCGGGCCGCTGGCGATCTCCGTCGCCCAGGTCGACCAGATGAGCGGTGGCCGGGTCGAGCTCGGCATCGGCTCGGGCTGGTTCGAGCAGGAGCACTCCGCCTACGGCATACCGTTCCCGTCGCTGGGGGAGCGGTTCGACCGGTACGAGGAGCAGCTGGCGATCATCAGCGGGCTGTGGAGCACCCCGCCGGGGACGACGTTCGACTTCACCGGGAGCCACTACCGCGTGGCGAACTCGCCGGCCCTCCCCAAGCCGGTGCAGGCCGGCGGCATCCCGATCCTGGTCGGCGGTGCGGGCAAGAAGCGCACGCCGCGGCTGGCCGCCCGGTACGCCGCCGAGTTCAACGTGCCGTTCATGTCCGCCGCGGACAACGCGCGGCTGTTCGCGGGCGTGCGGGAGGCCTGCGACGAGGCCGGCCGCGACCCGGCGTCCCTGGTCTACAGCTCGGCGCTGGTGCTGTGCGTGGGCAGGGACGAGGCCGAGCTCGCGCGCCGGGCCGCCGCCATCGGTCGCGAGGTGGACGAGCTGCGTGCCCACGGCGTCGCGGGCACACCGGCCGAGGCCGTGGACGTCCTCGGCCGCTACGCCGAGGCGGGCGCCGGGCGCGTGTACCTGCAGGTGCTCGACCTCTCCGACCTCGACCACCTCGACCTGGTGGCGTCGGAGGTCGCGCCGCAGCTCGGCTGAGCGGCACGGGTGCGCGGACCGGGCGCCCGGCGACGGCGCTGCGCCTTCGGACGAGATCGGTCGCGGTAGCATCGGCGTCGTGACCGGCGGGCTCGCGCTTCCCCAGCCGTGCTGATCTGACCCGAGCAGACAGCACGGCGGCCCCTCCTGCGTGAGGGGCTTTTTCATGCCCGCCGTCGGACGAGACCAGGAGCACCACGATGAGCCAGACGGCCGACCAGCCCAGCGTCGAGCAGCCGACGGGGAACGGGGCGGGCGGGGACATCCCGCGGCACCGCTACACACCCGCGCTGGCCCAGCAGATCGAGCTCTCCTGGCAGGACCGCTGGGAGGCCGAGGGCACCTTCGCCACGCCCAACCCGACGGGGCGGCTGAGCGCCGGCTTCGAGCGGGTCGCCGACCGGCCGAAGTTCTTCGCGATGGACATGTTCCCGTACCCCTCGGGCGCTGGCCTGCACGTCGGCCACCCGCTGGGCTACCTGGGCACCGACGTCACCAGCCGGTTCCGCCGGATGGACGGCGACAACGTGCTGCACCCGATGGGCTACGACGCCTTCGGCCTGCCCGCGGAGCAGTTCGCCGTGCAGACCGGGCAGCACCCGCGCGTCACCACCGAGGCCAACATCGCCGCGATCAGCGCGCAGCTGCGCCGGCTGGGCGTCGACCACGACCAGCGGCGCACCTTCGCCACGATCGACCCGGGCTACTACAAGTGGACCCAGTGGATCTTCCTGCAGATCTTCGGCTCCTGGTTCGACGAGGACGCGGACAAGGCACGGCCGATCGAGCAGCTGGTCGCCGAGCTGGACGCCGGCACCCGGGAGCCCGCTGCGGGCACCAACCCGTCGGGCCGGCCGTGGGCCGAGCTGGACGAGCGCGGGAAGAAGGCCGTCGTCGACGCGCACCGGCTGGCCTACCTGAACGAGGCGCCGGTGAACTGGTGCCCGGGGCTGGGCACGGTGCTGTCCAACGAGGAGGTCACCGCCGACGGGCGCTCCGAGCGCGGCAACTTCCCCGTGTTCCGGCGTCCGCTCAAGCAGTGGATGATGCGGATCACCGCCTACGCCGACCGGCTGCTGGCCGACCTGGACCGGCTGGACTGGTCCGACTCGCTGAAGCACATGCAGCGCAACTGGATCGGCCGCTCGACCGGCGCACGGATCCGGTTCGCCACGGGTGACGAGAGCATCGAGGTCTTCACCACCCGGCCCGACACCCTGTTCGGCGCCACCTACGTCGTGCTGGCCCCGGAGCATCCGCTGGTCGGTGCGCTCACAGCGAGCGCGTGGCCCGACGGAGCCGACCCGCGCTGGACGGCCGGTGCCGCGAATCCGGCCGAGGCCGTGCGCGCCTACCAGCGGCAGGCCTCCCGCCGCTCGGAGCTCGACCGGCAGGACGCCGGCCGCGAGAAGACCGGCGTCTGGCTGGGCGTCACGGCCGTCAACCCGGTCAACGGCCGCGAGCTGCCGGTGTTCATCGCCGACTACGTGCTCACCGGCTACGGCACCGGCGCGATCATGGCCGTGCCGGGCGAGGACACCCGTGACTTCGAGTTCGCTGACGCCTTCGGGCTGCCCGTCGTCCGCACGGTGCAGCCGCCCGCGGACTTCGAGGGCGGCGCGTACACCGGCGCCGGGCCGATGATCAACTCCGCCAACGACGAGATCTCGCTGGACGGCCTGGACAAGGCCGACGCGATCGCGCGGATCACCGAGTGGCTGGTCGCCCGCGGCGTCGGCGAGGCCACCACCACCTACAAGCTGCGCGACTGGCTGTTCAGCCGGCAGCGCTACTGGGGCGAGCCGTTCCCGATCGTCTACGACGAGGACGACCGGCCCGTCGCCGTCCCCACCTCGATGCTGCCGGTGCTGCTGCCCGAGGTCGACGACTACTCGCCCAAGACCTTCGCCGACGACGACGCCGACTCCGCCCCGGAGCCGCCGCTGTCGCGTGCCACGGAGTGGACGACGGTCGAGCTCGACCTGGGCGACGGCCCGAAGAAGTACCGCCGCGAGACCAACACGATGCCCAACTGGGCGGGGTCGTGCTGGTACTACCTGCGCTACCTGGACCCGGGCGACGACGAGCGCATGGTCGACCCCGAGCTGGAGCGGTACTGGATGGGCCCGCGCGCCGAGGGCGACACCGGCGGGGTGGACCTCTACGTCGGCGGCGTCGAGCACGCCGTCCTGCACCTGCTGTACGCCCGCTTCTGGCACAAGGTGCTGCACGACCTGGGCCACGTCTCCAGCGAGGAGCCGTTCCGCCGGCTGGTGAACCAGGGCTACATCTCCGCCTACGCCTACACCGACGAGCGCGGCTTCTACGTACCCGCCGCCGAGGTGGTGGAGCGCGACGGCCAGTTCCTCCACGAGGGCAAGCCGGTCAACCGCGAGTACGGGAAGATCGGCAAGAGCCTCAAGAACATGGTCACGCCGGACGAGATGATCGGCGCCTACGGGGCCGACACCTTCCGCGTGTACGAGATGTCCACCGGCCCGCTGGAGCAGTCGCGGCCGTGGGAGACCAAGGCCGTCGTCGGCTCGCAGCGGCTGCTGCAGCGGATCTGGCGCGTGGCGGTCGACGAGCAGACCGGTGCCGTGCGCGCGGCCGACGACGTCGACCCCGCCGAGGCCACGCTGCGCGCCCTGCACCAGGCCATCGACGGCGTCCGCGACGGGTACACGACCCTGCGGTTCAACATCGCCATCGCGCGGATCACCGAGCTGACCAACCACCTGACGCAGGCCTACGGCGCGTCGTCCCCGGTGCCGCGGGCGGTGGTCGAGCCGCTGGTGCTGCTGGTGGCGCCGCTGGCCCCGCACCTGGCCGAGGAGCTGTGGGCGCGGCTGGGCGGCGAGGGCTCGGTGGCCTGGGCGCCGTTCCCGGTGGCCGACCCGCGCTGGCTGGTCGAGGACACCGTGCAGGTCGCGGTGCAGGTCAACGGCAAGGTCCGCGCCCAGGTGAGCGTGCCGGCCGACGCCGACGCCGCGGTCCTGGAGGCGGCCGCCCGCGCGGACGAGAAGATCGCCGCACACCTGGACGGCGTGACGATCCGCCGCGTCATCGCCGTCCCCGGGCGGCTGGTCAACTTCGTGGTCGGCTGATCCCTGCTCTTCCGCGGTGAAGCAGCCCGCTTGTCCGCGGTAAAGCGGTTGCTCCTGCCGGTAGAACGGGGAGAAGACCACCACCGCGGTCCGGCTCGTCGAGATCGGACCCGACGACGCCGCCTTCGCGGCCTGGTGCGCCGTCTGGGCCGCCACCGAGACCGCCGACCGCCCGGCCGAGGCGCCCCGGCCCGTGCCGGAGCACGCGGTCCTCGGCCGGGAGCTGGTCGGGGCCGGCGGCTCGCGGGACGGCACGCACCGGGCGGCGCTGCTGGGGGACGACGTCGTGGGCGCGCTGCGGCTGCTCTACCCGCTGCGCGACAACACCACGGTGGCCTTCGTCGACCTCGCCGTGCACCCGGAGCACCGCCGTCGGGGGATCGGCGGGGTGCTCCTCGCCCAGGCCCTGCGGCTGGCCGCGGCCGCGGGCCGCAGCGAGCTGATCTCGGAGATCGACGAGCCCGTGCCGGACACGGCCGGCCGGGCGTTCGCGCTGCGGCACGGCTGGACGTGCGACCTCCTGGAGACCCGCCGCGACCTGGTCCTCCCGCCCGACGAGGCGCTGCTGGCCGCGGTGGAGGCAGACGCCCGGCAGGCCTCGGCCGGCTACGAGCTGGTCACCTGGCGCGACTCGACGCCGGAGGCGCTGCTGGCCGACCGGGCGCTGCTCGAGGAGCGGATGAGCACCGACGCCCCCCACGGCGACCTGTCCGTGGAGGCGGAGCGGTGGGACGCCGGGCGGGTCCGCGAGATCGAGCGCATGAACGTGGCGCGCGGGCGCACGGTGCTGTCCGCCGGGGCGGTGCGCCACGGCCGGCTGGTCGCCTTCACCGACCTGCACGTCTCCCTCGCCCGCGCCGAGCACGCCCGGCAGGGGGCGACGCTGGTGCTGCGGGAGCACCGCGGGCACCGGCTCGGTGCGCTGGTCAAGGCCGCCGTCCTCCGGGACCTGGTGGCGGCGTTCCCGCAGACCCGGCGGATCACCACCTACAACGCCGAGGACAACGCGCCCATGGTGGCGGTGAACCGTGCGCTCGGCTTCCGGCCCGCCGGGCACCTCTCCATGTGGTCGCTCCGCGTGGCCGCGGGCGGCCCTCCGGGGTGACCCTTCCGGTCAGCCGGCGGTCGCGGGCACGCCTGCCAGCACGGCGCGCATCGCCGCCTCGACCGGGTCGATCGCCTCGGCCACCGGGACGTCGCGGCCGAGCTCGGCCGAGAGCGAGGTGACGCCGGCGTCGGGGATGCCGCACGGCACGATCGAGCCGAACGCGCCCAGGTCGGGGGCGCAGTTCAGGGCGAAGCCGTGCATGGTGACGCCGCGGGCGACGCGGATGCCGATGGCGGCGACCTTGCGTTCTCCGCGGTTGCCCTGGCCCGGCTCGTCGGCGGGCAGCCACACCCCGCTGCGGCCCTCGACCCGGCCCGCGGTCACCCCCAGAGCGGCGCAGACGTCGATCAGCGCGCCCTCGAGCCGCCGCACGTAGGCCACGACGTCGACCGGGTCGGGCAGCGCCACGATCGGGTAGCCCACCAGCTGCCCGGGCCCGTGCCAGGTGATCTTCCCGCCGCGGTCGACGTCGACCACGGGCGTGCCGTCGGCCGGGCGCTCGTGCGCCTCGGTGCGCTTGCCGGCGGTGTAGACCGACGGGTGCTCCAGCAGCAGCAGCGTGTCCGGCCCGTCGCCGGCCACCCGCCGCGCGTGCACCTCGCGCTGCATCTCCCAGGCCCGCTCGTACGGGACGACGCCTGCCCGGATCACCTGCAGTTCGCTCACCGCCCCAGCGTAGGCCCGCTCCGGGGGCGCGTCAGGCCGTCGTCGCCGTGCCCGGCCGCAGTCGGCGCACCACCGCCCGGGCGGTGCGGGCACCGCTGGCCATGGCGCCCTGGATGGACGGGGTGTCGCGGTGGTCGCCGCAGAGGAACACGCCGTCGCCGAGGTCCACCGGGCGGCGCAGCTGCAGCGGGGGCAGAGCGGCCGGCTGGGCGCCCGGCACGGTGACGCTGGTCAGGTGGGCGAGCTCGCCGGTCGGAACCCCGTGGGCCCGGGCGACCTCCTCGCGGACGTCGGCCTCGCGGGTGGTCGCGAGCGTCGAGCTCGCGACCAGCGCCCGTCCGTCCGGGCTGTAGCGGGGCTGGGCGTCGGTGAGGACGGCGGAGTTGACCAGCTGTCCCCCCGGTCGGCCCAGGACCAGCAGCGGCTCGTCCCACGGCGAGGCGGGCAGCACGTGCAGGTGGGTGGTCACCTGTCGTGGCGCGGAGGCGGTCACCGACGGCAGCAGGTCCGCGGCCGCGTCCGGGTCGGTGGCGATGACGATCGCATCGGCGGTGATCCGGCCGGAGGCGGTCCGGACCACGCCGTCGGCCACGCCGGTGACCCGGCAGCCCAGGTGCAGCGTGCCGGCGGGCAGCCGGTCGGCGAGCTGCTGGCCGACCGACTGCATCCCGCGGGCGGGCAGGCCGATGCGTCCCCGGACGAAGCTCCGCCAGAGCAGGTCCAGGTAGCGGCTGGACGTCTCCAGCCGGTCCTCGAGCAGCACGCCGGCGAGGAACGGGCGCAGGAAGCGCTCCAGGACGACGCCGCCCGCGCCCGCGCGCCGCAGCGCCTCCTCCGCCGTACGTTCCGGCGCCCTGCCGAGCCGGGGAACGGGGAGGTAGCCCGCGCGCAGCGAGAAGGCCGCGAGCGCCGCCTTCTCGGCGAGGGTCCCGATGGGTGCGGTCGCCGTCGCCCCGAGGGAGGCGGGCCGGTACCGCGGGTCGACGACGCGGTGCGGGCGGCCGTCCACCCACACCCGGGCGCCGGTGAGGAACCAGCCCATCCCGAGGGCGTCCACGTCGAGGTCGGCCACCCGCGGGTAGCCGGTGTTGAGCACCTGGAAGCCGCGGTCGACGAGGAAGCCGTCGACCCGCTCGGTGGCCAGTCGCCCCCCGGCGTGCTCGGCGGCCTCCAGCACGTGGACGTCGCAGCCCGCGGCCGCCAGCCGCGTCGCCGCCGACAGGCCGGCCAGGCCCGCGCCGATCACCACGACCTCTGCGCGCGCCGGAGTCGTCACCGCTCCAACGTAGCCAGGGGGGCGGCCGGGGACCTGTGGACAACCGGATCGCCGCCCCGCCGGTCCCGCCTAGGGTCCCGTCATGCCTGCAGCCGAGCCGGTCCCCGCGCCTCCCGTCGTCCCCGGCTACACGGTCCAGGAGCTGCTCGGACGCGGTGGCTCCGGTGAGGTGTGGCGGGCG
>Ga0210040_10010454_pt1 | contig 10635 bp, 4 predicted proteins | sample CryGeyCG12114_NA_FD_185462 | JGI IMG/M metagenome (GOLD analysis project Ga0210040, IMG submission 185462) | Groundwater microbial communities from aquifer - Crystal Geyser CG19_WC_8/21/14_NA (SPAdes) (version 2) | ecosystem: Environmental > Aquatic > Deep subsurface > Groundwater | place: USA...
GAAACGAACTGCGTCTTTGGCACGGAGGATCCAAAATTCACGTTGGATAATAGATTGAGTAAGGGAAGGACCCGCATGTAAGTATTTAAGATGATTACTCATGATTACAAGCTCTGTCAATTTGGAATGACGAGGGAGTAATGCAGGAAATTTTTGAGTTTTGGGTGAATTGGAAAACCTGAGTCGACCACCAACCCGGAGAATACCATCCTCGTCTAGGAAAGGATTCAGCCCTAGCAAATCGGACCTTTTTGGAATTTCGGAACCTTGGAGGAGATGTTGTATTTCTGTGGGAAAGAACCTGGATTGCGTTTTCTTCACCAACAATCGCATTGCATCGTTCAGTTCCGCGGGAACTAAAGGACCGGATTGGGACTCTCGATTTGGATTAGCATTTTTCATAAATCTTGAACACCAAGCAGTAATACGGATTAAGTAAGTGAGATTGGAATATAAATTTAACATACTTAAAGTTTCATCCGTCTGTGCTGCATGACATCTTTGGGCAGTTGATTTTTCTTCAGTTTTCATGAATGATTCTTGCTCATCATTCACTTGGACAGGAAACTCATCAAATTCTTTGGTTTTCAGGATTGTAGGTCCATCCCACCATAAGGAGAATGCAGCTAAATCTTCGGACAGCAAACCACGGGAAGCGCAGTCAGCTGGATTCTGCTCGCTTGAAATATGATGCCAAGAAATTGGAAATGAAGCAGACTGGATCATGGAGATTCGGTTGGCTATAAACGTCTTCCATCGGGAGGATGGAGATTGGATCCAAGACAGGACGATGGTTGAATCCGACCACGCGTGAAAAGTGACATCAGGAAGATTCAGGGCCTTGGATATGGACTCCATCAAATTCACCAGCAGCACGGCACCACACAGTTCAAGTTTAGGAAGTGAAATGATTTTCACTGGAGCTACTCTTGTTTTGGATGACAAGAGCGAAACCTTTGTGAGCGTGGAGGAATACGAACACAAGTACACACACGCAGCATATGCCTTTTCAGAGGCATCGGAAAATCCAGCGATGACGAGGTGAGTCGGTTTGACTGGAATCAGACATCGAGGAATTTTGATCAAAGTGATGTTTTCTAAATTCTTATAGATTTCTTGCCATTGTTTTAGTTGATTGAGAGGAAGACTTTCATCCCAAGTCAAATTCATTTTCCAAAGCTGCTGCATAAATATCTTGGACCGTATGACAACTGGAGCAAGCCAACCCATGGGATCATATAATTTAGCAATACATGACAGAATGGATCGCTTGGTTGTGGCTTCAGCATTTGGACTCTGGTACTGGAACTGGAAGCAGTCTTCACAGGTATTCCATCTTATGCCCAATGTTTTTATGGAAGGATCAATAGAAATGTCGAACAGTGCACTTTTCTCACACAAACTTTCAGGAATGGCCTTAAGAAGTTGTTTGGAGTTGGACGTCCACTTTCGGAGAGTGAATCCACCACTGGCGCACAAAGCAATCAATTCTGATTTGACTTGGTTGGCAGTTTGAAAGTCCGGTTTACTGCCCATCAAATCATCAACATAGAAACTCTCGGTTGCAGCTTCAGCTCCAACAGGATAAGTTTGTATATTTTCTTTGGCTAGGGTCTGTAGACATTTAACGGCTAAATAGGGAGCACAAGCTGTGCCATAAGTTACTGTATTTAGCTGGTATTCTTGTATTGGTTCATCTACAGATTCTCGCCACAGAATATGCTGGAACTTTCTATCATCAGGATGTACGAGGATTTGCCTATACATCTTGGCAATATCGGCAGTGAAGGCAACTGGATACAACCGAAATCGATGGATGATGTCAACCAGTGTATCTTGTAAAGTTGGACCGACGAGTAGGGAATCGTTCAAGGAGGAGCCATTGGATGTGTTTGCAGAGGCGTCAAACACGACACGAAACTTGGTAGTTGTACTATCATTTTTCAGGACAAAATGATGTGGGATGAAAACGGGGGTGCAGGATTCTGGATCCATCACAGGATAAGTTTTCGTCACATTCGTCATATGACCTAAATTCTCGTATTCTTGCATGAATTTTATGTACTCTTCTTTGTGTTTAGAATTGGCGGACAGGCGTTTCTCTAAACTCTTCAGTCGACGTACAGCAACTTCACGGGATTGACCAAGTGCAAGATGGGGAGACTTGAATGGAAGAGAAACAGTGAACACACCACTAGAGTCTCTGGAGTGAGTATTTGCGAAATGGGTTTCACACAATAGCTCACTTTCACTGTATGGATTCTTGGAATCAATAGTTTCTAATTCCCAAAACTTTTTCAATTGGTTGTCAAGGGAATTCTCGGTTGTGAAATGCACTTTAACTTTCTGGAGGGAGCTTGCAGTTTTCACGGTTCCTGTGACCAGCCATCCAAGTTTGGACTCGACACTAGTGTGTGTGCCTTCTGGACCACAGATTCTGTTGGTTTGTAGAATGTTCCAAAATACTTCGGAACCAAGGAGGAGGTCGATCGGGGCAGGTTGGTACCATGCAGGATCGGCCAACTTGAGGTTTTTTAGATGAGGATGATCTGAAGGACGATGAAGACTCTCAGGCAGGTTCTGTGTAACCTTCGGGATGATGAGTGCTTCAACATGGAATGTGACAGCCTTGTCAAAGTACGGATGTAAAGTTAGTGTAACTACACCATGGGCAGTGCCCACATTTGTTGATGCTAGTCCAATAACTTCTACATTGGATTTTCTTCTTTTCAGTCCCAGTTGGGTAACAAAGGACTCGGAAACGAAACTTGCTGTGGACCCGCTGTCCAGAAAGGAGCGGCAAAGATGAAGACTTCCATCACTTCCTTCAACTTGAGCAATTGCAGTGGTCAGCAATCCTTGAGTGGAAGGAGAGTTTTTGGACACATGATGACTCTGAGCTATGGCTTGTGACGGTGTTACAGAAGGAATTGACTGCTCAGGGTTGGTCCCGCTGTGCAGTAAGGTATGATGAAGCTTTTTGCATTGCTTACATCGAAATTTGCTTGTACATGAATTAGTTGAATGACCGACTGTCAAACAATTAAAACATGCATTCTGTTTTTTCAGGAACTCGTACCGATCGGCAATCCCCATAGTCAGGAACTTGGAGCATCGGTAGAGTGGATGGAATTGTCCATTGCAAGACTTGCAAGTGGAGCTAGATTGTCCATGAAATGTGTGGACTCGCTTGTGGGATTCTTCTCCTCTGTGGGATTTCGGTTTCACTGGAACGGAATTTGGGCCGGTAGCAGCTGCTGCAGCTCTGGCTCGCTGCTCCAGAAAATCGAAAAAAATGGACAGCGCTGGTACGGAGGTCCCCTGGAGGCTTTGTTCCCATAACTGACGGGAGGTCTGGTCTAACTTTTCGACAAGAATGAAAAGGATCATTGCTTCTGTGGATTTTTCTGGTTTTAGGTTGAGGAATTCCAATGAGCGGATGCATTCCTTGGTTGAATCCACCAGATTACGTATGGTCATTGCAGAGGAACTGGAGTTGGATTGGGAAAAAAGACGTCGGAGGACAGAAAATAGAATCTCCCGGTCATTTTGGTAGCGGTCATGGAGGAGTTTCCACGCTGTATCGTAATTGTTATCGCTGAGCACCAGGGACTGGATTTGTCGGGCAGCTTCACCTCGGAGGAGGGATTTTAGGTACACGAGCTTTTGCACCTTTGGAATGGAGGAATTTTGATGGACAGCACTTGAAAACATATCTCGGAAGCTGATCCATTCAAGAATGTCACCATCAAAGGACTGCAAGTCCAGCCTGGGTAGCTTCGTTGAAGACGATACAGGAGGAGCAACGGAGGAGGAGGATGCTTGAGATAAGTTAATTTTAATTCCGTGCATGGAATTGCACAAAGAATCCGCTGCATCGCACAAGTTGTAGAATTTCTTTCTGTTGTTGTCTGTTTCAGTATCAGGACCCAAGGAAAGGATTTCTGCTTGGAGGGCTCGGAGTTCAGCCACATCACCGTCAATAGTTTCTTCATGACGTTGGATCAGCTTTTCAGTCAACGGGATTGTGGCGTGATTCTGCACTCTGGAGTTGATTCGGATGAGGCTGTTCTCGATCACGTCTCGTTTCGCAATGGCTTTCTCATATGTAGTTGGAGCCATTCTACCTTTCTGTCAGCTTCCAACCCGACGCTAATCGCTAGTGGAAAAGCCGATTCCGGAAACTTCCCTTGATGGACAGAAGTGGTAGAAAGGTACTGCACAGAAGCACACAATCTCACGAGAATACCGGTTTGTACATCCGGTTCGAAGGACCAAAATGTTCGTGTGTGTGTGCCGTAGATGTTAGGAGATGAAAAATGCCAAATGCAAAATTTTAGTTAGTTAGTAGATCAGTAGATGTGGGGTAAAATAAGACGCTTGATTAGTTACAAAACAAACGCTAGTTTAATACAGACAAAATCAATAGACAAAATTGGACAATGACCAGACAAGGAAACTATATAATAGCAAAATGACAAATAACGCAATGACACTCGTGCGCGGCTTACTTTACAGCTTTTATAAATTCTAGGGAGTACGAATTTTTGTGTAAAACAAAGCAACACACAACATGTAGTAGCAATAACTAGTTAAGCTTGCATGTAAATTAGGATTAGAATAAGTCAAATTATATTTGGGCTTTGTTTATAATTAATGCATTCATAAATACAGTAGAAAGTAAAAATAGCACAAACAAAGCACATCAGAAAACTTTAGGTTAAAAAACAATAGTATAACGGTCAATCATAGAATGGCGGGAGCGGCTAGCTAGGTAAATTAGTCAAAAACTATTCAGGTGCATAACTGTCATACAGTAGTAAAAAGTAAACAAATTCAAAACTAGTACAAACCAAGTCAGTCAAATTAGCACTAGTTTAGTCAGTAAGTTACAAACAGGTTATTTACATAACGAACAAAAATACATTAGTAATACCAGACTTGAGCTAAGGGGTTGGACAGTAATGACATAAATGCTTCAATTATTCATCATTCATTCATCAATAAATAGCGTTTGCAGATCCGCCATCTTTTCATTGAATTCTTTTTGCATTTCGGAAAACTGAAGTGCTATCCGCATGTTTAAAAACAACAGACAAATTATATGAAAAGTACAAAACAGTTATTGTCATCAATCATCATCCTTTCGAAAAAGAAATTACAGTATTTATGTATGCTTATTTCATCAAAACTTACTGATTCTTCAACTGCTTCAGCAAAATATTCGAAAGCTAATTGGATGGTCATCGATTTCAGAGATGCATAAACCACTAATTAATAAAATGCAGATGTGAAAATATAAAAATCAAAATTATCTGGATCCTGAGGAGCTTTTGTATCTGCAAATTTATAGCTCATTTTCATCAGGAACAAATATTGGGCCTCAGAAAACTTTGAAATTTTGACAGCGTTGAAAGTTCTTTTTCTTGCATAGTCAGCTGTCTAATTGCCTTCTGCTTGACCGCTTTTTAAGCATTGAAGTAGTTAAACATCTCTGACTGTTTTCATATAGCATTCTCTAGTTCTGCTACAGAGTAGACTTTACCTGTATGCCAAAATCAGTCAGCTGTACTTTTACCGAAAGCCAAATTTTGAAAAATTACTGATTAAAATACTGATTATTCACATTGCTTAGTTATCCTCTTGCCATCGTTCTTTGTTGGATCCAGAATGCTTGCCAACATGTTTTCTACGCTTTTGCAAATATAAAAAATAATAAATAATGCAAAGTTAAATAGCTTGAGAGATAAAGAATATTTGATATAAAATGCTGTTTCTTACTTTTGTTATTTCACCTTTGTTCTCCTTAAAGTAACGACTTTTTTCACTGTTTAGAAACTCCTTATGGTGTTTTAAAAAATTTTCATGAATTCGATCATGTTCAGTTTCGTCTCCCCTTGCTTTTTCAGCTTTTCTATGATATCTTCGTACTGAAATTGAAATTTTAGATTCCGTATTCATAGAGTGTTAAACATAAATGTTCGGAAAAAGAGACAATTACATGCGCATTAACGTTGTAGAGTACCGTTTCTTTTTCCAACACTTTATTTAATGAATCTTCAGAAGAATTAGTGGGACAATCTTTATCAACGTTCGGTGGTTTTTCTTTCTTTTTAGCTTTCGCGGCTTTCTCTGAGTGAGACAGATCAATGAAAATTACATGAAAAAGTTGTGATTACTTCTGTTTCCAGAAAGGTTAAACAATCTTACTTTTGCAACAGAAATGTTTCTCTTTTTTTCATGAACAATGGTTATTTTTGTAATCTAACGACAGGACGTTTGCAACCTTTCTTCTTAGCCTCAGATTTGCTTTTCTCTGCCACCGGTTTATCAGCTGTTTTTAATAATTTTTTAACTTGTTTTGGTGTGCATGCGTTTGTTACTGCATTTTGTTGGTCGAGCAATTCCTTTATATGAACAATAAGGGTGACACGACAGCGATCACAGTAATCCAGGATGCTTTTTTCCAACTCTGTTTGGCTTAAAAAATGTCGGCAAATTTCTCCTCCGGCCCTGATGACTTTTCATGTTGATTGAGCACAGCAGCTCCCATGATCCAAAAAGTTTTTGATATTAAGCATTGCGTGAACTCCGCAGTCGTGGCTTTTATTCTTTTGGGAGGAATTTTCAAAGGAAATGAGCCAATTACGAGCGTCTGTGTAAATTTCCTGAAGGCTGATTTTGAACTGTTCGGCAACATGCAAAGTGTTTGTTCGTTTTAGGAAGGAAGCTGTTTGTCAACTGTCAAATTTTGGTAGCGTATTTTTGTCCCTGTTCACTTAAGAATCCAATGAGATCCATAGTTCACAGCAGCTGCGATTCTTCTGCTTGTGCGTCCTATTTCACTGTGCAATGCTGTAGTAACTGTGCAAGTAGGCAAGTCTTCGTTTGGGTTTCCAATGTATAGGTACATAGGGTGCAAAACTTCCAGCGATTTGTCATTCAAGTCCCTGCAAATAGTAGAGCGTCCATAATCGTCGTTCCACACGAAATCGTCGAAAAAAAACCTACCAAACTAAAACTCGTCGAAAAAAAAATCGTCAAAATAAAACTTGTCGAAATAAAACTCGTCGAAACGAGAGTCGTCGAAACACGAAATTCGTCGAAAACAAAACTGGTCAAAAATTTAAAAAAAACCAAGTAGTTTGAAGTATCATATGATATTTATTAGGCACAACTTAAACACACATTTAAACATCTGACATAAAATATGAATGGAAATAATCTAAACTGCGAAGGAGAGATTAGAGGCAACATTTTTCAAGTATTCAAGCATTGAAATTTTACCATAAGTTGCTCCAACATCTTAAGTTGTAATCTCGATTTTTTTTTGCGGGCTGGCTGTGTAGAGCTACACATAACTTGACTAAAGTTATAAAACTGATTCCTTTCATTTCTGCGCAGAGCTTCAATGAATTTAAATATTTTAGGATGAGAACAACCAACATATAAATGAAAAGCTTAATGCCAGCCTTCACATGCGTTATTGGTTCTACCTGCTCCTCTTAAAGTTTCATAGTACATATTCCACAGGCTGCAAAAAACGATTTCAAATAAAAAATTTACATGGTGAGGGATGATTCATAATTTGCAAAAAATATACAGCTATATGGAAGGAAACTTAAATAGGAAAAATGGGATTTTTTCGACTTTTACGGGTTAACTTTCCAGTAAAAAAAATCTCGAAATAGAATAACAAGTCCTTCAAATTGTCATTTTCTTCAATAAAGTCCGAGTTTTCCAGCTCTTCGAAAGCCTCAGCGACATCTTTTGGCGGTACGAAGGCTAATGCTCCAATCATTCTACAATTTCTGTCAAAAGTCGGATTTGATTCGTACTGTTTTTGGACGTCTGGAATATTTTGAAGCCTTCTGTATATACACTGGGACAAAGAAAGTAACACCCTTTTCGGGTGATTCCAGGGGAAATTGACTGATATGCGTTCATTGATGCCTGCTCAAAGTCAGTCATGACATGCGTTGGTCGGAATTCGGGCACCAGTTCTTTTAATTTACCAAGAACAGCTTCATATATTGCTTGATTTCGTTTAGGCATCAGGACGTACACCAAAGGAAGCACTGTACCGTTTACAGGCCCATGGGTGGTGTAAAGTTGTTGAAAAAGACTAGGAACGACAGCAAAAGTTTCGTCCGAGCACACATTTTGAATGTAATTCAAAGCTTGTAAGCTTTGCTGTGAGGCAAACAGTAGAAATCTATTTTTAACTGCGTCAATTCCCGCATCGAATTGCAAAAGTTTTACAAATTTATCTCTCAAATAAGCGGTTTTGAAAAATTCTGGTGTCACTAGATCCTTTAGTTCTGTGGGTTGCATTCTTGGGACATTTGCTATTTTTCTTTGCCTGGATACAGTAGTTGCAATATCTTTCATGGAAGGCATTTGCACCGTTATGGCTTCCTCAACCTTCAAAAAACTTATGGTCAATACAGACGATTTTTAAAAATACTTTGAATTGAAAAACAAAATCGAACAAATCTTACATTCAGAGTAGAAATAATTTGAGACGGGGATTCAAATGAGATCTTTGCTCAATTTTTAATTTTGGTCATAAACTCCTTCGCTGTAGTACGGGCACAATCAGGAATATGATTATGTTCTTTGCTCTCAGAAGTAATTTTTCGATCACAAGTTGTCAATCATCCTTTACATTTTATATTTCTTGATCTAGTACACTTCCAGTAAATTTTATCACATGTTTTCACATCAATTTGAAATGCAAATCCTCTGTGCACTAAATTGTTTGCTCCCTTCTGACTCTTAACGAATTCTAAACTCATATTTGCAACTTTTTTCGCAAAAATATTATCAACTGAAGCTCGAAATATCAATGCTGAGTGGCTAATTTATAAAGAATTAGAATGCTCACAGTGTTAAGAATAATGAGCAAACAAATGCAGTCAAACAAAGAAAATGAAAAGCTTATGCGCACAAACGAATGCACAACCATGATTTCTGTGTCTGTATTCATACATGAATAGACACATGTAATGTCTTGATGAGTGTGAAAGGTCATTACTCCTTATCATAATAATAATGTGAACGCAAAATGCATTTATGTCAAATTCTGGAATTCATTATTTTCGCTAAATAGAAAATCAGAACAACTCATTTGTGTTAAAACACTAAGCATTCACACATGGGAAGCTTTAGTCAGTTTTTTCTTCGGTAAATAGCTACCGCGGCATTTTAGACTCCCTTTTCTTCATGTTTCCTTCTTTTTTAGAGAAGTGATGTTTAAGCCTTATTCGTCCATTCCACGTCGAATTCCCTATAGGTTGCTTTCATGTCGAAATCTCGTATTGAATCCCTATAAGTTGCTTCCCTGTCAAAATCTCATATTAAATTTCTACGGGTTGCTTGCCTGTCAAAATTCCATGTGAAATTTTTATAGGCTGCTTCCCTGTTAAAATCCCATGTTGAATCCTTATGGGTTGCTCTTCTGTCAAAATCTCATGTTAACTCCCTATAAGTTGCTTCCCTGTGAAAATCTCATGTTAACTCCCTATAAGTTGCTTCCCTGTCAAAATCTGATGTTAACTCCCCATGGGTTCATTAATGATTAAAGTGAATTATCATTAGGATTTAAAAAGTATATGACCTCAATTGGAGCCTTTTCATGGTTTAAGGGGAGTGAATAAGTGTTTCCGGGAGATATTTTTTAATGTTTTCAGGTGTTTCATGTTTTTTCGTCGTAGTAAGTTTTTCACGCTGCGGTTGATATTTGCCCGGACTTATTGCCTATTTTTCTTTCTCAAACTTAATTAATTAATTAAAGTTAAAGTGTATTGTTGTTTCATATAGTATAAATGGATGATGACATTATTAATCTGACTGAGTGAGTGAAAACATTTAGCTTATAATAAATATATCTCCTTGAGGCCTGCATCAGATGGAATAGTGGCAAGAACACTGGCGCAGTTCCCTCTTTGAATTGCCATGCTGATCCGTTGCTTCAAATAGCTAGTGGCCCGTTTTTCACCCGTGACTTCTGTTAAACGCTTGCCTATCTCAGTGACTAGTTTTGATGCTTCATCTCCCCAGGGTCCAAAGGTCTCAAAGCCCACAGGCACGAAAATAAATTGATTGGACAGAGAACTGTTTTTTGCGCACTTTTTCTTTTCCGCTTCGTTCGCGGCCGAGCCGGCTAGGTTCGAGGTTAGCTCAACGTGAGATGGAGCAAGGGTGTCCACACAAGTGACGTCTCAAATCATGCATTTTCCCTGACGCCAAGGCACCATAGTTAAGCCATCAGGTCTTTTGCCGTCGTCTCTACAAGTTCCTTGTGGCTCTAAAATAGAGGGTATTTTTGCAGACACCAAAGCTTTCTTCAAGATATCATATATTGAGTCGTGTCGGAAACGCCTCCCTGCACTTTTCTGGCAACAAAGTCCATGTGTACCTGAAATATTTACATAAGAACCGCACACACAATTATGAGACTTTACGATTGGAGCTCCTAATCGTAGAGCGATGGAGATTCTCAAACCATCATTGTCTAGAAAGGTTCCCATAGACTGGATTGGTAAAGCTTGTAGCCAGCAATTCGATTCAGGTAAGGACAATGCTAAAATTCTAGCAATGTCAGTTGGTTGTGAAAGTGAGTCCAACAATATT
>Ga0210040_10010455_pt1 | contig 10635 bp, 7 predicted proteins | sample CryGeyCG12114_NA_FD_185462 | JGI IMG/M metagenome (GOLD analysis project Ga0210040, IMG submission 185462) | Groundwater microbial communities from aquifer - Crystal Geyser CG19_WC_8/21/14_NA (SPAdes) (version 2) | ecosystem: Environmental > Aquatic > Deep subsurface > Groundwater | place: USA...
TTGGGGAGGAGCCTTTAAACATCCGGAAAAAGATTTGAGCATAGCCCTGGCCTTTAAGAATATTGGGTATCAGCTTCAATCGTTTACCGGCGATAATCGGGATATCTTGCCCTTCGATGCGCAGTTGGGCTTTTCGTATAAACCGGAGCACATGCCTTTTCGGTTTTCCCTTACCGCACATCATTTGCAAAAATTAAATATTGTGTACCAGGATACTACCGTAAATACTGTTTTTGGAACGGGTGCTGCTTCCCCGAAAATTAGTTTAGGCGATAAAATAGCCCGCCATTTTGTAGTTGGCGGCGAAGTGCTGTTATCGAAGAACTTTAATCTACGGTTTGGTTACAACCATTTGCGTCGCAAAGAGCTAAGAATGGAGAATGCCTCCGGTACGGCCGGATTTTCGGTGGGTACTTTAGTCCGCATTAAAGGTTTTCAGCTGAATTATGCCCAGGCTTATTATTATTTGGGCGGGGCTACAAATTACTTTACGCTCAGTTCTGATCTGCAACAATTTTTCAAAAAAAATAAAGCACCGGTTAGCGGATAGTATTAACAATATCACTGAGTTGTTGTTTAGGAATAAAAAAGGCCAGCGTTGGTAATATAAATCGATGAAATAATTATCGATGTACTTATAGCTGACGGAAAGTCCGGTAAAGTTAATTCGTATTTTATTTTTAAAGCAAAATACTGACTTCCGGCACCTAAACTGACATCTTTTAATTTGGCATGTTGTGTGTAGCCTAAGTGCCGTTCGAATATTTAATTAAATAGTACAGCAAAAACATAGGACAGCTTGCCGCTGATCCCTCTTACGAAGCTATGTTAGAATCAAACAAATACCTAACGCCCGCCCAAATTGTGGCCGAATTAGACAAATACATTATCGGGCAACACGATGCCAAACGCAACGTCTCCATTGCTTTGCGTAACCGGTGGCGCCGGATGCACGCTTCCCCGGAAATGCAAAAAGAAATTATACCCAATAATATATTAATGATTGGTGCTACCGGGGTAGGTAAAACCGAAATTGCCCGGCGCCTAGCCAGCATTGCCGATGCTCCTTTCACCAAAGTAGAAGCTTCTAAATTTACCGAAGTTGGTTATGTGGGCCGCGATGTAGAAAGTATGGTGCGCGACTTGGTAGAGCAATCGGTAAATATGGTGAAACTGCGCAAAAAAGAAGAAGTAAAAGAACAAGCGGCTCAAGCCGTAGAAGATATTATTCTGGATGCCCTTATTCCGCCGGTAAGCCAACCTAATGCCAAACCCGTTACGGGCTACTCCATCAATGAACAAGGCTTACCGGATAACGATCAGGAATTAAATGAACGCACCCGCGAGCGGTTCCGCGTTAAAATCCGGAACGGTGAAATGGAAGACCGGAAAATAGAAATCCGGATTCAGCATAGTTCCAATCCGGGCGTAGGTATCATGGGGCCTGGCATTGATGAGGCTTCCATCATGAATATCCAGGAAATGATTAGCGGCATGATGCCCAAAAAAACCAAAAAGCGGAAAGTAACAATTGCCGAAGCCCGCAAACTGTTGTTGGAAGAAGAAGCCGTTAAACTCATTGATATGGATGAGGTAAAGGAAGAAGCTATTCGCAAAGCCGAAAATGCCGGCGTTATTTTTATCGATGAGATAGATAAAGTAGCCAGCGCCAGCAACAAAGGTGGGGGCGGACCGGATGTGAGTCGGGAAGGTGTGCAGCGCGATTTATTACCCATTGTGGAAGGCAGCTCCGTGAACACTAAATACGGTGTTATCAATACCGATCATATTTTGTTTATCGCTGCCGGGGCCTTCCACGTAGCCAAGCCATCCGATTTGATTCCGGAATTACAAGGACGTTTTCCGATTCGGGTAGAATTGCAAAGCCTCACCAAAGAAGATTTCTACAGCATTCTTAAGTTCCCGAAAAATGCCTTAACTAAGCAATACGAAGCCTTGTTGGAAGCAGAGGATGTACGATTGACCTTCGATGATGATGCCTTACATAAAATTGCGGAGATTGCCTTCGATGTAAACAGCGAAGTTGAGAACATTGGTGCCCGCCGCTTACATACGGTGGTTAGCCGCTTACTGAACGATATATTATATGATGTGCCGGATAAAATTGGGGCAAACTCGCATATTCAAATCACGAGTCAACTCGTAGAAGAGCGGCTGTCGGATATGGTGAAGAATCGGGATCTGAGTCAATATATATTATAATAATAATTTTTCAAAATGTTAATGAAGCGGCCAATATCAGAAGATACTGGCCGCTTTTTTTATTGCTAGTATATCTAATATCTAAGATAAATTATTTTTAATAAAGTTAACATTAAACTTTTTAGGGGATTATTTTTAAAGTAGTTTTATAAAATTTTTCAACAATTATAATATTATAAGTTAGAATTTATATCTAATTCGATATTTATTTGTCTTTTATTAAAGATTAATGCTTCGTTTTTACGTATAAGTATTAAGTTTATGGTTTCATATCACTCATACAAACAAACACAACCTATGCAGAAAAAATTACTTCTTGTATTAGCGTTATTAATGGTTACATTATATAGCGCTATGGCACAAACCCGTACCGTAACCGGACGGGTTACGGCTGCTACTGATGGTTCGGGCTTACCCGGCGTAACGGTAGTAGTGCGGGGAACAACCTCCGGAACCTCAACTGATGTAAACGGACAGTACTCTATTGCTTTACCTGATGCAACTAATCCAACTTTAGTTTTCAGCTTTGTTGGCATGACTACCCAGGAAATACCTGTAGGCAATAGAACTACGCTTAATGTTGCATTAGGGGCTGATGCTACCCAGTTAGAAGAAGTGGTGGTAGTAGGTTATGGAACGCAAGCTAAAGCAGATATAACGGGTTCCATTGCTCGGGTAACTAGCAGAGAAATAGAAAATTTGCCGGTTACGAGCGTTGAGAATGCGTTACAAGGTCGTGCGGCGGGCGTATACATTAATTCTGGTAGTGGTAAACTTGGTTCAGCTATGCAAATTCGAATACGAGGAGCTTCTTCGGTTTCTGCTAGTAACCAGCCTTTATATGTTATTGACGGTATACCCGTTACTACTACCGATTTGGGGAGCGCTAGTTCTGAGCCCATTAACCCCATGGCTGATATTAACCCGAATGATATTGAGTCGATTGAAATACTAAAAGATGCTTCGGCCGCGGCTATATATGGATCTAGAGCATCAAATGGCGTTATTTTAATTACAACTAAAAAAGGTAAAGTCGGAAAAAGCAAAGTAGATTTAAATTATTATACCGGCGTTAGCTCGCCAACCCGTTTGCGCGATTGGATGGACCGGGATGAGTACATAGCTTATTTTACTGAGGCAGCTACCCGTGGCGCTAAATACGATTACCTGAATAACCCTGACGGGTGGACCGATGAAGCAGAAGCGATTGATTATTACCTGAACGAAGATTTCTATCCTACAATGGACTTTTTAAATCCAGATTGGCGTACCGATAATACGGATACCGATTGGCAGGATCAAGCTCTTCAGAACGGTTCTATTTCTCAGTACAGTGTTTCCGTTAATGGCGGTGACGAAAAAACCCGGTTTTTTATTAGTGGAAGCCATTTAGATCAGACGGGGATTATTGTGGGAAATGAATTTCAGCGCAGTTCCGGCCGGATCAATCTCGATCATTCTGTTAGTAAGAAATTTAAAATTGGTACTAATTTATCTTTAATCCGGACCATTAATACCCGGGTACCCGATGATAATGCATTCTCGAACCCCTTACAGTTAGTGGCTTTAACGCCAATTTCTCCACTTTATTCCGACTCCATGCAAACCAGTTATAACCGCAATACACTTTATTATAATAACCTGATTGAGTTAGATAATGCTACCAATATTTCTACTAATTACCGTACTATCAGTAACTTCTTCGGCTCTTACGAATTTATTCCGGGCTTAACTTTAAGAGCACAGTTTGGCTTGGATTTCTTTAATTTGGACGAAGATATTTACCGAGGCCGGCAAACCGAAGATGGTGGGCCAACCGGGTATGGTTATAGTAACCAGGTACGTTCGCTCAATTATACTACAAATACAACCCTAGCTTACAATAAAACCTTTAATGAGATACATAACTTGGACGTTCTAGCCGGAATGGAATTTCAAGAGTCGGATGTAAGAAGTACTTCCAGTGAAGCACAAGGATTCCCTAACGATCAATTTAAAAAAATAGCCAGTGCCGCAGTTATTACCAGCGGTTCTACTACCGGTAATGATTATACCTTTCTTTCTTATTTTTCGCGGGCTAACTACAATTTAAGAGGCAAATATTTGCTTTCTGCCAGCGCCCGTTTAGACGGTTCATCTCGTTTTGGTTCCGATAATCGTTACGGATTTTTCCCATCAGCATCGGCTGGCTGGATAGTTTCGGAGGAAACTTTCTTATCTGAGTCAAATGCCGTCAGTTTCTTGAAGTTACGTACGAGCTATGGGGTTACTGGTAATTCCGAAATTGGTAATTTTGCCTCCCGGGCCTTATATTCGGCTATTCCTTATGCTAATCTGGCTGGTATTTACTTTTCCAGTTTGCCAAACCCTGAGTTGTCTTGGGAGACAACCCGTCAGGTTGATGTGGGCATTGACTTCGGCTTCCTAAATAATCGTATTTCGGGGGAGATAGACTATTATGTAAAGAAAACAGAAGATCTTCTAATCAATGTACCCTTACCGGCAACCAGTGGTTTTACTACCATTACCAAAAACGTGGGTAATCTCGAAAACAAAGGGTTAGAATTTGTTCTGAACACCGCTAACATACAAGGGGCTTTCACCTGGAATACCACATTTAATATTGCCCGCAACCGGAATAAAATTACAAAGCTGAATGTGGCTCCTATTTTAGGTGGTTCCCGCAATTTGGGGCGTATTGCCGAAGGGGAACCTATGGGCTACTACTATGGGCCTAAGTTTGCTGGTGTAGACCCGGCTAATGGAGATGCTTTATACTACACAGAAGATGGGGAGACTACCAATGATTATTCGCAAGCATTCTCTCAAAAAGTTGGTGATCCAAACCCTGATTTTGTGGGAGGTTTAGATAACCGCTTTGGTTTTAAAGGGTTTGATTTAAGTGTACTAATGCAATTTGTTTATGGAAATGACTTATATAATACAGCCGGTTATTTCCAGGCGGCCAGTGGCGATTATTACGATAACCAAACAACAGATCAGTTACGGGGCTGGAAAAATCCGGGCGATATTACGGATGTACCGGAAGCTCGTTTATACGGCGGCAATGGTACTGGCAATTCTTCCCGTTGGGTAGAAGATGGGTCGTTCTTACGTGTAAAAACAGTGCAATTAGGTTATAATATACCGAGTGCAGTGGCCAATCGGGTTAAGTTACAAAATGCCCGTATTTATTTTGCAGCGCAAAACTTATTTACTTTTACTAATTACAATGGTTGGGACCCGGAAGTAAACACAACTTATAACGGTTTAAGCAACGTGAATATAGGCCATGATTTTTACACGCCACCCCAAGCAAAAACAATTACAATAGGAGTAACCCTTAGCTTTTAATCAGTAATGAGAAAATCATTAATTATTTAAAAATGAAAATTAAATATAAATTAAAAATAAGTTTAGCTACCTGTGCCGTAGGATTAATTTCTTTAGGTTCATGCGATGATAAACTTAACATTGAGCCTACTCAATCAATAGATGCATCTGGTGCTCTTATAAACGCCCAAAATGTAGAAAGTGCAGTCATTGGCTTGTATGCAAATCTTGGAAACCCACAATTATACGGTACTAATCTGCTCTTATTACCTGATTTACAGGGAGGAGCTAATTATATTCGGTGGGATGGTACCTTTGTGGGCTACCGGGAAGTTTTTCGGAATGCCATGACACCTATTAATTCAGAGGCTACCAGAACCTGGACCGAAGCGTATCAGACTATCAACTTAGCCAATAACATCTTAGAAGCCTTGCCGGTGATTGAAGATGAAGATTTACAAAACCAGTTAAAAGGCGAAGCCCTATTTATTAGAGGCATTTTGCATTTTGAATTAGTTCGGTTGTATGCCTTGCCGTGGGTAGCCGGCGCTGCAAATACGCAACTGGGCGTACCTCTTATTTTGACAGCAACAAAAGAGGAAGCACAAGCAACTATGCAGTATCCACGGGCAATCGTAGCTGCGGTATATAATCAAGTATTAGCAGATTTAACCGAAGCGGAATCGCTACTCCCCGCAACGAACGGAGTACGGGCAAATAGCTTCGCCGCAACCGCATTTTTATCAAGAGTGTATTTGCAACAGAGTGATTTTGCTAGGGCTCGGGATGCAGCCAATACGGTTATTAGTAGCGGAAATTATACCTTAAATCCCATTGTGGAATTAATATATAAAAATGACAATACGGCAGAAAGTATTTTTGAAATTCAACAGAACGAACAAAATAATGCGGGCACATCTAACGATGGTTTAACTACTTTTTATGGCAGTTTGCCCGGTATTGGAAGAGGCGATGTGCGGGTAGAAACCGCCTTTCAAAACTTGTATGCTACTACTGATACCCGGCGTACAAATTTGTTATATATTGGTACAGGCACTAGAGCTGGCCGCTTACGAACCGGCAAGTATACCGAATTTAGTACAAATATACCCATTATCCGGCTTGCCGAAATGTATTTAATCCGCGCAGAGGCTAATTATCGTTTAGGAACTACTATAGGCGATACACCGCTTCATGATATAAATTTAATTAGAAACCGGGCGAAGGCTCCCGAACTTACAGCTATTACTTTAGAAGATATTCTTTTAGAGCGGCAGTTGGAATTGGCTTTTGAGGGCCAGCGTATTCACGATATTAAGCGTACCCAGAGTGCTACGGGTGGATACAATTTTAATGATCCGGAATTAGTATTTCCAATTCCGCAACGGGAAATAGATGCTAATTTGGCTTTGGTTCAAAATCCAGGGTATTAATTTATTCGTATCCACAAAAAAGGCCTGAGACTTCAGGCCTTTTTTGTGGATTAGCTTTTTTTCATTTTTATATAATTTGCCGATTAGCATCTGGTGGGGTGAAGTTGCGTATGAATAACTTTAAAAGCTACATAAATGACATACTACTTTATAACCGGTACCAGCAAAGGTATCGGCAAAGCAATAGCCGAAGAAGCTTTACAAGCTGATAATACCATTATTTACGGAATTTCCCGGAGCAGATCCATTACGCACGAAAGGTATTATCATCAGCCTGCAGACCTTTCTGATATAACAGCGCTCCGAAACAACTTACATAAGCTTTTTCCTGTACTGGAGGATCCGGAAAAAATAGTGCTGATTAATAATGCCGGCGTTTTAGGCGAAGTTGATTATTTAGGGAGCCAAACCACCGATAATTTTGAGTTTGTTTTTGATGTGAATGTGATTGCCCCGGCCATGCTCATGAATACTTTTATTAGTGCTTACCACGAACAGACTTGTCCAAAGACAATTATCAATATTAGTTCCGGGGCTGGTCAGCGGCCGGTAGATGGTTGGTCGGCTTATTGCGCTTCCAAAGCCGCTTTGGATATGCTTTCGCTTACTTGCCAGAAAGAACAGGATATCTTAAAATCGGGTATTAAAGTTTATTCTTTGTCGCCGGGAGTAGTAGATACGCACATGCAAGCGCAAATCCGACAAGTGAGCCAGGAACAATTCAGCGAATTAAACAAGTTTTTAGATCTGAAAAAAAATAGCAGCTTGCAAACCCCCGCACAAGTCAGTCAAAAAATTTTAAAATTAATCGCTAACCCAACGTTCCAGCCGGTGGTACTTTCGGTCCGGGATTTATAAGTTTAACTAAACTCATCTTTATAAAATAGATAGATAATGAAGATTTATACTAGGCGAATTGCTAGTGGAGGGGTTTACTAACCTTTTTATTTTTATGTTTAGCACAAAGGATGCTTTTTAAATGATCGGCAAGTCTTAATGCCTGGGCCACCACGGTTATGGTTGGGTTGGCATGTCCTCCCGTAGTAAAAGTAGAAGAGCCCGCAATAAATAAATTACCAATAGCAAAAACCTGGGCATTACTGTCCACTACCCCGGTTTTAGGGTCATCGGTTATTCTGATAATACCCATATGATGGGCATATGAGTTAAAGTTAGCCAGTTTATTTTTAAGGTATTTACGAAAACCTTCTTCACTGTAAATAATTTCACCAATCCCGCTGGCCCGGTATTTTTCCGCAAAAAGATTATGCGCCTTCACTAACGATTCCGTATCTATTTCTTTAAAGGCTATATGAACTTCTACCCGGGGCATTCCCAACGCATCTTTTTGGGTTTTAGATAATATAATCCGGCTTTCCCGGTTAGGTACTTGCTCCGCCTGAAAAAACAGACCCCAGTATTTGCTATTTTTCGAAGGCAGCAAAGAAGGAAGTCCGAGCTGGAGAAGGCCTTTTAACAAGATTGGGGGCTGATCGGAGTTTCGAACAATTCTCCGGAGAGTTTCTCGCACACCTGTAACCGAAACTACTGTTTTTGCCGCCTCATATATAGTAGAAAAGAGAATACTTCTGTTTTCAGTCAGGCTTCTGGTGTAAGACAAATAAAAGATAGTATTTAGAATTTTCTGGTTCTTCTGGGCAGTATCGGTTATTCTCCAACGCCGACGACAAAAAATACCATCTTTGTCTTTCTCAAAATCAAACATTACTTTATCCCGGTCTGTAGGATTTAGTTTAGCGTAAGTTCCGGTAATGTGCGTCATATAATAGCGGCCTACATTATCGTGCTGATTGCCAATACCAGCAGGGAAGTGTTTATTCGCAGAAGCCAACAATAGCCGGGCGTTCTCAATGCCACCAGCCGCCAATACAAAGTATTTTGCGAAAACTTTGGCTCTCTTATTCCCGGCTGCAATTTTAACACTTGATATAGTATCCGCTCCGTTTTGCATTTCTAAAGATAAAACATGCGCATCCAGCAGCACCTGAATAGTAAGGCTGCTTTCGAGTTGAGCTTTGTAATCTTTGGCAAATTGGGTGGGGAACTATATCTTTCTAAATGGCTTAATGCGAATTCAGCCGAGTCAAGTTCTGGTATAATTTCCGGCTGTTTATTTGGGAAAACACTGCGGCTATCAAAATCAAAATCTCCGATTTGGCAAAGAGTACAAGCTTTTTTAAAGTAAGGCAGCAGGTGGTTATAAGCAACAGGCCAGCCACTAGCTGGTACCCACGCCCGGTATTCAAAATCCAACGGATCTAAAGGAACACAACGTCTGGCCCAAACTGCTGATCCCCCGCCAAACTGCCGCCGGCGGGTATTTTCGATAGGCTCATGCGAACCAATTGGGTTTATTATTCCCTTGTATAAACGACGATTTGCCGGGGTTTGGGTCCAGCTGCCGCCGGTAATAAGAATTACCTTGTAATCAGTGGCAGCATAGCTCAAGGCCATGGAAATAGCTGCCGGGCCTCCTCCAATAATACAAATGTCGGCCGTTAACTCTTGCCCGTTAACAAGATCATCTTTTGATGTAATCATAAGAATAATCTGTTACTACTTTATATAAGTTAACTTGATCAGGAGGAAGGTATGGAAGATCATAATTGATTGAAAACGTCAACTTGGATTTATTTAGGCAGTGTGTCGGTTGCTTTTTAAAACTACAAACAGTAATTTGAGAGTAAAATCATGCAAATCTCCCCGCTATCGTTTAGTTGATCCGAACCTCTTAACCAAATGATAGTTAAGGATTATAGTGGATGGTATTATCTGAGTTCTTCGATTAGGCAGCCAACAGTACAATTTATAGATAGAATTGTTCCCAAATGGCAGTCATACTACTTTCACAAGTGGCAAGTCGATGGTACATCGGAAAGACTCAACTGGCAATTAAACCGAGTAGAGCGCACAAGGCAAATTAAGCACACCTAGTCTGATGTGTGTTAAGAGCCATACTAGTTAAGGGAGCTTCATTTATGAGTGAACACACGGGCACAGAAGGGAAAGAGTAAAGTTGCTGGTAGCCGGAGCTGTAAACTTATACAATTGCTACCAACGGTACTTGGTTTTAAAGATGAAAATCTCTAATATAGCAATGCATTGCTTATAGAGCAACAATAAATGAAAATATCCCGGCTACTTTTGTAACCGGGATATTTCTTAAACTTGCCAACTTATTTCAGAAGCTAATTGATGTTAATATTGATCTTCTGACCAAGCTGTTCTGCGGTGACCAGCAATAATGTAAGAATTATTATTAAAAGTTGAAGTGTAGCGAACATAAATACTATCGGCTATTGTGCCACTAGGTTGTTCAGAAGAATTCAACATGATCTTACCTTCCTGGATTGAAAAAGCGTAGTTTTTTCCTGGTCCAACCATTCCAGCAGCTGTGTTGGGTATATTCGTTCCCGAAATAGTTAAGGTGTTTACATCAACTGTAGCTTTACCCAGAATAGCAACCGCTTGCGTAGATCCTAAACGCAACCAAGCCATATCACTGGCATTGTCGGCAGTATTATACGTACGAAAGGCAAATAAAGTACCATGTGGGTTGGTTGCAGTAGCACCAAATGCCGGCCCCATAGTGGTGCCTCCGCTGGTGGTTGTATAAACATGAGTA
>Ga0210040_10010456_pt1 | contig 10634 bp, 9 predicted proteins | sample CryGeyCG12114_NA_FD_185462 | JGI IMG/M metagenome (GOLD analysis project Ga0210040, IMG submission 185462) | Groundwater microbial communities from aquifer - Crystal Geyser CG19_WC_8/21/14_NA (SPAdes) (version 2) | ecosystem: Environmental > Aquatic > Deep subsurface > Groundwater | place: USA...
TTCACGAAATACATGCATTGAATCGTTGAATTGAGACTTAAGTTGAAAGTGAAAGTTAACATTAACTAAAACTGTATTGAAAGGGTAAAACGCTTTGTCTCTCAAGATAACGCCTGCCTGCTTGACTTATTGACAACAAACACGAAAAATGTTGGAAGCATAAATGCTTTTTTCAATGATCTTTAGTACTACTACGTCAGCTTTCTAAACTCTGCGACTGAAATCTAATATTCCCGCGATATGATGTGGACGTAAAATCTGTCCATTAATATTGCAGTTAGTGTCAAAAAGTAATAACAGAAGTTGAGAATATATTTTGTAATTATGTTCAAGTCAGGACAGGTGGTTTAGAAATAAATTGAAAGTTTGATTTTTCATGTGAGTGTGCCTATGATTGACTACACTGAGCATTGTTATAGTTTGTTCTCTATTTTAGTGTTCATTCGAGGTTAAATTTTTGTGTGGAGGTGGACAAGGTGAGAATTTAATTTTGCCGATGGTCTTATCTCCAATTCCAATTTTTTTGTTAATCTCTATTGACAAATGAATGAAGTTGCATTTTATTCTAAAATTCAAACAAATACATAAACGGCTGGTTGTTGCCTTATTTGAGTTACGCTAACTGATGTTTGTTTTTATGTATTTTTTATCTGTAGGTACGGTACACCTGCGCTTTCTGATTGAATTTGAAATTTTTCGGAATCTTCTTCCAAAGCTAGCAAAATGCCTGCCACACAGCCATCCCAGCCTCAAGCAAATCAATTTGGTACAGGGAATCCACTTTTCGCTAATCCAAGTCAACAACAACCACCATTTTTGCAACAGCAAGCTCCGGCTGGTCAGCCACAAGCTGTTGCCTCAACCCAAAATTCAAATCCCTATGGGCCATCTTCGTCTGGTCATCATCCGCAGACTCAACCTACGTCACAGCCGACCATGAATGCTCATGCTCCACCACCTTCGGGTGTTTCTTCTCAGAATGGACCATCTAATACAAATGCACAGTCTCATTTTCCCGGAAATATGTCGAGTGGAGACCAACCAGCTATTGGAAAAGCTATGGCTTCTAATCAGCCACCACAATTTGCTCCACCGCAACAGCCTTCGATGCCAAATCAACAGCCAGGTCAACCAACCACGAGCTCGTACAGTCAATATGGCACACCTAGTGCGCCCCCTCAAAATGGAATCCCCAGTTCGCAGCAGCAGTTTTCTAAACCTTCTGTAAGCACTAACGGAAGCACATTTAATCAGTATGGTCCTCCAGGGCCTACAAGTGCTTCGCAACCCCAGCCTATCAATCCTGGGACACACTCTCAACAACAGTTTCCCCCTGTAAATAACCAGTTTCCACCAAATGCCCAAAATGGGCAACAATATCCTTCAAATCCTCCAGCTGGACCTCAACAGCCTCCTCAGAATGGGAATCATGGTTCTGCCTCCCAGCCTCAACCTTACGCACCCCCGAAGCCCAATGATATTGGTCAGCCAACTAAGCCAAATCCACAACTACATCAACAGTTTGGCTCCATGTCTATTGGTGGAGGACCTCCTCATAGCCAAAACGGGCCTCCACAACAGTATGCTCAGCTGCAGCCTCCAATGAGTTCCCGACCACAACCTCCAATACCTGGTCAACAGGGAATGAATCAAAATCAGCATCAACATGGTGGACAGCAGATGCCGGAACAGCTACCACCCATGTCTGGTGCTCCTCCAGCAGGACCTAGGCAACCTCCCTATGGGCAAACTCTAGCGTCTGCGGCGGCTCGTCCTTATCAGCCTCAGATCCAACCTGCAGGGCAGCAATATCAAAATCAAATGCCAGGGCCAGCCCCCAATGCGTATTATGGTGCTCAACAACAGCAGTTCAATCGTCCACCAGGACCTGGCATGGCTTCCGGTCCACAACCGACTGGAATGATGCCTGGCCAACCGGGAATGATGCAAGGCCATGGCCAACCTGGAATGATGCCAGGCCGCGGGCAACCTAGTATGATGCCGGGACAAGGGCAACCTAGTATGATGCCGGGACAAGGGCAACCTAGTATGATGCCGGGGCAAGGGCAACCTGGTATGATGCCGGGACAAGGGCAACCTGGTATGATGCCGGGACAAGGGCAACCTGGTATGATGCCAGGACAAGGGCAACCTGGTATGATGCCAGGACAAGGGCAACCTGGTATGATGCCCGGACAAGGGCAACCTGGAATGATGCCTGGGCAAGGTCAGTCAATGGGACATCCTAATTATCCATCTGCTGGGCCCAATACTGGAGCACCAGGATATGGAAGTCCTCCACAGCAGCAGCAAAAACGACTTGATCCCGATCAAATGCCGTCTGCTGTAAGAAATAATTAATTACAAACTATTGGCATGGATTAGGTAGAATAATTGAATAAATGTCAATATTATTGTTTTATATGTTTTAGATCGGTGTGATGCAAGAAGATCAACAAACTCGTTCTGGTGTATTTCAAACATCCCTTAAGGGTCAGCTTCCTCCTCTTGTGACTACAAACTTCACTGTTGAAGATTTGGGAAATGCCAGCCCCCGTTTTGTTCGGTCTACTATGTATTCAGTGCCTGCTCAACCTGATATGCTCAAGCAAACTGCTATTCCATTTGCCCTTGTGGTAAGTAATCCGTTGGTGTAAGAGAGAAGAGACCAAACTGTCGGAAGAGAAAGTTTCTAGAAAAACTGGGGTAAACCAATAGAAAAAGAACTGATACGTTTGATTTGTATTGTAGGTGAATCCATTTGCTGAGCCTGAAGAAAATGAACAAGAACCGTACTGTGTGGATATGGGTCCCGCTGGTCCTGTGAGATGTATTCGCTGCAAAGCTTATATGTCACCGTTGATGCAGTTTATAGATGGAGGTCGTCGTTTTCAATGCACTTTGTGCAAAGCTACTACTGAAGTGCCACCTGAGTACTTTCAACATTTGGACCATACTGGACAACGAATTGACAAGTGGGAAAGACCAGAATTATGGAAAGGATCCTACGAACTGGTGGCCACTGTAGAATATTGCAGAGTAAGTTCGAAACCTCTGGGTATTTTTCTTTTGAAAATGGAAGCATTTGATTTACATTGGTGTTTTATAACTTTGCAGAACAGCGTTTTACCCAAAGAGCCAGCCTTCATTTTTGTGATAGACGTATCTTATAATAATGTGAAATCGGGATTAGTAGATTTGCTCTGCTCTAATATTAGGTCTCTGTTAGAATTGCTGCCAGCAGAGACTCCAGTAGGATTCGTTACCTACAATTCTAAAGTATGCTAGGTTTCGATTATTTTGTAATTCGTGTTTTTATGTTTATTTGTAGATCACACATTCTAATTTAATGATTTCCTGCTCTAGGTCCACTTTTACAACATTGATCCCGAATTAGGTCAACCCCAAATGGTAATTGTACCAGATGTGGCAGATATGTTCATGCCTATTCTTAAAGGATTTTTAGTGCCAAGAGAACAAGCAATGAATTCTGTAGATGCTCTTATGGAAAAAATTCCAGCAATTTTTGCGAACACGAAAGAAACGGAAGCTGTCATTGGTCCTGCTATTCAGGCAGGAATGGAAGCTTTGAAGGTATCATGTGCAAGATATTTAAATAATATCAGTTAGCGTTTTTTTTTTTGTTTTTTTTGAAGGAATAGTTTTCAATATAAGTCCACTTAATTTTCATAGGCTTCTGAACGGGTTGGAAAATTGCTTCTATTTCATTCCTCCTTACCTGCTTCCGAAGCAATCCCTGGGCACTTAAAAAATCGAGAAGGTGATCGGAAACTTCTAGGAACGGAGAAAGAAAAATCTGTGCTCACTCCCCAAACAACTTATTATAACAATTTAGGACAAGATTGTGTCACAAATGGTGTTTCCGTTGACGTTTTTCTGTTCAACAATTCATACATTGATGTTGCTTCAATTGGCCAAGTTGCTCGCATAACTGGCGGATCTGTGTACAAGTTTACTTATTTCCAGGTAATTCATTAAATAGTCTTATTCGATATTAATTGTCTAGCAAATTTATGAGTGGGTGTTAACTAACAGTTGCTACCGTACTTTTTGTCACATAACTTAGTATTTAATTGATCTTGCTTTATAAGCATTCTATCTTATTAGCTATTGCTTTGGTCTAATCGTTTCAGGCTGAAATTGATGGACCTCGTGTGATCGGAGAACTTTCATACCATCTGAACAGAGATGTAGGCTTTGATGTTGTTATGAGAGTGCGAACTTCCACTGGTGTTCGGCCCACAGACTTCCACGGACATTTCTATATGTCTAATACTACTGATGTGGAGATTGCTGCTATTGACTCTCGCAAAGCTATTGCTGTTGAAATCAAGCATGATGATAAGCTGACTGATGAAGATGGAGTGTACATTCAAATTGCACTTTTATATACGTCTATGAAGGGTAATTATTCTTGATTAAACACTTCAGGGAATCTACAATATCTGTTGACGATTGCAACTACAATATACGAATTTTTATGACAGGTCAAAGACTCCTGAGGATACACAACCTCGCTTTGTCCACTTGCACTCAAATGGCAGATCTATACAGAGGCTGTGAGCTGGATACGATTATTAATTTCTTAGCAAAGAATGCCATATCCAAAGTTGTGGAATCTACTCCACAATCTATTAAAGACAATGTTATGAACAGGTAATGGAAACGAAAAAGATTTTGGGTGTAAAGAATATAATATAATGTATGAAACGAAGAGTTAATGTTAATTTTCTTGATTATAATTTGAATATAATTTAGATGTGCTCAAATGCTGGCAACATACCGGAAGCATTGTGCCAATCCATCTATGCCTGGGCAACTAATTTTGCCTGAATGTCTGAAGCTTTTACCTCTATTTGTAAATTGTGTCCTTAAATGTGATGCTATCTCCGGAAACTCAGAACTTACCCCGGACGACCGCTCATGGCTTATGTTTTCTGTAATGACAATGGGAGTACGCGCTAGTGTCCATTATTTCTACCCGAAATTAATTCCAATAGCAGGCCCTAATGCAAACTTAGATAACCCTGTTCCATTGAGATGTTCTCAAGAAAAGTTACGAGAGGATTCAGCGTATGTTTTAGGTAAATCATCAGATCGTAATTATTTCTTTTATTGCGCTTTACGTTTCATTGTGATAGCATATAATAATCTTTTTCATTTGGTTAGACAATGGAATCTACATTTTTATGTGGATCGGATCAGCGGTTAGTCCTGATTGGCTTCAAAACATCTTTGGTGTTTCTAATCTTACTCAGATTAATGTGGAAACCATCACAGAACTTCCAGACCATGTCAATTCTGACGAATCTTTGAAGCTGAGAGCTTTTATACGATCTTTACGAAATGATAGAGAGCGTCATATGCGGGTACGGAATTGACGATAAATACTTGCCATTTTTAAAGTTTATAATTAGCTAAATGATGAACTATTTTTTATGAGTTTTTATGTTCATTACAGTTGACCATCGTGAGACAAAAAGATAAGATGTCATTAGTAATGCATCGTTTCCTAGTGGAAGATCGTGGCTCGGATAATCAACCTTCTTACGTGGACTTTCTTTGCCACATGCATAAAGAAATTCGAACCCTGTTGAACCAATAGATTTTTATAACGTCGTTCTCGCGGCATGTAAATGTGATTATTCGAAATGATGCTGATGATAATGTATATTTATCTATCTATATTATTTATTATATAAAATGTACCACAAATATGTAATTTTCTAATTCCCTGTACACTGAATTCGTGTTTAATCGAAGGTCCTTAAGTTAGATTAATATTTACGTCTAGCAATTGACGTCATGCATTCAATCCGTAATCGCTCTATCATGCTACTGTACTGGATATTTTAGGTAGATTATATTAAATAGTTATTATTGATGAGGCATGCTTGCAATATTATTGTTTTCTTTAGTTATAAAATCAGAATGCTTTAAACTCGCTTCCTCTGTTTACTACCCTCGTATTTGCCGTATAAAAGTTAATTCACTTTAGCTAAGATACTTTAATTCGTCTATTGGGTGCTTGATAAAATACAAATGACATCAGGTATATAGAATAGCATTTGTAGATGAACATAAAAAAGCAGAACTATACTCTAAGAAATCATAATTTCTTTGTAAACTTCTGGTCGCTGCAAAATAAATTGGATAATTGTTAGCCTTTGTTTAACTGCATTAATTATTTCGCGAATTTTGAGTTGTTGTACTCTTGAGACAAGTCACTCTACTTTTGCAACATTGAAAAATAAATTGGCATATGCTCTTGAGCTATGAAATGATGAACTAATCTAAGCATGTTGGGACTTCGAGAGTTAAAAGGAGCAAGTCAATATAAGAATTTTAGAATATTATACTCTCCATTTATTTAAATAAATATGTCATAATCAAGCCTGAAAAAACAAAGCAAACTATTGTATTGAGATTTAAGCAGCACAAACTGATATAACAAACTATTTTTCTACATGGATTAGCCGTGAAAAATCTTAGAACAGAAATGCACTATAAAATGTAATACTAGTACTACATAAATTCAATTCAAACTATAGTGGATGTTGCATCCTCCTGTCAATTCCTTAGGTTTATTGCATAGTTATAGCCTATCCATAACAAACGCACCTGATTCTAAAAAAACATTTTCAACTCCAGTTCATTAGCCTAACACATTAGATATATACTAAAATCTACACCGTCCAACGTCAATAGATAGGATATCGTGTTCGGGACGCTCTCCTTTCATCCCTGACGTAATATCTTGCTGAATTCTGCGTTTTCCCATCATCTTTCACATGCAGCCTCGTTCCAATCTGTACACTCCACGGTTCACCACGTTGCTTCTCCGTAACCCTTTTGCGAAGTTCCACCTCATTGATTGAAAATGGTCTAGGATCATCCTGCCCAAACCAAGAAAGAAAATATGGTTAGTATATTTATTAAACGGCCACATTACAACAACCCCAACTCATGCATCTGAATCCCAACTTACCCCATTCTGGTTAAAAATTTCATCATAAGACAAAAACTGATTCACACCCTTGTTCCTATTATGATGATCATGCAAATGATGATTATTATTGTTTCGAAGCCTTGCACTCTTACTCAAAATATTGTACGGATTCCTATCCCTGTAATCAGGCGTGTTCACACTGGCAGCGGTTTCATACCGACTAACCGCAGGATAGGGACTCGTAGCCCTATCTTGTGGTGTCAAAATGTTGTACCGGCTCCCAGAAATCTCATCCCCGTTGTTAAAATAGTCTCGGCGTCGTGAATTACGACGACTTCTTATCGACGACTGTAATGCTGCTGATGAAGGTCCATAGTATCTACTGTGGTATCTCGGACGATTCACAATGTGATTATTGCTGTTGTAATTGTGTGAGCTAGCGGATTTGGAGCGAGAAAAGAAAAAGAATGGATCATAAGTGTCTTCTTGTGGGTTATTCTGATTAGCTCCCACGGCAGAATTTTCCGAGCCTTGCTTAGTTCGCCCACTACTACTACTGATGATCCCACTACTATCTACACTCCTATGTTGATCCTGCCTTTGTCTTTCCAATTGCTCAACATAGGTGGACGATGGAGCTCCATGAGGGTGGTAATTATTGTTCCCATTATAAGTTGGCTTCGCGGAGTCGTGATTTCGAAGAAATGAGGGGTCTCGTCCTGAAAACCAAACTTGACGAGCTATGGACTGCTTGTTTGAACGCGCATCATGGGACTCTGCACTGGTGGAAAGTAATGGGACACATACCAGCAAACAGAGTGTGCAAAACAATTGTGTCATTTTAATTGCTTTTCTTTCCTAGATTTTTGTTATAATAGTCCCGTTGTAGGTAGGTAGTAATGATAATGACAGGTAGATGTTTTCGGTTATAATTAGTTCACGAAAAATGAGTTTCACTGGGAGACCAAGATTTTGCGACAAGGTGTTGAATTTGTGGACCAAAATTTGTCTTCAACCAACTGAATACAATTATTATTAGTAAGTTAGTTAGTTTAATGGTGATTAAAAACCAACTAAATAAACTATATGTGTAGTTCATGATTAAGAAGTGCACAGGAAAAATTGTTTAATTCACTCACTGCAACATGTACGATTTTACTTACTGTGTTTTTGGCTAGTGAGTATGTATAAAGCATGGACAGAGATTTGACGTGGTAGGAATAGAAAATGATGTTTTTTTCAGTTCAGAGTTGTAAAACGAAATGGGATAGATGAAGCAACTTTATTTGCGCTCCTCTGATTTTGCCCTAAGTGAATAACCTTTCGTCTTTGAGTGTAATCACAACACGATCCCAAGTTGGCTAGTTAGTTAGTTTGGGATGCCGGCACGCAATGGAGATGGAACCACTTCCTGTAAAAATAAAGGAGATTATTTTTTCAACAAAAAATCAAAAGTGACAAGCATATTTTCAAAATTGTTTGTCATCACATTTTTGTGGAAGGATAAAGCTACTTTTTTTGTTGCCTAGAATAACAACTATGTGATGAGGACACTAACGAACTATAACTATCTACGTAAGATTTGAGAATTGTCATGCAATATATTTTTTTTCTTTCGTTTTCTAAGGGAATTCATATAAAGATGACCTACAAACTTTTTATTGCACGCTAGTTTATGCACTTGACATTTGTGCATACACGAGTTTCAATAACAGTAACTGTTTCAAAACAAGGAATTAACTTGCAGATTATAAACTGATGATGAGTTTTGTAGGTAACTGTATGAAGATCATAAAGTTTAAATGTAGACCAAAATCGCAATGCAATTTAAACTGATGACTGTTTTCACGTTGCATGATGATTACACTGCATGCATGTTATTATTGCTGAATGCGAAACAATTTTGGGTCTAGCTGCTGCCCTATAGGCAGTTAGTATCTGTACTGTATTGCATCGCGTAGTAAAATAGCTAGCTTGACCTATGAACTGCAAACCTGGTTTACATTATGCAAGTTGAATTGCTCGATTGTTGTAATTAAATGATTTTGTGGATTATTAGTTCGATGGCTGTGTTGAAAATATTTCTTTTTCTGGTATTGAAAAAATCTGTGCAAGTTAGTTTATTGAACTTTTCTAATAACACTTCAGGAATAATTAGCTTTAGTTGAATGAAGGTGTGAATAAATTCATGGTTTCAGGTTCATTAATTGTCAAGCTTGATAGGATATACTTTCAAACTTTTGGAAAACGTGGAACATTTGGATGCAAATTATTTGATAGGAAAACGCCCTGATTTTTTACAAGACTAGGATAAAGCTAATTTAACCGTATGCGGAATGGATAAAAATAATGACAACAAAGAATATATAAGTCTGTACTAACTGTTTAAAAAATCAGGAACAGTTACAATCAAGTAATGCATAAGGATAGCATGTTCTATTATAAAATTTTCACGACCTGATGATAATAACAATGCAAGTAATTTTGCTCCTTGAACTCGCCATTTAACTATGAGGACAAGGTGTTGAGTAGTTAAATCAAGCAATTGATTAAGTAATGAGTACAGACCACATGAGCATGAAATTTCCAAATTTTATGCACAAATGATGGAATGCACGCAAACATAATCAGACAATCATAGTATATCTTCAAAATTTTGCCTGTGTAATGAATAAAACCTACTGATGCTTGAGGTCAATATGGATGTCATGGTCAGATCAAACTAACTATACTAAGTAAACCGCAGATGAATTTTCCACTAATTTTGACAATTTGTTTCGGGATGATGATAAAATAATGATGATTTAGTGCAATGTATAAATTAATTTTTTGCCCTATTATTTCATAACTATGATTTTTTTTGGTCCTACACAAGTTTAAAATCCGGAAGAGGAAACACATTGACTTTGTAAGTTTGGGTGCTTTGTGAGCTTAGACTCAAATCATTATAATAATCCATAACAAAAGCAGAAAGTTAGTTTGTCCTGTCTGCCGCGCTAAATATTTTCGTCACACTGCATTATCGGTTGAACAAATAAATACAATACAGAGGAAGACATTATGATAAGCTATACTACTGCACCGTCGATCCTAACTACTATTCTCCATTCTTCATTTCCGAACCAAGTAATGATCATATGATGGCAAAATAACGTATTACAACTGTGGCACTCCAAACATTCTTATTCTCACATTAAAACTGAATTAACATCTGAGCGTGACAGAATCGTTTTCTTTGTGATCATATGTAACTTTACAGCCAACACGTAACGTGCAACCATGAGAAATTCCTAACTAACTTATATGATTCAGTCAATGACCATGTCATGTACTTAAGCACGGCAAGTTTTGCCATTGTCCTTAAAAAGGAAAATCATAATTATTTAGCCAAGTTCCTATTTCACTTTTGTGCCATTTTTTTAAAGAAAACTACACAATAACAAATTATGACACATTCTTAACTAATTAATTTAAAAATCATCACAATCACTAGGTAGGCTATAAAGCCCAAATTTTCAAAAACAAAAAAAATCTTACCGAAAAATTTGAAACCTGGTTGTTATTCTCAACTATCTCTATTGAAAATTTTCCATCTCCACAATCCAAATATTTAGTTCGCAAAATACGTCGATCACTTGACCTTCCCCGCACTTTATTCTTGCAC
>Ga0210040_10010457_pt1 | contig 10633 bp, 16 predicted proteins | sample CryGeyCG12114_NA_FD_185462 | JGI IMG/M metagenome (GOLD analysis project Ga0210040, IMG submission 185462) | Groundwater microbial communities from aquifer - Crystal Geyser CG19_WC_8/21/14_NA (SPAdes) (version 2) | ecosystem: Environmental > Aquatic > Deep subsurface > Groundwater | place: USA...
GGAAAAATCAAAATCAAGGGGAAGGGTGAAATGACTACATACTTCATTATCGACCGGAAACAATCAACAACTATGAGAATAGATGAAATTCATCAGAGAAATCACAATCAGCATAACAATCACACCAACATTTTCGGTGGCATTGCAACTCCATTAGCATTTGTAGGCGCATTGAAGACATCGAACCCTCCAGTTCCGTTGCGTCACAATTCTAACCACATTGGTATTAGTATAGTTGCCCCTGAAAATGAACCATTACTGCCCCCGCCCCCTCCTCCTCCCCGAAACAATGGAGAGCCTGAATTGGCGTGGCCAAGAATTGCGAAAGTGTATCCTTCTGAGAAGAAAACATCCCCTGTGAAACGGACCCATAGTGATCGCGTTACTCCTACAAAAGAGGTGGGTATTTTTATTGACAGCAATTTTTCTGTTTTGTCGAATTTCCTCATTTATTGTGATGATTTTTTCAATAGATTCCACTTAGATCTCACAATATTAGAGGAGCCCATCTAGAGCATTTGGGACTAGGATCCAAACGTCTGGGAGGAAGAAATATGTCTGAAACCAGTCTACTTCCCAGACTTCCACGATCTAATAAGCCTCATTCTGCGCTACCCGTGCCATATTCCTCAGCCGATGACATTTCCTCATTAAATAGAACATCAAGCAGTTCCTCATCAGATGAATCCCCGTCAGAATCTCCACCCCCTCCTCCGAGGGATGAGACAAGAAGTCCTCGCTTCCCCTCCTCACGCCGTAGTAACAACAGTGTGGATAGCAAAAGTGGTCGGTCTGGGAATGAAAGTGGCAGCAACAATAGAAAAAATCTGCATAAAAGAGAAAGCAGCGGTAGTGGTAAATTAATATCGTCTCCGAAACCCACGGATCTCTCAGCCTTGAAGGAACTATGTGCCACAGGCGTTTCCTCCGAAGGCATATACGACAATGCACCCCTCAATGGGAATACGAAAAGTCATGTTGCGGTAAACTGTGCGGTACCCGGAAACATTGGCGACTCTTGTACTAGTTTTGAATATTTGGATAGTCAGAAAAGAAAGGAGCTCAGTGGCTCGTCAGTGGAGAAACAAAAACATTCAAAAGCTGTGAGCCCACTGTCTTCTGGGAAAGAGCAGCTCTCACCTATAAATTCTCATGCTCATAAGTTGTTTACAAATGGGCCTGTACAAAAGGTAGCTTCTCCGAATGCGCCACATCAGAGAGATAGAAGCAATGATGAAGGCTCAAGTACACATTCAACTAGCAATAGGAAGGACTCGGGTTGCCAGACAGAAAAGTCATATGTAAATAAAGGCAGCCGGATCTCTGATTTTGAGAAAGAGATAAAAAAACTATTGGAGCGTCAACAACTTCCTCAAGTGGATGAGTTGGCATCCGTGCAAAAAGTGCTGTCTGTGATGGATAAATTAAGGTGAGCCTTGAACTTATTGTTTGCACTTAAGTATTGGTAATGGAACCAGGTATATCTCAGGATAGTTATAGAATGAGTAACAAGTAAATTAGAAGCTACATGGGATTGGGATTACAATGGGACCAATAGAAAAACACGTCAGACTTGTGCAAACATACTACTAAGATAAGAAAATGGGTGGAATACTGTTTGTGTGAATTGCACCTCGCCCCGAAGAGAACTTTTTTCACAATGATTAATGATTCAATGGTTCACAAGTTGCTTAATATTTATTTTTTACTTATTTGTCTGTTTATTTCGAGAATTCTTGCTCAAACTCTTTATGTTATGTATGTTTATGTTGGTATGTTCGTCTAGTGTTTTGAGCTTATTTTATGAATTTTTGTTATTTCCTTTTGTTTTTGGTACTTGGTTGCTCTTGTGCCGTCATTAGATCATCGCAAGGACCATCTACATCTGGCAATTTGCCAGAAACAACACAAATTGGACTGGCAGCTTTGCAACAGAAAGCATTAAAACAGCAAGAACAATTGGAAAGAACTGCACTCGGGTTTCGATTCCCGTTACAAATGAGCCCTTTATTAACTCGCGCAGAGTTATATCCTAGAAGGACTCACAGGCGAGTTTGGATAGATTATGATGTGTATTGTTTCAATGAACTGAACATTGTATTTAGCTTTGTTTCATTCCTTATCATTTCTATTTTCCATAAATTGGGTTACGTGGTTGGTTTTCATTTGCAATAGTTTATAGCATAGCTGCTGCTAACCAAAAATAATGCTTATTTAGATTTGTCCCCTTCTTGACTTCTTCCGCGAAGGTATAATGATTTACTCCGTCTCCGTGTAATACTACTAATAAGTTCATACTATACTAATAACGTAGATATCTTAGTTTCTACTTGTGTAAACCCTTCTTTAATAGCAATAGTTTCATAGTTTATCAACCTATGCAGTCTTTTAGTGCGAATGTTTTTAAAATCGCATTATTTAATTGGATGTATGTTCACTATTTTAGGAAAGAAAATAAGGACTCCGAGTATGAAAATGTTGAATCAGATGACGACGAAGAAGAGGATGATGAAGCACGAAAAGAGGAAGAAGAAATTAGAAAGTTTGAAGAAGAGGAGAAGCTATTAATGGAAAAAGGTATGAAGGTTTCGAGGAATACAATTGTAGCTGCACAGATTAGTAATATTATTGCGGTGTGAATTAAAGATTAAAAATATATATTTTCAGTCGCGGCCGATGAAGTGAGTCAATCTGAATGGAGCGATGATGATGAAAGCGAAGAAGATCAACAAGAAGTAGAGGCTGATTTAGAGTCAACTGGATATGCTACTGATGATCCAGCATTGGAAACTATGTCAGTGACTAATGAAAACGGACTGACGGATGCAGAAGGTACATAAAGAATTGAATATAGATTGATTGTGAGGGGGCTGAAACAGAAACATATGAAATACTAATTAGTTACTTATTACAGGAGCTTTAAGTGATGTGAACTCAATATATGCGGGAGATGACGATGTAAGTATCTCATCCAGGGCATCCTCTCGACTATTTGGTTCTGATGCTTTGCTAAGTGTGGACTCCTTAAATACTATGTTTGAAGATTCAGAGTACGAGTTTTCAGATACTCATCTGAACAAACTACGTTCCATGTCTGAGTCAATAGCTAGGAGTTTTGGACAACCGCAAACGTCAGACTCGGAGTAAGAATGGTGTAAATGCTTTTTATCATACTTAACTAATGGTAACTGCCAAAGAAAATGCAATTCGTAGAATCTCGACAATCTTTTTGTACTATGTGTTTTAACAATAAATATTTTGAAAACAATTTAAATATGTTTGAAGGTATATATTTTTTACACCGGCAACAACTCTTTAAGAATTCATATGACTAAACAACCATTGTGTACTGCTAAATAATCTACAGTCCCAGTAAAAAAACTTTAGTAACTTACTTGATATATTATTCCTTAACTTTTATACTCCTATTGAGATACAGATTAACGATTTTTTTGTAACGTTTAAAATCAGCTTCCTTCTGCATTTCTTGATCACGGAACCAATCAGGCATCAGTGGATCAGTCCATTTGTAAGGCATGGGTTCTTCTTTGGCCTTCCGAATAATGCTCGCAACATAGTCTTTCGCGTCAAATTGTTGAGCACTTCGTATCAAAGCCATCTTGCTGTCCAAATAAGCCTTTTCACGTCGAATTTTCCGACGCAATCGCACCTTAGCCCATACAAACTTCATTTTCTTTCTTAATTTTTGAAGCTTATGCTTATTCATTTTAAGCCGTCGAATGACAACAAGTCTAGCAGCCTGCTTCTCTATGTTGACAAAGTCGTTAGGGGCATCTTCAATAATTTTATCAGACTTCTGTGAAGGAATCTCAATAGCTGGTACGATATTCTTTAAAGGTAACTCAATGGAATTGGGTAGTCCATTTCGCTGTTGTAACGGGAACCCAATAGAGACTTTGTTAGATAAATTAGGCATTTCTATTGACACTCTAGATCCATATACAGACATCAGTCCAACTTCTGCAGCATTAGGTGATGGCGTCCATAGAGCATCTAAATAATTTACAAAAGTTTGTGTCCGTATTTCCTGTCCAAACTATCTTTGAGGCAAAGGCATTTTACTTTAGGTTAAATTCTACCTGTTAATGAGCCACTGGTGTCTGGGATGCTTCCAAAATGGCCAGGGTGATTTATTTGCCAGCGATATGAAGCGGCATACATGGACGAGTAGTACATTTTGGGTTGAGCAAGAGAAATCCGGCTCAATTTAGTGCATAAAGTGTTCAAAGTTGATGTGAGAGACATGGTTTACGCAACGATTCTATGTCAATGTTATGTCATGCAATCAATGGTCAAATGTATCGTCAGCGACAGCTCAAGAGCACTGAATATGGGGCTGTCCAACCAGCAAAACTAGTAGGGGCACTCCGGCACCGCGAGCAAAAGCACGCAGACTACAAATCGGTATTTACGATACGACAACGACGAACTGAAGGACCATTATCATACTGGTGTAAATTGATTCAGCATCAAATGCTGAACTTACGCTATATTTAAATGTCACAGAATCACAACAACAAAATATTAAAAGCACAAGAAACAACAGGATGCCGAATCGATGAACTTTCTCCGCTGCAGCTGTGAGAGCTGATTGATAGAGCAAACGGTGAAAGCATTATCACACATCACATGCTGTGCGGGAGATCTGAAAAGTGAAAACTGTTTTCTATTTAATCTATTTCGTCGCAGTGGTACTGCACTTTTGTTTATTTATACGCATGCCGGAATAAATAGACAAGAAGTTATTGAAGTAAATTCTTATTGTCATTCGTCATTCTTTGAGATCTGAAATCAGAGTAATTGACAGCATTTTGTAAACTCTTCTCGGTACGTTAGGTGCATTCACTCTTTTGTAGCGAGACGTTTTGTTATGTAACTTGCATACATTACTGGATGTTAATTAGTTACGATACATTAATTTGTGGTAACGTGTATTCTTAAATGATAAATTATTAATAAATTCCTGTATAAGATTGGAAATTCAACTATTTTAATGTGCCAATTTTTCAATGCTATTTTATTTGATAGATAATCAACATGGCGTCACGGCTTCCCCGAACGGTTTTGTCTACTGCGTCCAAATGGATGAAATCATCGACAGCAAATTATGGACAAAGATTAATGGTCCCCAGCACTACCCGTTTAAACTCTTCGTTAGCTGAGCCTATTGTATCCACAGTTGAGGAAAGAGGTAAGCATTTTTCTCGCTAAATGTGGAGATATTCGGAGTAAAGGCATTTTCTACCCATCTACCCGTAGTTATCGTTTCATATCATATGGTATCATTGCATAGTTGTGTAGTATAATTTGACTTGATATTCACGTTTGTTTTTATCTCGTGAATTTATACTCATAGAGGGACTGACAATTACAATTGATGGAAGGGAGGGAAGACCATTGTATCTTGATGTCCAAGCGACAACTTCAATGGATCCCAGAGTGTTAGACGCCATGCTTCCATACTTCACTGGCCTGTACGGCAATCCACATTCAAGGACACATGCGTATGGCTGGGAGAGTGAGAAAGCAATGGAAACAGCAAGAAAGGTAATTTTCAGTTGTGCTGTAACGCAGTAATATATATTTCTATGGTTCATGCAAAGATATTCCATTGGCGTTTTGTGTAAATTTCAATTATTTATTTAATCCACACTTAGCAAATCGCGGATTTGATCGGAGCTGATCCCAAAGAAATTATCTTCACGTCAGGTGCTACAGAATCTAATAATATTGCAGTGAAAGGTGTTGCAAGATTCTACAAGGCAAAAAAGAATCATGTCATAACCACGCAAACGGTATGTACATTCCTTGTTTAAGATGTATTGTTTTGTGGACAGATTATCGGACATTTCCCTCATCTTGTATTGTTTTTTATGTAGGAGCATAAATGCGTTTTAGACTCTTGCCGTGCGTTAGAAGCAGAAGGGTTTACTGTAACGTATCTGCCCGTGAAACAAAATGGTTTAATTGACATAGATCACTTTAAAGATGCAATCACTCCCAAAACTAGCCTCGTGTCCATCATGTCAGTGAATAACGAAATTGGTGTGAAGCAGCCAATTGCACAAATTGGTATGAATACCTAAAATATTTTAGTTTAACTTAGCATTATGTAATGAAACGAAATTATAATTTTTGTAGGTAAAATCTGCCGGGAGAATAAAATATTTTTTCATACCGATGCTGCTCAAGCTGTTGGCAAAATTCCAATGGATGTCAACGAAATGAACATAGATTTAATGTCTATTAGTGGTCATAAAATATATGGACCTAAAGGAATTGGAGCTTTGTTTGCAAGAAGGCGTCCTCGGGTTCGTATTGAACCCCTTTTCAGCGGAGGAGGGCAAGAACGTGGAATTCGAAGTGGAACAGTTCCCACCCCTTTAGCAGTGGGACTAGGAGCAGCTTGCGAAGTTGCTAATCGAGAAATGGAAGTAAGACTTATGATTCACTGCAAACTATAATATTGTAAAAATTAAATTAATTCTCAAATTCGTCATTAAATACTGTGCATTGATTCAATTGCAGTACGATTTGAAAAGAGTGACATATCTAGCCGATCGTTTTATGACAGAAGTCATGGGTAAAATGTCCCATGTGATTAGGAACGGTGACTCTGTGGAGTGTTACCCTGGTTGTGTGAACTTGTCATTCGCGTATATTGAAGGTGAAAGTTTATTGATGGCTCTCAAAGATATTGCATTGTCTAGTGGAAGTGCTTGTACTTCTGCATCTCTCGAACCATCCTATGTTTTGCGTGCCATTGGGGCTGACGAAGACTTGGCTCATTCTTCCATAAGATTTGGATTAGGAAGATTTACGACTGAAGAAGAAGTTGACTACACTGCACAAAAATGTATCACTCATGCTACTCGACTCCGCGAGATGAGGTATGTTTAAAATTATATTAAAAACTATCCTAATGTTATTTATCATCAGCTAAGTTTAATGAAATTCCATTTTATAATGTTTTTTGTAGTCCGCTTTGGGAAATGGTCCAGGAAGGCATTGATTTGAAAAGTATCAAATGGTCCCAGCATTAAAATCTCCCAATTAGAGGAAGAAAGATATGACATTGGCTATTGTCGATCGATAGCTCGATAGTACGAGTACCTCACTTCCATTCTGATGCTAGCACCCAATCCACTTTTTCGACCGATATTGAATGACTACATACGTAATTTTAGATTTAAAATCCTTTAGTACTCTTTGCTTAATTCAAATATATATAGTTTTTATTCTTTATAAGTATATATAATGTATGCATTGAAAGGACGGCATGAAAAGAAAGAAAAAACTAATTAATACATAAAGAAAATAAAGATCGTTTACACTACCTACTCAATATTGTTGGTCTTTGTAATACATTTTTTGAAAGCTATTAATGACTTACTGTTCATATAGTTAAACTTAATATCGTTTCGCTTATACTTTGCACATAGTTTCTAGATCACAGTCATCCACTACATGCTTGAAAATATTTTGGAAAGTTTTATAGGGACAGAATAGTTTGTTATCACAAGCAGGTAAACCCACATGTTTTTCCTGAAATAAAATTCCGACACTGTGGTCATCATTTGAGCATCTGAAATTCAAATGAAAAAAATAAAACTAAATAAAATGTTATCCAATCAACCGAAAATATTTCTAATATGATCCATGAAGCCACAATCAGTTGCATAGGTTAATGTTTTTATGATAAAATCCCGTATCTATAAGATTTCAGTTTTTTAAATACATCCTTGTGTTGTAATATTAATTTGTTTCAACAGCATCATCGTAGCATTGCTTACCAACTAAACCACCAAACTAAACTAAAACCATGTTAATTCTTTACATAAAAAATGCGAAAAAAATTAAACAAAATGAATTACGGCAATTTAAAAACCGGTGATAGCAAACAACGGCGAAAATAAAAGTTTGCCCAATTTTTTTACGCCGATAAGATGTGGCACGCGTAATTCTACAAGGTAATTTTAAGAAAATTCAAGCTAACTTACTTGTATAAAACAACAGCAATATTTGTAGCAAACTTGTCAATTTCAGTTGTTCTCCACAGTCTTTTATCAACATGAATGTCATAATTACTGTGTAATAAGGGAACTGAATCATTGAATAGTCCTAAACGTGCCAATAATTTCAGCGTTGTTCCACTGTGCGTGAAATAAAGGGTTGCTGGTTGACTTGAATCTTTGTTATAGTCCCTGAAAAAAATCAACAGATATAAGTTTTTGTCACTAAACTAACAAGTAACGACGTAACGAAAAATCAGTGATAAGTTACTTGAAGGTATCCAGCATATCTGCGATAGCTGGACAAGCCACCTTATAAGTCAGTTCATGGCCATATCCATCAACCCAATAATACTCCAGATCTTGACGATACTCCATGATTTTGAAATCATTCTTATCAAATAAACTGCACCACGGAGATGTGTTGTTTGGATGCATTGCTGTTTCAAAGGAGCATGCAAGGTACATTATTTCGACTCCTTCCAACGATAGGGCCTTTGGTTCTAAACCAGCTCTTGACTCAATATTTCGAATAGATTTTTGGAAAATATCCGATTCTTCAAACTTGTTTCGCTCGATGTAGGTCGCACGATTCTTATCAATGGTTTTCTTCCATTTCGGGCAAGCTTTGTAGAACTAGAAAAATAATTAAATGGAGCAAAATGGAGAGAATGGATTTCGAAAAAATCCTGTTTTCGTGTACGGAATACAAATAAAGGCTTACCCTTAAAACGGGATCTGCATGCAAGGGTTTAGGAAAAGATATTTCGTCCAAAACCTCATCCCCAAACAATCCTGTCATGAATGATTTTGCACTATCTTCAGCTCTTGAGGTTTTAGTATGCCTGACCTATGCATATGAACTATGGTTATCAACTAAATCCGCACGAACCTGATCTCATTAACTACATTTAACTATGTCAACCCTAACATAAAAGTCTGCACGGCTAAACTTGGTTGGAAATAAGTCCGGAAACCTTTGTCTCGATCGTCTAGCAATCCCTTTCATTTCCTCAGCCCCTTGTGGAACCAAATGCTTTTCTTTGCTTTCTTGAAGATCAGGATGTGTCTGCCACGAATCCAGACCGGCTACAACGCTGCTACACAATGTACCTAAACATGTCATGCAAGTCATGCTTCCCATTATAATTGTAATTTTTAGTGTATGAGTGCAACGTTACGAATTCAGGTTAGTTCAGGTCATAAAGAATGCACCTTCCAGCCAAAAGTTCCATGTTATAGGGATAGGGAATGTGGTAAAAAACTGCTGAATTTAGTTTTTTGGTCTGCTGAATTTAAATTTTTTCGAGTTTCAAACAATTCTGCATCCACCTGTATTTTTTTAACACAAATGGCGCAGCCCTTTCCAAATTATGAAGGACATCTCAAAACCATTGAGGTTGAAATAATGTTTTTCCGAGAAATAAGGAAAAACAGCCTAATTTTTTTAACAATTCAAGTTTTTTAAGATAGGCAAAATTGAAAAACGTCAACTGAAACATCAAACTCCATGCAATTTTTTTTTAAACTTTTTTAATACAGTTATGATAAAAAAAAACTACTAAACCAATTAGCTTAAGAACCTGTATGCGTGCAGAATTGTCTTAATTGTTCGACGTTTGTAAGTTTTACACTCAGATCGAAAAATTAAACTTTAACGGCCATTCGAAGTGTTTAAACTCTGTTTTTTATCCCTATAACATGGAACTTTCGGCGGGAAGACATTCTTCAGGATTTTAATCAGCTCTACCTTTTCCATTCTTATGTGCTTCTAAAATTTGCTTTTTAATCAACGGCAGTACATTCTTCATAGTTGAAATGACTTCTGCACTAGGATTTCGGGATCCATGCCTTAATACCATCCAGATTTGCACTGCTTCACACCCTAAAATCCAAAATTAATTCATTCGTTGCCTTTTAGTTGACATCTATCCAACCCATGCATGTATTTGTAACTATGTGCAGTATATAATATAAATGCATATTACCAGACGGAGGAGAGATATTCTCCCCAACAGACTCTTCTGAATAAATATACGGAGTTTTCGTAGCCATGTGCCTTGTAGGGTACTTATAATTAGCTTCACAAGTCCAATCTTTCATAGGCGCAACTTCAAAAAACTCATTTGCTCCTAATAACGCAGCAATAGCTGCGACAGCGACGGTAACTTCCACATACATTTTATAATTACTTCATCCGATTCCCCCAGATATTGTGCGAATATACTGTCGCCAAAAAAACGCAAATTCTCTGTCAAAATCTCAACAAAAAAATCATACATGCCCTGTAAAAAGATACACAAAACTGTCAACTTATTACGGCTTACTCACTGCTACCAGAACTTAATTATTCTCGATTCTTTGAATCACGATCTTATCTTAAATGACTCACTGTGACTGCAATTAAATTAACTAACTAACCAATAAAAAAATTCGGCCTTTTTCGGCAATGTATTTTATTTACTTTTTCTCATGAGTTACTTCCCGCCCCTATTCAAGCCTCTCTTCCGATGGTTAATTTGATGGAACAAACTCAACAGGTCTATGGGCTTGGTATGAAAATTGTAAGGGGGGAATTCGATGAAGTAACTATATTTCAT
>Ga0210040_10010458_pt1 | contig 10633 bp, 10 predicted proteins | sample CryGeyCG12114_NA_FD_185462 | JGI IMG/M metagenome (GOLD analysis project Ga0210040, IMG submission 185462) | Groundwater microbial communities from aquifer - Crystal Geyser CG19_WC_8/21/14_NA (SPAdes) (version 2) | ecosystem: Environmental > Aquatic > Deep subsurface > Groundwater | place: USA...
CCAAACCATGCTCAGTGTTATTTTTCAAGCTTGTGCAATGCATTTTTGATTTGAGAAGAAAATCTAACAATGCAATATTATTTCAGCTGGAGGCCGTTTTGAAGTAGACGAGCGATCCGGTGTTGTACGAACTCGAGGAACAGATCCATTTCAATTGGACATGGAGTATGTATTGTATGTGAAAGCTGAGGATCAAAATGGACGGCTTCCGGATGGTCGCTATCAGTCTACACCGGAAGAACGGTTATCCATAGTGGGTGGAAAGCGTCCTCCACAATTCTATATGCCCAAGTATGAGGCGGAAATTCCTGAAAACCGGAGGAAAGATTCTGAGTAAGTATTACTTTTATTTATATTGTTAGTAGTGGTAAAGGTCAAGTTCGAATGTTGCCCAGTAGTATGGCATAAAGATTTGATGAATAGTGTGTTAGTTTGTAAGTTAGTTAAACCATTTGAATTAGTTCCGACTTTGTGTGCATTTAATCAGAGCGTATATGTACATAGATCTCAGTCTGCTTAAAATATGGGTTTTATTGAATGAAAGGAAAGTGAAAAGTTTCAAAAGGGCTACTTCACTTTTAGTTGATAAACTTGAATCTTTGCTCAAATAAAAAGTGAGCAGTAAAGTAAACAGGAAATTGCTCTAAAGCGTACTTACTCTATCCAAACTTTATCTGTTTACTTAAACAGACACTCATTTTGGAAAAAGTGAATCGGACAAAATCACATGCCTCGAATATTTTTAGTTACTTACTTACTTATAGTTTGTTAGTTGGTTTGTATAGCTAACTGTGAATGTTATGCATTTATGAGAGAGGCAAAGTGAATTTTATACAATACTTTTACGATCTCGGCAATGTAAGCAAATAGAGTCCCATAAACTGAATTTTAAACTGTGGGAGAAAACATAAATGTCAAAAGTGGCTGTAAAAATTGTTTGTGTATGTAAAAAATGCAACTGGTTTTAAATGGTTGTTTTTTTATGGAAATAGCTTGTCCCTCTGATTTTTTATAAAGATTTTTTTTTCAAATTTGGAATGAGATATTTGGTGTCAAAGATTTTTTAGTTGGCTTTGTAAGAAAATTGACATGAGTAAATTGTGATGAGAGTATGGCTTTATTGGATAGTAAAACTTTGTTTTGCAAAAGTTTTCCCTAAATGCTGTAAAATATTGCCGTTTATACAGTTAATGACCATAAGTACGTAAGCGTAATCTTTATGAGGGAACCAACTTTTGCTCATTTGGTCATCATTCCTTTCTTATCACAAGTGCACATAGAATGGGATCGCGAGAAGTGCAATAAATATGAATCAGGAAGGCTTTGTGTCAATTTATTAGCGGGTGATCAGATATGAGAGCAATAAAAGTAAGCTAGGATTTTAATTTGTCCGTCCCGACATAAAAACAAGTTAGAAAGGAACTTGACTGTTTTGCATGTACAAGTTTACAGAAAAAAGTGCAAGGAGATTATTAAAGAAACTAATTTTCTTTGAAAAATTAAAATAGGAATGAGCATCTCAAAAATTACATAGGTTGGGAAAACACATTAGTACACACATATCATTAGATTGTAACTAACTAGCTACACATATTTCATAATTGACAGCTAGATAAGATTATTAGCTCACAATCATAAAATATCATTTTTTATTTCACATATAATTCCTTATCCTGTAATTGGTACTTACATTTGTATGTTAAGGACATTGACCTTATGTTGCAGGTAGTAGGTTGTTAGTATCCTATTTCCGTATAATGCACTAATTGGTTTTTTCTCCTTTTTTCAGCATTATTTCTGTGAAGGCCAAATCTTTTGCCGACCGTGAGATTCGGTATACTTTGAAAGCTCAAGGACACCAAGGGGCTGGCACTTTTAATATTGCTCCGAGCACAGGGATTGTGAAATTAGCCAAGGAGTTGGATTTTGAAGATTTGAGGCAACCTCATGTTTATCAATTGATTGTCACTGCTACTGAAGATTCTGGTGGATTTTCTACTTCTGTTGAGGTAAAAAATAAGTTTGCAGGGTTAAATAGTGCAAAGGAGAATTCTAAAATTAAGTTGTTGGTTATTGGGATGTGTATTTAAATGAGTGATGAACCGTATTTTGATTTTTAGCTCACGATAAAAATCACTGATGAGAATGACAATGCTCCAAAATTCGAGTTGCCTGACTACCAAGCTCACAATATTGATGAAGACATTCCACTGGGAACATCCATTTTGAAAGTGAAGGCTTCAGACGCAGATTCTGGAACAAATGCTGAGATTGACTACTTGGTCTCTGATGACCACTTTACTGTGGATCCCAATGGAGTCATTAGGAATAATAAGCAGTTGGATGCAGATAACAATAATGCATACTATGAGTTTGTGGTCACAGCTCGTGACAAAGGTGAGACATTAAATGAAATCACTTTTTGGTCTGTTGCAAAAGGAAAAGAAGTTGGGAGTAATGATAGGTTAGAGCGTTAGTTTTACACGGTTCACTTGTCATTAGCTATAGCAATGAAGTGACAGGAACAAATTGGATTGTGAGAAACCATTGTATAAGGACCCATTGTGAAATAACTTACCTGGAGATGAAGATGTTGGCAATTCCAGAATGTAAAAAAGATGCTCGCATTGTATGTAATGTGGCTTTTAGTTAGTTTGTAAGCGAAGAAAACAACTAAATATATATGCAGTTGTTTTAACAGCAGTAAAGGTTCAAAAATATATATTTTTTATTTTCGAATCCGAAAATATATGTATTTTTTCAGTTATCCGTGTTATATGACAGTCTATAAAAAGTTTTAGAGCTGGCTTAGCGTGCATTTTTGATGCAGATGAATCAGTACAGCTGGAAAAAATAAGTGTTTAATTTTTTACTGTCAAATTGTTCACGCCTCATTTGAGTTTTGGTGGTGGTCTTGGCCCTTTGGCAAATAATAATGTCATTTGGTTTGACTACAAACTGTACTTTGAAGGAATAGTGCACCAAAGAAAAAAAGTATTATTGCATGGTACGCGTCCATTTAGTTTTTCTCCAATAATACGTGTTTCACGGACAAACCGCAAAATTATTACTTGCATTCCTTTTTTGGCCATTAGCAACATCATAACGATTATGAAATGGAAGGAAAGCAAGATAAGACTTTGTACAGTTTTATTCCCTTATTTTCTGCGTTTTTATTTTATTTGGAAAAATTGTTTGGTTTGGTGTATTTGAGACAAACACTGCTTACTTTTACGACTTAATGATTTCTTCATTCTATATTAAATGTTGCGAGTCTTTTTCAAGTGTTGTATGCTTTTAGTCCGAGATGGACAAATATTTTTGTGGCCTGGTCACGCAAAAGTTTAATATGATAAAATGTTCGCATGGAAAAACAAAAAGTTGAACATTTTAGATTGTTGAGAAAGTTAATGATTTTTAAAAACTGGAATTCTTAATTATATGTGGTTTGCGATTTTCTATGGAACATTATAGAATACAAGTTTTCCAAGCATTGACTTTGAAATCCAAACTTGGTGTAAATTATGATTGATCATGCGAAAAGGATAAAGTTAGGTGCACCATGTAATTACTATGTCAATCATAGGAAAACCAACTTTTAAAGGTATTAATGTCTGCACCGTGATCGCGTATATAAGTTACGGCAGTCTTCACGATTACATAGTCTTAAGGGGCCCGTATAGTACAGCTGAGAGCCAAGGCGTTAATGCTGAATGCGTATGAATGCAAAACAACTGTAGAAGTTTCAGCATTACGATTCATTTGCGCTTTCAGTTTGAATTAAGCACGACTCTACAGTCCTCTTAGACACTTGAAAAAGTTCATGAACACCCCATTCAATCGAAGAATGAATTATTCTACTTGAATAATGAGTGTGGTGGGGAAAGTTTAGTTAAACCTATTGTCAAAACGCTTAATAATTAACTTTGCTTTTAATTAACTTTGTAGGGGATCCACCATTGACTGGAACTGCTACGGTCAGAATTTACACGAAAAATAAGAATGACGAGGAGCCCAAATTTTCCCAACAAGTTTATACACCGAATGTGGACGAAAACGCGGGTCCAGGCACTTTAGTTACTACGGTGGTCGCATCTGATTTGGATGGAGATAGTGTCAAGTATGTAAATTTTAATTATAGAGATAATCTAATTAAGTTCTCAGTCAGTAGTTTTAGGAAATTTCGTTAGTAATCTGATTTTAAAGTTACCTTTTCAAAGTTATGTTAATTTTCCCTTCCGTAGCTTTTGTTACATAATTTCCATTGGCTTACTTCTTTTGGAATGGAAGAAAAAGTTTTTAAATGTGACATTTGCGCGCTATTTTAGATTCGGTTTCGTTGGAGGTGGCTCCAAATTGGGTCAATTCGTGATTGAAGAATTTACTGGGGTGATTCGGTTACACAATGGACCAATTTTCTTGGATCGGGACAAGTATGAATTAAATGTGACTGCTGTGGATGATGGGACATGTTGTGAAGATGGCCATGTTGCAGTTCATACCAGCACTGCTGTCGTCGTCGTCTTTATTACAGACGTAAGTTAACATAGATAGTTCCATGTGCAACTTCATTAAAACGGGATTTTTGTATTTTATGTTTAATATACATCATATTTTTTCCATAGGTGAACGATAACAAACCTGTTTTTAAAGAATGTACTTCGTACATGCCAAAGATTATGGAGGGAGCTCCAAATGGAACGCCGGTTATCAAAGTAAGTAAATAAATCAATAAAAATACATGCAGTTTTTAACGATGTTTGGATGCAACCAAAATTATGTGTCGTTTTCTATAGGTAACAGCCATAGATGATGACAAAGGAGTAAATGGACAAGTTCGGTATTCAATTGTTCAACAACCGCATCAAAAAGGAGCAAAATTCACAGTCAATGAAGAAACCGGGGAAATTTTCACAAACAAGGTAAAAGGATTTGAATGTGGTTTGTATAAAAAATTGTATTTCTGCAAATGGGTAATAATACGGTATAATACGTTTTTGCGATAATAGTTTTATGGAGCTGTTGCTCTAGTTAGCGAATAAATAATGAGCGAATTCCGTGACCAGTTAAATAATAAAAAGGCTGGATTTTATAAAGGGAATGTGAATTTTCACATCATTTGTTTGTATTTGCACAGGTATTTGATCGAGAAGGTGAAGACGGGAAATTTATTCCTATCACGGTGAAAGCCACGGATCATGGAGAGCCACCATTGGAGGGCGTGTGCTCCTTCACTGTCGAAAATTTGGATCAAAATGACAATCCACCTTTGTTTGACAGACAGGTAAATTAGTTATTTGTGACGAGCTGACATAGGTCGGAAATATTAATTTGTCAACGGATCCTTAAAAATACTGAAAAATGTTTTTATATAAGAAATTATGGAATGACAGCGTTTTTTGTCCTTGAATACTGGAAACGGTTTTCCACTATTATCCTAAACTATACCATAGAAATGTATTGTTCATAAAGTGGAAACACATTTTATTTATTGTAGTTTGGTGTTTACACATCAATCAGAAAAAAATGCGCTCATGTACGAAATGGTTTATATTCGGCTGGAGACTGTCTCTCTATTTGTCATTGTATTAAACTGAAATATGAGCGTGACGAAAAAAAGGCATTTTCACTCGCTGAATTTGTTTATATCGCCAATATATGTTTATAGAGAAACTCAATTCGCTCTTTGTTTGCATTGGGAAAGCAATTTATCATATTATCTATGTGTACGTGTCCGGAGAACATGATGATATTGTCGTTCCATATTTTCTTATACTACACGACTACCACAAGTTTTATCCATAAGAAAGAAAACTACCGTAAGACATAGTCAGTATGGTGTGCATTTAGTACAATAAGATGGAGACGCGATATAATTGTATCTATGCGTGTGTGCAGTAGTAAAAGTTGGAACAACTAATAATTGGAATCCGAACTTTGACATTTGACTCGAACCTATATAATATGGTTTGATATACATTTCAGTTTCGTATATAATCGGCGTCACAACTTTTGTTTGCATGCATGGGTTTCCTTGTGTTTTGAATTTTCTATAATCAAATTATGAACCGCTTTTTTCTTGTAGAAATACGTGGAAAACGTGAAACAAGATACCAATGTGGGAACGAATATTCTTCGAGTTTCAGCTTCTGATGAAGATGCTGATAACAATGGAGCAATTATTTATAGTTTGGCTGCTCCTGGGAATCCGGCTGATCTCGAATATTTTGAAATCCAACCAGAATCTGGTTGGATTACTTTAAAGAAGCCTTTGGACGTAAGCTTTTTTGATCTTTTAGTCACTTTTCATGGAATGCAGAATTTAATACATTTACGACATCTAGTGATTCAAGGTAGGACTAACTTGTACTGGAATAGAATGAGTTTGTCCTGGGATTATGTGAAAGACAAAATGCTAGCATTTGTTTTCTATGTTTGATCATATAGTTTTCAAGCAGAACCATTTTCAGTGCCTCTCGTATGTCAGGGTCATCAAAAGTTAGTATTAAATTAGTTGAATATAGACATTTTAGGGCGACTCACCATGAAAATAGACGCGAATCCATTCATGCTTCACTTTGCTATAAACTGCACGCATCACATTGCAAAAAACGATATAGTCACAACGTATATAGCTTTTTGATGGTAAAGCCAAGTTTTAACTAATCACTTGAGTAAGTACACATTATGCTTTAAAATGGGAAACAAATTTCAGCTTTATAGCTTCTTCAGAAAAATGACCACGCTGCTCCTCCTACTGATTTAAGGTAAAAAAGTTCGGGGCTCGGTAATTTGCATGGAATTTTTTCCGCATGAGTGACTAACAAATACGCATGAAAAGATATATATGCATGTTGTACAGAGAAAAAAACAGACAAAATGTTTAATTTTTCTTTGCATGCTTTCAATTTGGCATGAAAATCTTTAGGGATGTCAGTATGTAAGTGATTTTATTTTCGATTTGTCGAAAAAATTTTCTCACACTGTAGTATATTGCACTTGTAGTTAGCATTTGCACAGTAGTATTGGCAAATACCGTTCAAAATTTTTACACGGTGCCATCTTAGAAAACCAATCAATTTTTGAAGGTGACAACAAATGAGGCATTTTTCCTCAACATAGATTTTTATGCGATCCTGGTCGCATAGTAGAAGCAAAGTTTTTAGTGACAGTTTTTTAAAAATATCTGTCGATAGATTTAGTCAGTAAGCAGATTAATGTATAGTTGGAATGAGTGTTGTTGATTTTTGAAAGCGGCATTGGATCACATTTTTGTCCAATGCTGCTGATTTTGTGCGAAATTTTCTTGTTCCACATTGGCGGATTCCATATTGCCAGTACCCAGTATACCTCTCTGGGTACAATGGCTTAAATAATTTCTTTTGATCCGTTTTCAACGGCGCCTAATTCCGTCAATGTACTGGAACTGAAAATTGTGCACAGCTTGTGTTTTTCTTCATTTTTGACGAGTTTTTTTGGCGGCAATTTGTAGCGAGACAAATACCGCTTGCAAGTGAAAGCCTCAGACAAAGGAGTGGACCCTTTGTTCGCAATGGTGGATGTGGAGCTCGACGTGGTCGATAGAAATAACAAACCGCCCATTTGGGACCAAGCTTACTATGGACCAATTTTCGTGCGAGAAAATGTCACCGTTGGTACTGTTGTCACCTCTGTAAAGGCTAGGTAAACACAAACAGTTAGATCACAGCCCTGTAAACAATCTATCGTACTTTTTTACACCTCATCTAAATAGCTGCTTTAAAACTCACTACTACTACTACTACTATGTTACTTGGCTTTAAAATATTTGCGTAATGCTAACTATGCAACGTTTATCAAATCACGACAGACCAATAATACCAGAAAAAGTCAATTCATACGCCATGCACTGGTTTGGGTAGCACGCCGCGTAACAAAAGTCACAAACATTCAAGTATCGGTCGGGAAACTTCGGATAGTATGTCTGTTGATAGGTCAATGTGTTTTACCACAGTAATTTAATATCATTCTACTTCCTGTGTGATTGAATCCTTCAGACGGGACAACCGAATATCATTAAGTGTGACTGCAAGGCGAGGTTATATGGTAACTTTATCGTTTAAGAATGACGACAGTTGCTGATAAGGTTTAGTTAGCTCGTGCATCTTTGATTAATATTGGTTGAAAGTGTCGAAATCGATGGACCGTAGACAAAATTAATTAAGTTGAGTGAGGAATTTGTGTTATCGTTACTTCGACCGTATTGTATAACAAATATGGTTGAACTTGGTACAGCGTGAAACATACAAATTGGAGGCGATAGCACAAGACAGAGGTTTCCCATCATTGTCTCGAACAGTGGAGGTTCAAATCGATGTCGTGGACCGGGCGAATAATCCTCCAGTTTGGGATCGACAAATATATGGCCCAATTCATGTGAAAGAAAATATAGCTGTTGGAGCCAAAGTTTTATCTGTTAAAGCCAGGTCTGTTTTAAATGCACTGCACAGCACTCCAGTTAATTTTTTGCCACTTTTCGTTTCACTTCCGTTCACGGAAAATGTATGATTTGCTGGGATTTTCCTATGGTTTGAATTTTTATGTAAAACCGAAGGACAGCTTTGCAGATGGGTTTCAGTTTTTTGGAAGTTTTGATTTCTGAGATTTTTAATTCACTATTCACTGGTATATTCACAGTGGAGCACAGTTTTTCAGTGGTTATGATCCTGCATGAAATTAAATGTAGAAATTGGATTAGCCCTGTCCCCAAAAAAACATTTTAATTTTCAAGGTTTTGTTCATTTATGAAATTAGGGAAAACGGATTTTATTATTTCCCCTGGAATGACTGATTTGCTGCATGCGAAAATCACAACTTCACAACATTTTTTAATTTTGGTTCACTTCAGAAAAACAAATTTTGACCCATAAGCATGTAGTTATGGATGAACTACAAATCGCTCCCAACGAATTTTAACAGCGATATTTTTGTGACATTTTTACATGGGATTTTTACGTAGTGAGAATTTAGAGACTTAGTACATAGAACGACCATTGGTACGCCTTTTTGCAATGGTAAAAAAAAATGGGTAAGATTGTACACAGTGCATGGTATTTTCGAGTTTTGAATGAAAAAAAACTCTAAATGGCAATTTTTGACGTCTGGGAACCAATTTTTTCGGTCCTGGATAACCTACTTGCCGATACAATTTTTTCATAGTGTTTAGTAACTGTTTCGTGTAGTTTAGGTTGGTTAAACTATCTTTATTGCTTATGATATAATTTTCCTAACTCCTTAACCTCTTCATCAAGTGAATATTTTAAAATTTTAACTTTAAATCTAATTCATAAATAATTCTTCAAAAAAATCCCCTGTAAAGAAGCATTTAAAAATTAAAATCTTCAAACGTTATCAATTTATATGAATTTTTCATTTTAAACAGTGCGTTTTTCAAATGTCTAAATTCCGTAATGTATTATAAACTGGAAATTGAAATTCAACCATGTCCAGATCAAAGTCCCACCTCTCTCGGTCCTATACTAAATCCTATTTCCCTGAAAGACTTTCCTTGCTGTCCAACTTTTTGCATCCTCTGCTTTCACATGAGAAATTCAAGTGGACATGCCAATCTAATGTATTTCTCGTGTCCGCATTTAGTTCGGGAATAGAAGGGAACCCTACAGTGTTCTACCGACTCATACGTGGCTCAACTGCTCAAACCAACAAGTATGACACATTCTACTTACAACAAAGGCAACAGGGCGGATTTACGTGGGCTGATATTAAAGTCAATCATCCTCTGGACTTTGAAACCAATAAGGAATACAATCTCACCATTCGAGTTGAAGTATGTGCTCTTTTACGGCTTCACTGGCTGAGATATTTGGAACTTGATAGTGCCGAATGCGCTTAAAATTTGTTATTTCTGGTATTCATTCCAAGACAGATTGAATGATTTTTATAGTTTTTAAAGTATTCTTTGGCTTTTGTTGGGAATTTTAAACCCTGTCAATGCAAGCGTTTGACATTGTATTTTTTATGAATTTACGTCGAGTTTGTTATAAAGACGTAAAATGTGTCTTGAAGTGTTCAGCTAGACAGCTCGTGAATAGAATTTGCATGTAGTTTTAGTTATGAGGAGATATTGTTGTCAGAAACTATGGAAGGAGAAACGTAAATGGGTAATTTTGATTGACAGAACAATGGAGCCCAACAGTTGGCTTCCGAAGCCACAATCTACATAGTTTTGGAAGATGTGAATGATGAGATCCCACTGTTTACGGAACGGGAACAAGAGACGGTAGCTGAAGGAGAGCAAATAGGCACTCGTGTCACCCAGGTCAATGCTATTGATAAAGATGGGACTGCCCCTAATAATCAAGTAAGTTGACTATTGGCAACTAACTTTAAAAACCGAACTAAATATTGTGAAAAGAATGTTTGTTTGGAAATACGGAAATACAAACTACTTTCTACTCAACTTTCAAGCGTTAGTTTAGAAATAAATAGAAGAATTAAAAAATTTTATACTGCGTAAAAAATTCAGTTTTTGGTTTTAGGTCTCTAGACGTTTTTTGATTTTATATTTTCTTAAACCATAGTGTGTATTAACGTATATTTTAAACTATGAGAAGTCAAATGAGCTTTTTGCTAT
>Ga0210040_10010459_pt1 | contig 10632 bp, 14 predicted proteins | sample CryGeyCG12114_NA_FD_185462 | JGI IMG/M metagenome (GOLD analysis project Ga0210040, IMG submission 185462) | Groundwater microbial communities from aquifer - Crystal Geyser CG19_WC_8/21/14_NA (SPAdes) (version 2) | ecosystem: Environmental > Aquatic > Deep subsurface > Groundwater | place: USA...
CACGACCTTGAAATTCATGTGATATGCTCAGTGCCTAAGCTTGTGAATTTATTGGCAAGGACAAACTGACGATGCCCATCTGCTGCAATATAAAGTTGGAGCGAAAATTTGCTATTCTGTCAGTCAATATATTTAATTGTAGCAACAAGGTTTTTTTCGCGTCCGCACAGAAAAATTAGTTCGTTAATTTTTTTCCCTAGTAAAGGAAGGAATATAAATAATGGCTCCTATGATTTTGGGATACTGGGATATCAGAGGGGTATAAAACACAAAAATGTAAATTCGTTTCTACAAAATATTTTAGTCTTTCACTGACTTTTTGGGAATAATTTTGCAGCTTGCTCAGCCAATCCGGCTTCTATTAGAATATACGAGTACAGAATGGGAAGATAAACTGTATGCATGTGGACCGGCTCCAGATTATGATAAAACATGTTGGTTTGGAGAAAAAGAGACTTTGGGAATGGACTTCCCCAATGTAATCATGCATAAATTGACTATTCTCTGAAATAAATATTTGGATATGTGGATACATCATATAATACATGTAGATTTTTCATTCAGCTTCCATATTTGATCGATGGGGCCACAAAAATTCCCCAAAGTGGAGCAATTCTTCGATACATTGCCAGACAACATGATATGATTGGCAGTTCTGAAGAAGAAAAATTGAGAGTTGATATTGCCGATGCTGAAGTGTGTGATTTTCGTAGTGGATTCGTTTCTATGTGCTACAACCCAAATTTTGTAAGTTTGCTACTACTATACATGTATTTTTTTTAAATAAGCTGATAAATATTTTGCTACTAAATAGGACACGTTAAAAAAAACGTACTTGGAAGCTTTACCTAAGAAATTAGAGCGATTTTTAAAGTTTTTGGGTGATCGTTCATACCTGGCCGGGCCTGATGTAAAAAAATTAAAAAAAATAATTTTCTAGTCTCTAACTATTTTTTGCATCATCATTATGACTGTGCATTGTCACTTTTAGATTACGTTCGTCGATTTCATCTTTTACGAAATGCTGGACCAACACAAACTACTAGATCCAAAATGTCTCGACGAATTCCCGAACTTGCAAAAGTTTGTTACCCGAATTGAAGGACTGGAGAAAATAGCTGCATACATGAAATCCCCAAGGTTCATTAAGCTCCCATTGAATAACAAAATGGCCCGATTCGGTGGAGGAAAATCAATTTGAGGCAACAAAACATGACAATAATAATTAACTGTCAAAAAGCTGATTTAATCTTTCCATTCTGTCAAACTCTGATAATCCATAAATAAATTGCTCCAATCTATCTCCACCTTGTAAGACTTCCTTCAAATTATATACAGTCAGTCCTATCCTATGATCTGTGACTCTATCTTGTACAAAATTGTAAGTTCTAATTTTCTCGGAACGGGAAACCAATCCTACTTGCAATTTCCTTGCAGTTCTCGTGTTTTCAATCCGTTTGCTCACTTCCTGTTCATATAGTTTGGCTCTGAGAGTTCGCATAGCATTGTTTTTGTTTTTCAGCTGAGATCTTTCCGTCTGACATTCTACAACCAATCCAGAAGGTAAATGCACAATTCTTACAGCACTTTCTGTTTTATTTACGTGCTGTCCTCCAGCTCCACTGGAACGCTTCGTTTCAATTTTCAAATCGGATGGATTGATTTGTATTTCGACTTCAGATGGCGCTGGTAACACTGCAATGGCAGATGTGCTTGTGTGAATCCGACCAGATTTTTCTGTTTTAGGCACACGTTGGACTCTGTGGATACCTCCTTCGAACTTTAGTAGTTTGTAGGCGTCTTTTCCTGATATGGAAAAACTAGAATGACGGATCCCACCTGGTTTGTTGTTGTGAAAAGTTAATATCGCCTATCTCGGTCTACATGTTTTTTTAATTATGTCCACTGACTGAAGTGTATATTCATACTCATACCAATATCTGTGCTGCTATCGGTTGTGAGCAGTTCACAATCCCATCCTTTAAACAATGCATAGCTAGAATACATTTTGAGCAAGTCTTCAGCAAATAACATGGCTTCTTGGCCACCGATTCCTGCAGAAACTTCTACTACGACGTCACAATGGTCCATTGGATCCGGTTCGAGTATATTCGCAAAAAACTGAAAAAGTTTTCAATATGACTTCCCTGCTTGTGCACAGTCTAAACTAAAATTTAATATGAAATATGCTAACCTCTTTTTCTAACTCATTAAGACGGGAAATAATATTTGTAGAATCACTTTCAGCTATTTCCTTCAGCTCAGGGTTTTCTACGGATGAAAAAAAGCGAGTAGAACATTATGCCAAAGTTATGATATGCTTTGCTTTGTTAACTACTACCTTTTCCCAAGGCTGCTAATTCCGCTAGCTCTAGCTGGTTTGCCGAGATTTCCTTGACTATATTATGGATTTGAGAACCTCGAAGCATCAGTTCTGGATTGTTTGACAATGATTCAATGTAAGACTGTACTTTCGCATTCTGAAGTGATAGTTGTGAAGAGTAAGTCCGCCATGTCAAAATGGATGGAGTTACTTTCCGAGCAGTGGATGCTAATTTGAGTAATGAGTGCCATTGCCAAACTAGTCTGGTAAACATTGCACTTTTATTTGAATCAGGATTCTATCAAAAAATCTGTAAAAAATTAAGAAAAACAAAACTATTACAAATTGTGTAGTGACGCATGTAAATATTTTTAAAAAATTCATAAATTAAGTTAGTCATAAATGAAAAACAACTTCATAATTATGCGGGGCAGCAGGGCCAGTAATGCTGCTAAAACTATTACAGCTCATATGATTGCATTGATTTTTTCACGCTAATAAACTTTAATAGCATTCGTAATTCGTATACTGCAAACTCACTGCAGAACTAAATAGTATTAATCGTAACTGAGCATACTAAACATAAGCTAATGACTGTAACTATGATCATAACGGCTCCTGGCGATATAGAGATCACTGTTTTTCTTTTGTCGCAGTTTTGAACCCTTTGCAAAGCAAGAAGTGTAAGGATGATCATTATCCGTAGCTTGTTTCACGGCCTCTAGAAAATCATCTCGTGAGGCGTCTTCTACTTCCAATGCTATCCCATCTTCAGGGATTGTAAACACCTCTGATTCAGAATTCGAAGCTGTTTGTTCAGATTCCAATCTAGAAGTGTCCATTTGATTGGCACTGGCATAACAATGCTCTTCAAGCACCACCTCGCTATTGCTATACTGTTCAACCATAATTGACAATGGTTGGAAATGAGTGGCTTCCTCTTGCTCCAAGAATTCAGCACCAGGTTTTTCAAAAACGGAGTTATCTACCAAACTATGCTTTTTAAAGCTTTTTTTGCCACGCCGTTCTTCAGCGGTGGCTTTGTTGGAGGTGGCAGCTATTTTGACTTTCCTTTGGTTAGACATCATGGGATCCTGATTAACGTTAACTTTACGGATCTTCTTCGGCGGAGAAGTGGATTGCACTGCTGAAGAAGCATGAGCACGAGATTTATCTTTAGATTGGGGTGAATTATTAGGAGTGTGTCGAATCTTAACATTCCTTTGTTGACTATGAACTTTTTTGCTTTCAAAATCACTAGTAGAAGGACAAGAGGCTGGAACAATTTTTTCGAAGCGGCTCAGTCCTGAATCGTCTTTAATCTTGATTCCAAACATAGTTAATGTTTGTAACACTTCTATCCAATTTTCTTCACAAGAAGAATACACTCGGCCAGTGTATAGTAACTGGAGAGCGTGTTTCATGGTGGTGGCTGAAATATCTGGAAAAATTAACTCGGTCGAGTTAATATTGTCTTGCAGAAGGGATTTACAGAAATCAGAGGCTGAAGATAAGATGGAGCGGTGCCCTGTGATTTTTCCGTCTTGACATACTATGGTAATGTCGGAAAATTGCTCGGATTCGTATGCTTGCATCAAGGCCTGTTCTATAGTTACGTAATCCCCGTCGGCTGACATGATTTCAACAAATGAAGGGTTTGGAGAAGCTATAAAAAATTTTAACAATGTTAACTTCAAATATCTACACTGATCATAATTTCGTAGATTTCTTAGCACCTCATATAAAATTTCATAGCTAAAAAATTACCATGTTCGCGTTCGCTTTCGCTGTAGATATCCATAAAAGCGTCGGGAACCAAAGTTTCCCTTAAGTATGAAGAATCCTCGTTTTCCTTAGATAAAAATATTGGTTGATTGTTGAATAGTCAGATGATTAGTGGAGCTGATAACGTAAATTAATAACTGCAGGTTCCAGTGGTACGTTAATTTTATAGATTCTTATATAAATGTCAAAAAATGACACACATGGCAGACTAAAAAATACAAACTAGATGGAAATCAAAAGAACTTAAAATACCTTCCAACAACGTGGTTAACTAGACGAAACCGATCAAAGTCTATAAAAACCAAAAGATTGCATAACACAAGCCAAACTGACACAAAAATACCAAAAAAAACGAGCACAGCGACAGCAACCCTCGTGCGTGAGTGCGTGACAAAAAAATGATTTTGTTGAAATAATTATTGTAGCAACTTTATCAGCTGGCAGCTAGCTTGCTGGTATTCAACTGCATACTGCACAATTCCAGAAACAAGTATTGATTTTGGCGGTAATTGAAGATTTGAAAACAAATACATAGTTTGTCTTTGTCGATCTATTTTTCCCCTCCGACCGGTGTGTTTAAATTTTAAATAACACATTTTTTGTCATTAAATTCTGCTCATCACATTATCACTCACTGGCAGCAATTATGGCTGCGAGTAATAGACAAGGGGATTTGTACGATCCTGAAGTCGAAGAAAGCGATACTTTGGTTATTCGGCCTTTGTAAGTAAAAACTGAAAATTGTTTGAATTTTATAGTTCACAAGCTAATCAATCAGCTTCAATTTTGTTTCTATTTCAAGAAGTATAATCATTTGAATAATTTATCCGTGTATAGGGGTGCGGGACAAGAAGTTGGAAGATCATGTATTATGCTGGAGTTCAAGGAGAAGAAAATTATGGTATGGAATGGAATGAAACACGATATAACACCTTCATCTGAATTTGGTTCATTCGTTCATTTAATTGTATTTTCCGTCTTAATAGCTGGATATCGGAATCCATCCTGGCCGTAACGGTAGAAACAATTTTGCTTATGAACTTTAGATTGAGCTTACATCATAATTTTGAATGGTAAATGAACTTGTGGATATACTCTGAATTTATTTCCAGGCATGGAAGCCCTACCTTTTGTCGATATCATTGATGCTGATGAAGTTGATCTTTTATTAGTGTCTCAGTAAGCTCTCTAAGTAATAGTATATGAAACTAACTATCAACTGCTGTTCAGTTGATTGATTGCATGACTGTGATTGAATTATAATGTACAGTTTCCATCTTGACCATTCGGGAGCCTTGCCTTGGTTTTTGCTCAAGACTGCATTCAAGGGCCGATGTTTCATGACACACGCCACAAAAGCTATTTACAGATGGCTGTTGTCTGATTATATTAAAGTTAGGTATGTCATTTTCTATTAATCACACTTGAAATCCGAATCTCGCTCGTTTATGATTAATAATTAAAATTATTTTGTTTCCTTCATCGTAGCAATATCTCTGCGGATCATGTACTCTATACGGAAGCTGATCTGGAGGCATCAATGGACAAAATTGAAGTTCTCAACTTCCATGAAGAAAAGGAAGTGAAAGGAATCAAATTCTGGGCTTATCACGCTGGCCATGTTCTTGGCGCAGCTATGTTTATGATAGAAATCGCTGGTGTAAAGATTTTGTACACGGGAGATTTTTCTCGGCAAGAAGATAGGCATTTAATGGCAGCTGAAATTCCCACTGTCCATCCGGATGTTATGATAGTGGTAAAATCTTTTGACTTCACAAAAATTAAGAAATTAAGTGATGAAACGGAATCTTATGGTGCATTATGTTTTTTTTAGGAAGCAACGTATGGAACTCATATTCACGAAAAAAGAGAGGAACGAGAAAGTCGATTTACTGGTATTATTCACGATATTGTGTCACGAGGTGGGAGATGCTTGATTCCTGTTTTTGCGTTAGGGAGAGCTCAAGAACTTCTTCTCATTTTAGGTAACTTTTCCATAATGATGGTGAAAGTTGTTCATTGCAATCAATGACAATGATTTACATTTAATTTTTATTACAGATGAGTATTGGGGAATGCATCCTGAGTTGCACGATGTACCCATTTATTATGCTTCTTCGTTGGCCAAAAAATGCATAGCCGTTTACCAAACATATGTAAATGCAATGAATGAAAAAATTCGTCGACAAATTGCTATTAGTAATCCCTTTGTTTTCAAGCACATTTCATACCTGAAGGTAATATTTTTACTAACTAATAACAAGATATATTTTGTATGCAGTGTAATTGAGTTTGAATTGTTGGATTGTTTATCAGTCAATTGAGCATTTTGATGATGTGGGGTCGTGCGTAATTATGGCTTCGCCAGGTTTGTCTACTTTTGACACTTGTCTTGCTTGTGCTTGTTGATTCGAATCATGATTCATGAACTAAGTATTGTGTTGGTTGACGACACTTATTAGGAATGATGCAAAGTGGCCTGTCACGAGAACTTTTTGAAATGTGGTGCACTGATCCTAAAAATGGAGTTATTATTGCTGGCTACTGTGTGGAAGGAACACTTGCTAAACAAGTTCTTTCGGAGCCAGAAGAAGTTACTCTTATGAGTGGAAATAAGGTTCCACTAAAAATGTCTGTGGACTACATATCTTTTTCTGCACATACTGATTATGAGCAAACTTCAGAGTTTATTCGAGCTTTGAAACCTCCCCATATTGTAAGTGGAATTCACAAAGAACGATTTTATATTAGTAAGGATTTTTCATTTTATGAAACTTCTTTTCTTCAATCTATTAGGTGTTGGTACATGGTGAAGCAAAAGAAATGGGCAGATTGAAAGCAGCATTGCAAAGAGAGTATGAACATGACCCACAAAAAGTTCAAGTTTACAATCCCAAAAACACAGCAGCTGTAGAGTTATATTTCAGGGGAGAAAAAATGGCTAAAGTAAGACGCACAACATAACACCAAATGAGCTCATCTTTCCATTTTGTTCCAGTCTTTTACTTATATTTTGCATTAATCAGGTCATGGGATCCCTAGCCGCAGAAAAGCCTACAAATAATAGAAGAGTGTCTGGAATTTTGGTGAAAAGGAATTTTAATTACCATATTGTCGCTCCATCTGACCTGTCAAGTGAATTTCCAGAAAACTTGTATTTTTCTTCATGCTTTATGCGAAGTAACACGTAACAATATGAATTTGTGTTTGCAGAATACACTGATCTAACAATGAGTACTGTGACACAAAGGCAGAGCATTTCTTACTCTGGTTCTTTTGATCTCCTGCATCATATGTTGATTCAATTAGCTAAAGAAGCTGAGATTTTGGAATCTAAGACGAAGGATAAAAAAGTAATAAGAGTTTTCGGAGCTATCGATGTGGTCCATGAAAAAGGGATGGTCACTTTAGAGTGGTTCGCATCTCCTGCTAATGATATGTACGCAGATGCTGCTTTGACAGCTATTTTACAAGCGGATTCTATTGATGTCCATCCTAATGATTTTCCTCCTGCTCCGGATATTGACGAGGAGCATTTTAAGGTTTGATTTTACAAGGGTTATTAACAAAAATTCAAGTCCCCTGAGTTTGTGCGTTGTAATATAACAATGTTAAATGTTGGAGCCAGAAATAGAACCCGGGTAGGTTCAAACTAACTTGGCTATTCCCCAGGCCCCAGATTTATTGAAGAGTCAACATTTAACACTGAACACTGCTATATTTTATGGTTGTTTTACCGAAAAAATATTTCAGTTCCAGACTGACTGGATGAGTCTATAGTCTTTACCGTATTCGTTGTCATATCAAGGATGCGCTAAAACATACAAGCTAATTACCACATACATAACATATGTAATTGCATGACATAGTTTAAGGCCCTTATTGATCTATTTTAGTTGACCCGACTTATGAAAAGTTTTAAGTTTGCATTTAGTGAATTTTAGTAAATGAGAGAAAATCTCCTTTTTTATAGGAATGTGTGGTAGACACACTTCAGGATATGTTTGGACGAGACTGTGTACCAAAAACATTTAAAGGGAATACAGTTTCTGTTGAGGTTGACGGAAAGACCGCAATAATAAATTTCAAAACGCTGGTAAATATTTTTCTATTCTATTTCAGTTATTCTATTTTGTATTCAGGAATTGCCTCAATTGACTGAATTGATCATGAAAACTTTGCTATTTTTTTAGGATGTCTCATGTGAAAATGAAGAGTCGTTCCAGCAAGTCGTACAATCTGTTGTGACAAGACTGCATAATACTTTAGCTCCAGTAACAGCTGTGATATAACTTAAAATGTGTAATTTTTTTCTCTTTTGGACTTTAAATCTAACCTGATCATTTTATATTTCTCTGATTTTTTCATATAATGTTTGACCAATAAAAATAAACATGCTCTTTGCTTAGAAAACTGTAATATAGATTTGAATATTGCCATATTAAGCATGATTAGAAATAAGTCTTTGCTAAATTCAAACCATCTCCAAAAGTAGAGCAATTCCTTGGCCGCCTCCGATACAAGCGGAACCGATTCCATATTTGCCTCCTCGTCGTCTGAAAATACGTTAAGTTCAGTTAAACAAACTAACTTAACTAGAGCAAAATTTTTCAAAAGACTGCAATACTATCTGCTTACGTTAGTTCATGGACCAAATGGGCTGTAATTCGGGATCCACTGGCAGCCAATGGATGTCCAAGGGCAATAGCTCCACCATTTACATTTAATTTGTTCATGTCAATCTTAAGTTCCTTTTGACATGCTAATGTTTGAGCAGCAAAAGCTTCATTGATCTACACAGAAAATAAATGAGGCATGGGCATCACCATTCCTCATATGCATAAAACTGCGACGAACAAAAATGGTTTTTTTCTTTCAACGTACCTCAATTAAATCAATGTCGGAAAGTGATTTGCCTGTAATTTTTAGGACTTTCTGAATAGCAGGTACTGGACCAATTCCCATGATTGTGGGATCTACTCCAGCAATACCGTAGCCAACTAATCTAGCAAGCGGTTTCAAATTATATTCTTTAAGAGCTGCTTCACTGGCAATGATAACGGCACCAGCACCATCACAAATCCCACTGGCAGTTCCAGCAGTGACAGCGCCTCCTTTTTTGAAAACTGGGGCTAATTTACCCAATGTTTCTAATGTTGTTTTGGGTTTTGGATGCTCATCTTCTGTCACGTCTACTGGTTTTCCCCTAACTTTGACGGAAACAGGGGCCAACTCGGCCTTGAAATAGCCTTTTTCATTGGCTGTAAACGAGCATGATAAAAGTCAGATCTTTCGTAGTCGGGTGAAGTTAGTTAGAAAATACAATAACAGCTAGATTTGCTTGTTCAATTCATGCCTGTATTCCATCGCTGTTGTGAATTGTAGGCAAAGTTATCCACTTCCTCCCTTGTGATGGAATATTTTTCAGCCAAGTTTTCAGCTGTGATGCCCATTGGTGTCTTGCAATGCATGTCGGTCAAACTAGTCCAAAGAGAATCTTCGAGCTGCAAATGTACAGTGAAATATTTTCACATATGTTAATATGTTTGTGAATCAGTTCCATTAGTGTTTGCTAAGCATAGCTAAGATTCTATACCTTGTAATCCACACCGAGTCTGGTTCCAAATCGTTGATCCCTAATTAAAAACGGAGCTTGACTCATATTATCAGTTCCTCCGGTGAGGACAACTTTAGAGTCACCCATGATAATATCCTAAGATAAGAGAAGTCAGTTTAAAACGTTGAATTTCGGAAGAAACAGTTTTCGAATACAAGTTCATACATGAGCACCATTAACAATAGACTGGAATCCGCTACCACACAATCTATTGATTGTTAATGCTGGTTTCTCAATTGGAACATTGCATCTCAGTGAGACGTGCCTGGAAATGTACGGGCCATCAGCGGAAGACGACTACAAGATTCATTCATTTAAAATTCAAGCACTCAATAATGCAAAAATTAATTGTTTACGTACTGCAATAACATTTCCGACAACCACGGAATCAATCATGCTTGGATCTACATTGCCAGCAGCTAGAGCAGCTTTCGCTGCCACTTCTTGCAAATCCACCGAAGTTTTGTTCACAAATTTCCCTCTAAAAATTACCAAACCCTCAGTTAATTATTATAGCCATCGCATGTTGATTGCATCAATAAAAAATTTAAACATACCCAAATGTTCCGAATGGGGTCCGTTTGGCCGCAACAATGAAAATTCCTTAATTTTGAAAACATCAGTCTATGAACATATTATGTTTTAATCGGTGTCTAAATTATTTAACGAATTTACCTTTAGTCATAGATGCCATTATGAATGAATTGTAATCCCCGACCTTGATTCCAAGTAAGTATTTGAAACTAAATTGAGAAATATTAAATCAGATTTGCAAACACAAAACTCTCGTCTTCACATGAGCTCAAATATAAGTTGTGGGCTCACATGAATTCTTGATTCGCTCGCACTTTGTACTATGAACTTTCGTACATAACGCTGATGCAGCATGTTTTTGTATGTTTCCACA
>Ga0210040_10010460_pt1 | contig 10632 bp, 10 predicted proteins | sample CryGeyCG12114_NA_FD_185462 | JGI IMG/M metagenome (GOLD analysis project Ga0210040, IMG submission 185462) | Groundwater microbial communities from aquifer - Crystal Geyser CG19_WC_8/21/14_NA (SPAdes) (version 2) | ecosystem: Environmental > Aquatic > Deep subsurface > Groundwater | place: USA...
GCGGCGTCGCTGAGCATGTGGCCGGCGTCCGCGACCAGCGCCAGGGACGACGCGGCGATGCCGACGGCGACCTCGACGACCGTGAAGCCGGCGATCAGCAGCAGCGCGCCCGTCAGGAGCCGGCGGTCGGTCTGCGCGCTGACCGCGTGCGTGTGGCCTTCGTGGTCGTGCCGGACGCTGGCCACAGGCCGAGGATAGGCGCGAGGACACGGTCAGGAACGCCCGCCGTAACTCCTGGGAAGCATGCGGCTCCTACGTTGCGGTCCGAAGATCGACGCCCTGGAGGCCCGCATGCCCAGCACTGTTCGCGCCGCCCTCGTGCAGACCACGTGGACCGGTGACAAGGACACGATGATCAAGGCGCACGAGGAGTACGCCAGGCAGGCGGCCGACCAGGGCGCCAAGGTCATCTGCTTCCAGGAGCTGTTCTACGGCCCGTACTTCTGCCAGGTGCAGGACCCCGCCTACTACGCGTACGCCGAGAGCATCCCCGGCCCGACCACCGAGCGCTTCCAGGCGCTCGCCGCCGAGCTCGGTCTGGTCATGGTCCTGCCGATGTACGAGCAGGAGCAGCCGGGCGTGCTCTACAACACCGCGGCCGTCGTGGACGCCGACGGCAGCTACCTCGGCAAGTACCGCAAGAACCACATCCCGCAGGTCAAGGGCTTCTGGGAGAAGTTCTACTTCCGTCCCGGCAACCTGGGCTACCCGGTGTTCGACACCGCGGTCGGCAAGGTCGGGGTCTACATCTGCTACGACCGGCACTTCCCGGAGGGCTGGCGCGCGCTCGGCCTGAACGGCGCCGAGATCGTGTTCAACCCGTCGGCGACCTCGCGCAGCCTGTCGTCCTACCTCTGGCACGTCGAGCAGCCCGGCGCGGCCGTGGCCAACGAGTACTACATCGGCGCGATCAACCGGGTCGGCGTCGAGGACCTGGGCGACAACGACTTCTACGGCACGACGTACTTCGTCGACCCGAAGGGCCTCATGGTGGGCGAGGCCGCCTCCGGCACGGAGGCCGAGCTGGTGGTGCGCGACCTCGACATGGACCTGCTCGCCGAGGTCCGCGCGCAGTGGGCGTTCTACCGCGACCGGCGACCCGACAGCTACGGCGACCTCGTGCGGCCCTGATGGCCGGCACGCGCCTGCTCATCTCCGGCGGCACCGTGGTGTCGCCGACCGGCGCCACCCCGATGGACGTGCTGATCGAGGGCGAGACGATCGTCGCGCTGCACGTCCCGGGCGGCGCGCGGGACGTCGGAGTCGACCGCGTGATCGACGCGACCGGGAAGTACGTCGTCCCGGGCGGCGTGGACGTGCACACCCACATGGAGCTGCCGTTCGGCGGGACCGCCGCGATCGACACGTTCGCGACCGGGACCGTCGCGGCGGCCTGGGGCGGGACCACGACGATCGTCGACTTCGCGGTGCAGCGCACCGGCGAGGTCGTGCAGGACTCGCTCGCGACCTGGCACGAGAAGGCCGCCGGCAACTGCGCGGTCGACTACGGGTTCCACATGATCCTCGGCGGGGTGGACGAGGAGGCGCTCAAGGCCATGGACGCCCTCGTCCGCGACGAGGGCATCACCAGCTTCAAGCTGTTCACGGCCTATCCCGGCGTCTTCTACAGCGACGACGGCCAGGTGCTGCGGGCGATGCAGACCGCCCGCGAGAACGGCGCGGTCGTGATGATGCACGCCGAGAACGGCATCGCGATCGACGTCCTGGCCGCCCAGGCCGCGGCCCGCGGCGACACCGGCCCCGTGCAGCACGGGTTCACCCGCCCGCCGGTGCTGGAGGGCGAGGCGACGAGCCGCGTCATCGCGCTCGCCGAGGTGGCCCGGGACTGCCCGCTCTACCTCGTGCACCTGTCGGCGTCCCAGGCGCTGGAGGCGGTCGCCGAGGCGCGCGACGCGGGGCGCAACGTGTTCGCCGAGACCTGCCCGCAGTACCTCTACCTGACGCTGGAGGACCAGCTGGGGGCCCCCGGCTTCGAGGGCGCCAAGTGGGTGGCGTCCCCGCCGCTGCGCAGCAAGCACGAGCCGCACGCGCGCGACCTGTGGAAGGGCCTGCGCAGCAACGACCTGGCCGTCGTGTCGACCGACCACTGCCCGTTCTGCATGAAGGACCAGAAGGAGCTGGGGATCGGCGACTTCCGCAAGATCCCCAACGGCATGGGCACCGTCGAGCACCGCATGGACCTGATCTACCAGGGCGTGGCCGACGGGCACCTGTCGCTCGAGCGCTGGGTCGAGACGTGCAGCACCACCCCGGCCCGGATGTTCGGGCTGTACCCGAAGAAGGGCGTCATCGCCCCCGGGTCGGACGCGGACGTCGTGCTGTACGACCCCGCCAAGCGCTCCACGATCAGCGTCGCGACCCACCACATGGCGATGGACCACTCCTCCTGGGAGGGCTTCGAGGTGTCCGGCGGCGTCGACACCGTGCTGTCGCGGGGCTCGGTCGTGCTCGAGGGCGGCACGTTCTCGGGACGCGCGGGCCACGGGCAGTACGTGCCGCGCGGGCTGTCGTCGTACCTGCTGTGACCGTCACCGGGACCACGAACACGGGGGAGAGCGCATGAAGCGGCTGCAGCACTGGATCGGCGGGCGGAGCGTCGCCGGCACGTCGGGCCGCACGGCCCCCGTGCACGACCCGGCGACCGGCGAGCAGAGCGCGGAGGTCGACCTCGCCTCGGCCGCCGAGGTCGACACGGCCGTCGCTGCGGCGAAGGCGGCGTTCCCCGGCTGGCGCGACACGTCGCTGTCGCGGCGGGCCGAGGTCATGTTCCACTTCCGCGAGCTCGTCGACGCGAACCGCAAGGAGCTCGCGCAGCTGCTGAGCGCCGAGCACGGCAAGGTGCTCTCGGACGCGCTCGGCGAGGTCGCCCGCGGGCTGGAGAACGTCGAGTTCGCCTGCGGCGTCCCGCACCTGCTCAAGGGCGAGTTCTCCGAGCAGGCGGCCACCGGGGTGGACGTGTACTCGATGCGCCAGCCGCTGGGCGTCGTCGCGGGCATCACGCCGTTCAACTTCCCGGCGATGGTCCCGATGTGGATGTTCGCCAACGCCCTGGCGTGCGGCAACACCTTCGTGCTCAAGCCGTCGGAGAAGGACCCGTCCTGCTCGCTGTTCCTGGCGGGCCTGCTCGCCCAGGCCGGGCTCCCCGACGGCGTCCTCAACGTGCTGCACGGCGACCGCGAGTCCGTCGACCGGCTGCTGGAGCACCCGGACGTCGCGGCGCTGAGCTTCGTCGGGTCGACACCGGTCGCGAAGCACGTGTACGAGACCGGCACCCGGCACGGCAAGCGCGTGCAGGCGCTCGGCGGCGCCAAGAACCACATGGTCGTGCTGCCGGACGCCGACCTCGGCATGGCGGCCGACGCGGCGGTCTCGGCGGCGTACGGCTCCGCCGGCGAGCGCTGCATGGCCATCTCGGTCGTGGTGGCCGTCGGAGGGGTCGGCGACGCCCTGGTCGAGGCGATCGCCGGGCGGGCGCGCGCGCTGACCGTCGGCCCCGCGTCCGACGACGCCAGCGAGATGGGCCCGCTCATCAGCGGACAGCACCGCGACCGCGTCGCCTCCTACCTCGACGTGCCGGACGGCCAGGGCAGCGTCGTGCTCGACGGCCGCGCGGACCCGGCGACCGCCGGCGAGGGGTACTTCCTCGGCGCGTCCCTCGTCGACCACGTCCCGCCGGGCAGCGCGCTGCACGCCGACGAGGTCTTCGGGCCGGTGCTGTCGGTGGTCCGGGTGGACACCTACGACGAGGCCGTCGCTCTCGTCGACGACCACCCGTACGGCAACGGGGTCGCGCTGTTCACCCGGGACGGCGGCGTCGCGCGCCGCTTCGCCTCGCAGATCGAGTGCGGCATGGTCGGGATCAACGTGCCGATCCCCGTCCCGGTCAGCTACTACAGCTTCGGCGGGTGGAAGGCCTCGCTGTTCGGCGACCTGCACATGTACGGCCCGGACGGCATCCGCTTCTACACGCGCAACAAGGTCGTCACCTCCCGCTGGCCGGACCCGGCCACGAGCTCGGTCGACCTCGGCTTCCCGCAGGTGCGCTGAGGTGGACTTCGGCGTCGTCCTGCAGACCAACCCGCCTGCCTCCCGCGTCGTCGACCTGGCCCGCCGGGCCGAGGACCTCGGCTTCACCCACGCCTGGACGTTCGACTCCCATCTGCTGTGGCAGGAGCCGTTCGTCATCTACAGCCAGGTGCTGGCGGCGACCCGGCGCATCACCGTCGGGCCGATGGTCACCAACCCGGCGACCCGCGACTGGACCGTCACGGCCTCGCTGTTCGCGACGCTCAACGACATGTTCGGCAACCGCACGGTCTGCGGCATCGGGCGCGGCGACTCCGCGGTGCGCGTCATCAACGGCCGGCCCACCACGCTCGCCGAGCTGCGCGCGTGCATCCACGTCGTCCGTGAGCTGGCCAACGGCCGGGCCGTCGAGCACCAGGGCTCCACGCTGCGGCTGCCGTGGGCGGGCCGCGGCGCCCTCGAGGTCTGGGTGGCGGCGTACGGGCCCAAGGCCCTGCAGCTGACCGGCGAGGTCGGCGACGGCTTCATCCTGCAGCTCGCCGACCCGGACATCACCGCCTGGACCATCGAGCGGGTACGGGTCGCCGCCGAGCAGGCCGGCCGCGACCCGGCCGCGGTGAAGATCTGCGTCGCGGCCCCGGCGTACGTCGGGGAGGACCTCGAGCACGCCCGCGACCAGTGCCGCTGGTTCGGCGGGATGGTCGGCAACCACGTCGCCGACATCGTGGAGCGCTACGGCTCCGAGGGGGGCGTGCCGGCGGCGCTGACCGACTACATCCGCGACCGCAAGGGCTACGACTACAACGAGCACGGCAGGGCCGGCAACACGCACGCCGCGTTCGTGCCGGACGCGATCGTCGACCGCTTCTGCCTGCTCGGCCCGCCCGAGGCGCACGTGGCCCGGCTGCGCAAGCTCCAGGAGCTCGGGGTCGACCAGTTCGCGGTCTACCTCCAGCACGACGCCAAGGAGGAGACGCTGCTCGCGTACGGCGAGCACGTGATGCCGGCGATCGCGGCGCCCGTGCAGGCGCGCCTGTGACCGACGCCGCGCTCGCCACGATGGCGGCGACGTCCCCCTCGACCTCCGCCTCGGCCTCGACGGCGACGCCGGCGCGCCGGAGCCGGGAGGGCGTCCGCCGCACCGCGACCGTGCTGGGGGCGGCGCTGCTGCTCGTGCTGCTGTGGGAGCTCTACAAGGCGGTCGGCCCGCAGGACGGCGGCACGGTGCTCGGCGCCCGGGTCCTGCCGCGTGCCCGCGACGCGTCGATGCCGCACGTGCTGGACGTCCTGAGGACGCTGCGCGACCCCGAGGTCGCCGCCGCCGGCAGCCGCACGGTCGGCGCCGCCGTCCTGCTGTCGGCGTGGTTCACGCTCAAGGTCTCCCTGCTGGGGGCGCTGCTCGGCGCCGCTATCGGCTTCCTGCTCGCCGTCGCCATGCAGCGGCTGCGCGTCGTGGAGCACGGGCTGCTGCCCTGGGTGCTGCTCAGCCAGACGGTCCCGCTCATCGCGCTCGCCCCGCTCGTCACGGGCTGGGGCGGCAACCTGCACCTGGGCAGCGCGCAGTGGCAGCCCTGGATGTCGGTGGTGGTCGTGTCGGCCTACCTGGCGTTCTGCCCGGTCGCGGTGGGGGCGCTGCGCGGGCTGCAGTCGCCCGCGCCGGCCGCCGTCGAGCTGTTCGCCAGCTACGCCGCCTCCTGGTGGCGCACGTTGCTGCGGCTGCGGCTGCCCGCCGCCGTCCCGTTCCTGCTGCCGGCCTTCCGGCTGGCGGCCGCCGCCGCCGTGATCGGCGCGATCGTCGCGGAGATCTCGACCGGCACGCGGGGCGGCATCGGCCGGCTGATCCTGGAGTACGCGCAGCAGGCGACGAGCCAGCCGGCCCGCGTGTACGCAGCGGTCGGCGGGGCGGCCCTGCTCGGGCTGGTCGCCAGCGGCCTGGTCACCCTGCTCGACGTCGCGGTCCTGCGGCGCGGGGCACGCGCGTGAGCACCTCGACGGCACGCACCGCGGACGCGTCGGGCACCCGGGAGCCGGCGGTCTCCGTGCGCGGCGTGTCGCAGCGCTTCGACACCGGCCGCGGCAGCGTGCAGGCGCTGCAGGACGTCGACCTCGAGATCGCCCGCGGCGAGTTCGTCTCGCTCATCGGGCCGTCCGGCTGCGGCAAGAGCACCCTGCTGCGCATCGTCGCCGACCTTGTGGAGCCCACCGCGGGCGAGGTGCGCATCAACGGCAAGAGCGCGCACCAGGCCCGGCTCGACCACGACTACGGCATCGCGTTCCAGAGCGCCGGCCTGTTGGAGTGGCGCACGGTGGCGCGCAACGTCGAGCTCCCGCTGGGCCTGCACGGCGCGGGCCGCGCGGAGCGCAGGGCGAGGGTCGAGGAGCTGCTCGCGCTGGTCGGGCTGAGCGAGTTCGCGTCGGCGCGCCCGAGCGAGCTGTCCGGAGGCATGCAGCAGCGCGTCGCCATCGCCCGCGCGCTCGCGGAAAACCCGTCGCTGCTGCTCATGGACGAGCCGTTCGGGGCGCTCGACGAGATGACCCGCGAGCGGATGCAGGCCGAGCTGCTGCGCATCAGCGCGGAGTCCTCGACGAGCGTGCTGTTCGTGACGCACTCGATCGCCGAGGCCGTCTACCTCTCCGACCGGGTCGTGGTGATGTCCGCCCGGCCGGGGCGCATCGCCGACGTCGTCGACATCGGGCTCGGCCGGCACGAGACCGCGGAGGCCGGCGCGGACGTCCGGGAGGCGCCCGCGTTCTTCGACCGGGTCACCCGCGTGCGCGCGGCGCTGCGCGGCGGTCCGGGCGGGCACCCCGGCGTGGACGACCGGTGAGCCGGCTGCGGTCGGGGGCGGACGCGTCCGCGAGGGTCCTGCTGCCGCTCGCCTTCGCGGTCGCGGCGCTGCTGGCGTGGGAGGTCTTCGTCCGCGCCCGGGACATCCCCCCGTTCCTGCTCCCCGCGCCCAGCGCGATCTTCGAGGCGCTGCGGGCCAACACGCCGCAGGTCGCGTCCGCGGCGCGCACCAGCGGGGCCAACGCGCTCGTCGGGCTGGTGGTCGGCAGCGTGCTGGGCGTGCTCGCCGCGGTCGTGGCCGCCCGCTCCCGGCTGCTGCGCGAGGCGCTGCTGCCGCTGTCCGCGGCGGCCAGCGCGATGCCGATCGTGGCCCTGGCCCCGCTGTTCAACACCATGTTCACCTCGACCAGCGACGTCCCGCGCCGGCTGGTGGTGACGATCGTGGTCTTCTTCCCGGTCTTCGTGAACGCCGTCCGCGGCCTGAGCCAGGTGCAGCCGGTGCACGCCGACCTGCTGCACAGCTACGCCGTCAGCGGGTGGGCCTTCACGCGCACCGTGCGCCTGCCCGGCGCGCTGCCGCACGTCTTCACCGGCCTGCGGCTCGCGTCCTCGCTCGCCGTCATCGCGGCCGTCGTCGCGGAGTACTTCGGCGGGCTGCAGACCGGGCTGGGCTCGCGCATCACCTCGGCGGCGAGCAGCTCGGCCTACCCGCGGGCCTGGGCGTACGTGACCGCGGCCTGCCTGCTGGGCCTGGCGTTCTACACCGCGACCCTGCTCCTGGAGCGACTCGCCACCCCGTGGCAGACACGTCCTCAGCGTTGAGGCAGCACCCCCCCGCCCACACGCCCTGCCCACACCCCGGAGGACATCGCATGAAGACCTGCCGCCCACGCCTGGCCGCCCTGCTGCTGGGCGCGCTCGCCCTGACCGCCGCCTGCGGCGGGAGCAGCACGGACACCGCGGCCCCCGCCGCGTCCACGTCCTCCTCGGGCGGCACGGCGGCGCTGAAGCCGGTGAAGCTCCAGCTGCAGTGGTTCACCCAGGCGCAGTTCGCGGGGTACTTCGCGGCCGTCGACCAGGGCTTCTACAAGGCCGAGGGCCTCGACGTCTCGATCCTGGAGGGCGGCACCGACATCGTCCCGCAGACCGTCCTGGCGCAGAACCAGGCGGACTACGCGATCGCCTGGGTGCCCAAGGCGCTGGCCTCGCGCGAGCAGGGCGCGGGCATCACCGACGTCGGGCAGGTCTTCCAGCGCTCGGGCACGCTGCAGGTGTCGTTCGCGGACAAGGGCATCGCGAGCCCGGCCGACCTCAAGGGCAAGAAGGTCGGCAACTGGGGCTTCGGCAACGAGTTCGAGCTGTTCGCCGGGCTGACCGGCGCCGGCCTCACCCCCTCGAGCGACGTGACCCTCGTGCAGCAGCAGTTCGACATGCAGGCGCTGCTCAGCGGCGACATCGACGCCGCCCAGGCGATGACCTACAACGAGTACGCCCAGGTGCTGGAGGCGAAGAACCCCAAGACGGGCAAGCTCTACCAGCCGTCGGACTTCACCGCGCTGAGCTGGAACGACGTCGGCACCTCGATGCTGCAGGACTCCATCTGGGCCAACACGGACAAGCTCGGGGACGCGGCCTACCAGGACCAGACGGTGAAGTTCCTCAAGGCGAGCATGAAGGGCTGGGCGTTCTGCCGCGACAACGCCGAGAAGTGCCGTGACATCGTGGTGGCCAAGGGGTCCAAGCTCGGCGCGAGCCACCAGCTGTGGCAGGTCAACGAGGTCAACAAGCTCATCTGGCCCTCGCCCGCGGGGATCGGCGTCGCGAGTGACGCAGACTGGGACCGCACGGTGCAGGTCGCGATGGGGACCAAGAACGCCGAGGGGGCGACCGTGATCACCAAGGCGCCGGAGGGCCTGGCGCACACCAACGAGTACGCCGAGAAGGCGCTCGCGGAGCTCAAGACCGAGGGCGTCGACACCACCGGATCGTCGTTCAAGCCCATCACCGTGACGCTCGAGGAAGGCGGCGCCTGACATGACCGACGACCTGCTCGCCCGGCACCGCGCGGTCCTGCCCGCGTGGATGGCGCTGTACTACGACGAGCCGCTCGAGATCGTCAGCGGCAAGGGCAACCGGCTCACCGACGCGCGGGGCAACACGTACCTGGACTTCTTCGCCGGCATCCTCACCAACATGGTCGGCTACGACCTCCCGGAGCTGCGCGAGGCCGTGCTCGAGCAGCTCAGCAAGGGCGTCGTCCACACCTCCACGCTGTACCTGCTGCGCTCGCAGGTCGAGCTCGCCGAGCAGATCGCCGGGCTGTCCGGGATCCCGGACGCGAAGGTGTTCTTCACCAACTCGGGGACCGAGGCCAACGAGGCGGCGCTGCTGATGGCCATGACGGCCCGGCGCAGCAACCAGGTGCTGGCGCTGCGCAACAGCTACCACGGGCGCAGCTTCGCGACCGTCGGGGTGACCGGGAACCGGAGCTGGTCGGCGAGCAGCTTCTCGCCGCTGCAGGTGACGTACGCGCAGGGCGGCTACCGGATGCGCGGCTCGTTCCCGGGCCTGGACGACGACGCGTACGTCGACGCCTGCGTGCGGGACCTGCGCGAGCTTATGGCGGTGGCGACGGCCGGCGACGTGGCCTGCATGATCGCCGAGCCCGTGCAGGGCGTCGGCGGCTTCGCCGTGCCCCCGGACGGGTTGCTCGCCGCGTACAAGGAGGTGCTGGACGAGACCGGCATCCTGTTCATCAGCGACGAGGTGCAGACCGGCTGGGGCCGTACGGGCGAGCACTTCTGGGGCATCCAGGCCTCCGGCGTCGTCCCGGACGCCATGACGTTCGCCAAGGGGCTCGCGGGCGGCTGGGCGATCGGCGGGGTCGTCGCCCGCGGGGACCTCATGGACGGCATCCAGGGCAACTCGATCTCCACCTTCGGCGGCAACCCGGTCGCGACGACCGCCGCCAAGGCGGTCCTGGACCACGTGCTCTCGCACGACCTGCAGGCCAACGCCGCCAAGCTCGGGGCACTGCTGAAGAACGGGCTGCAGGACGCCGCCGAGCGGCTGCCGCTGGTCGCCGAGGTCCGCGGCAAGGGCCTCATGATCGGCATCGAGCTCGTGGAGGCGGACGGCAACACGCCTGCACCGGGCGCGGCCGCGCGGGTGATGGAGGAGACCCGCAAGGCGGGGCTGCTGCTCGGCAAGGGCGGGCTGTACGGCAACGTGCTGCGCGTCGCGCCGCCGCTGACACTGTCCGCGCAGGAGGCCGAGGAGGGGCTCGGCGTGCTGGTGGCCGCGCTGGAGGTGGTGGACGCCGAGCGGTCCGGCTAGGCCGGGACCGCCTGCTCGCCGGGCTCCACCGGGTCGGCGCAGGACAGGCAGGTGACGTTGCGGGTCCACTCGTCCCAGCCGGCGCGGCTCCCGGCGGGCACGGCCCGGGTGCAGCGGCAGCAGGCGTCCTCGCGGGGGATGGTCCGGATCGTCACGAGCAGGGGATCGGCGTGCGGCGGAGCCGCTCTGCAGCCCCGTACGGGTGACGGCGGCGGGCGGCGACCCTGCTGCCCCACCGGGAGCGGTGAGCCGCGCCTGCCGGGCCGGCGCGTGCGTGGGACCCGGTCGGGTAGCCCTGACGGGCAAGTGGCTCCACCTGTCCTCCGGGACGTCGAGCACGACCGAGCAGCAGGGAGCAACCCGATGAAGGGTCTGGTCTACAAGGGGACCAAGCAGGTCGCCGTCGAGGAGGTCCCCGACGCGAAGATCGAGGCGACCACCGACGCCGTCATCAAGCTGAC